>Ga0123353_10002966_pt1 | contig 21226 bp, 16 predicted proteins | sample TergutLab28metaG_3_FD_92763 | JGI IMG/M metagenome (GOLD analysis project Ga0123353, IMG submission 92763) | Labiotermes labralis P3 segment gut microbial communities from Petit-Saut dam, French Guiana - Lab288 P3 | ecosystem: Host-associated > Arthropoda: Insects > Digestive system > Gut ... | reverse complement strand
GTCGGTTACGAAAGAGAGCGTCCACCACTTCTCCAAGATGGTGGCCGGCTCGCCCCTGCAACGCCCGCCGTGGTTCTTCGACGTGAAGCAACAGGGCGAGGGCATTGTGGACGTAACCACGCACTTGGTTGACCTTGTGCAGTGGGAGTTGTTCCCTGACCAGATTATCAAGGACAACGAGGTGAGGATGCTGAAGGCGAAGAAATTCACCACCACCATCACCCCCGAGCAGTTCACCAAGACCACCTCCGTCCCCACGTTCCCCGGTTACCTGCAAGCCTACAAGGGCGCGGATGGGAATCTGCAAGTGCCGTGCAACGGCGAGTTCATCTACACCCTGCGCGGCATCCACTGCAAGGTTTCGGTCATCTGGGATTACGAGGCGCCGGCCGGGGCCGGGGACACGCACTACTCCCTGATGCGCGGCACGAAGCTCTCGGCCATTATCCGCCAAGGCAAGGAGCAGGGCTACAAGCCGATGCTCTACCTCGAACCCCGTGCGGGTGTGGACGCGGCGACGCTGGAGGCGCCGTTGCAAGCGGCCGTCGCGGCCGCCGCGAAACTCTGGCCGGGCGTGTCCGTCAAGAAGATTGACGCGGGCTGGGAAGTCATCATCCCGCAGGTCTATCACAACGGGCATGAGGCGCACTTCGGGCAGGTCGCGGAGAAGTATCTCGGCTTCCTCGACGCCGGCGCGATGCCGTCATGGGAAGTCCCGAACATGACCCAGAAGTACCGCACCATCATGGAGGCCTACAAGATGTCGCGGTGAGGGGCGGCACAAAAAAATCCTCGGCCTTGATATTCTTTTGCATATCCAGTAATATTGACCCCTTATTGCAATCCAAGGGATAAAATGAAGACGATGAAAAAGGGAACATCGCCTGTGCAGGCGGCACGCACAGGGGCGCAGTGTGTGGTGGACGGGCTGGTGAAGGCCGGGTGTGAGGTGCTGTTCGGATACCCGGGCGGGCAGATCATTGACACGTTCAATTGTGTCTATGACGCGCCGTTCCATTTCGTGCTGGGGCGGCATGAGCAGGGGCTTGTCCATGCGGCGGACGGTTACGCGCGGGCGACGGGCAAGGTGGGGTGCTGCCTCGTTACGTCCGGGCCGGGCGCGACGAACACCATCACGGGCCTTGCCACGGCGAACATGGATGGCGTCCCGCTGGTGTGCATCGCGGGCCAGGTGCCGATGCACCTGATCGGCACGGATGCGTTTCAGGAGGCGGACGTGGTGGGCATCACGCGCCCCGTAACCAAGCATAATTTCCTCGTGCGTGATGTGGATGAGCTGCCGGAGATCATCGCCCAGGCGTTTTACATCGCGTCGTCGGGGAAGCCCGGGCCGGTGGTGGTGGACATCCCCAAGAACGTGCAGAAGGCGTTCACGACGGTGCCGTCGAAGGACCCCAGAGAGGTCGCGATGCGCGCCTACGCGCCGGTGCCGCAGGTGAGCGATGAGGACATCGGCCGGCTGGCGGATTTGATTAACCGCTCGAAGTCGCCGCTGCTCTATGTGGGCGGTGGCGCGATCTCGGGGAATGCCTCGGCGGAAATCATGCGGCTGGCGCGGAAGGCGAACATCCCGGTCTGCACGACCATGATGGCGTTGGGCGCGTTCCCGGAGACGGAGGAGCTCTCGCTGGGCATGGTGGGGATGCACGGGAGCGCGGCGGCGAATTATGCGCTGGACAGGAGCGACCTGCTCATCTCGGCCGGGGCGCGTTTCGATGACCGCGTAACCGGGAAACTGTCCGAGTTCGCGTCCAAGGCCGTAACCGTGCATATTGACATTGACCGCTCGTCCATCGGGAAGAACGTGGCGACGCATTTCGGCATCCACGGCGACCTCAAAGCCGTGCTGGCCGCGGTGCTGCCGCTGGTGAAGCCCGCGCGGCATCACGCGTGGATGAGCCAGACGCAGGAGTGGAAGCAGAAATACCCGCTCTTCTATGTGTCGCAAAACGCGCTGATGCCACAGGCCGTCGTGCAGAAGATTGACGAGGTGAGCAAGGGCAAGGCCATCATCGTAACGGACGTGGGGCAGAACCAGTTGTGGGCGGCGCAGTTCTTCGCCTACACACGGCCGCGCACGTTCATCTCCTCGGGCGGTCTCGGCACGATGGGCTTCGGGCTGCCGGCGGCCATCGGCGCGCAACTGGGGCGGCCGCACGAGCGCGTGGTGTGCGTGTCGGGCGACGGCGGCATCCAGATGAATTTCCAAGAGCTGGTTGTGGCGGTGGAGCATCGGCTCCCGATTGTGGTCGTCATCCTCAACAACGGGTTCCTGGGCATGGTGCGCCAGTGGCAGGAGCTGTTCTACGACAAGCGCTATTCAGCGGTGATGCTGAGCCAGAAGGGGCGCCGCCCGAACGAGCGGATCGAGGACAAGCCCGCCTATCTGCCTGACTTCGTGAAGATTGCGGAGGCGCACGGTGCGGCCGCGTACCGCGCCACGACGCTCCCGGAAGTGGACGCCGCGCTCCGTGCGGCGTTGGCGCGGAAGGACGGCCCCACGGTGATCGAGTGCATCGTCTCGCCCGAGGCCAACGTCTATCCCATGATCCCGCCCGGGGCGCACGTCTCCTCGATGGTCGGGCATGAGAAGAAGGTCTAAACGCCGGTTCGTTATGCAGACTATTTTGGAAAAAGAGAGGCTGGTCGTCCCGCAGGACAAGGCGCGGCGCACGGCGCTGGAAAACGCCGTCGCGCAGTACATCGCCCGTGAGCAGCTGGTGCCGCCGCTGACCGCGGACGAGCTGCTCGCCCATGCGCGTTGCGCCGCCGTCGCCGCCGAGATGACCGCCGAGGAACTGCCGTATGTAACGCTGCTGCTGAACAACGCGCTGTGGGCGGAGGTCGTCTCGGGCATCCCCTACGAGCGGCGCCTGCTCCTGCTGCCCCAGTGCCTTTCCGACACGGCGACCTGCCGCGCGGAACGCGACAGCCTCGGGTTGCTCTGCGCCCAGTGCGGCGGCTGTGCCATCGGCGCGTTCCAGGCGGAGGCGGACCGTCTCGGCTATATCACCCTCGTGGCCGAGGGGATCACGGTCGTCAGCAAACTCCTTTCCAGCGGGAAGGTGGACGCCGTCATCGGCGTGGGCTGCCTCGACTCGCTCCGCCGCGTGTTCCCGCTGATGAACGAGCACGCCATCCCCGGGCAGGGCATCCCGCTGCTGTCCGACGGCTGCAAGCGCACCACCTTAGACACCGACAGCGCGCGCACGGTGATCCGCACCCTGAGGCCCGTGCAGGGCGGCGGGCTAGCCGACCTGGAGCGCGCGTCCGAGCACGTTCGCCAATGGTTCACCGAGGTCTCGCTCAATGCACTGTGCGGCACACCCGCGACCGAGGCCCAGCGCATCGGCCACGCATGGATGATGACCGGCGGCAAACGCTGGCGGCCCATGCTCACCGCAACCGTCTTCCAAGTGGCCGGCGGCGACATCGCCGACATCCGCGAGGCCGCCGTCGGGGTCGAGTGCTTCCACAAGGCCTCGCTCATCCACGACGACATCGAGGACAGCGACGACGAGCGTTACGGCATCCCGACGGTCCACAAGCAGCACGGCATCCCCGCCGCCATCAACGCCGGCGACTACCTCATCGGCGAGGGCTACCGCCTGCTCGCCTCGTCCCGATTCAACGACGAAACCCGCGCCGCAATGATACTCACCGCGGCCCGCGGGCACCGCGAGCTGTGCCTCGGCCAAGGCGAGGAACTCGCCTTCTGCCGCAAGCCCTCGCCCGTAACCGAGACCGAAGTCCTGCGCATCTACGAGCGCAAGACCGCGGCCGCATTCGAGGTCGCCGTGCTGGTCGGCGCACACGCCGCCGGGGTGGACAGCGCGACCTGCCAGCAGCTCTCGATGTTCAGCAAGGCCGTCGGCACCGCGTACCAGCTGCGCGACGACATCGAGGACTTCCGCTCCACGTCAGGACGCGCCGCCGACTTGCTGTCCCTGCGCCCGACCATCTTCCTGGCCGTGGCCTGCGCCAGCGACCATCCCGGCGTGCGCAACGCGCTGGGTGCGGTCTGGGATGGCAACGTGGCCGGCCGCCTCCGCCTCATCAACGCCATCACCGGCGCAGGCCTGCACGCCCGCGCCGAGCTCCTCTACGCGCACTACCGCCACGAGACCGAGCGCGTCATCTCGACGATCCAGCACACCGGCCTCAAGCGGCTCCTCCGCCGCATCATGGCGAAGATGCTGCCGAGGCTCGTGGTCGGCGGGTAGCGAGGAATCATAAACAAACAGGCGGCCTTGACGGCCGCCTGTTTGTTGAGACGCATCCGGCGGAGCGCTTACGCTTTGAAGTTGTCCAGGAACTCGGTGATGTGTTCCTTCTCCGAGAAGCCGACGATCATCGCGTCAACGCTGTCGAGCTGCGAGATGAACTTCGTTGACTTTTTCCGCAGGTCGGGTTTGTCGGCCATCTTGCCTTCGCCGAGGACCTTCATGCAAATCACGCCCTTGCCGGCGTCATGGACTTTCTTGGCGAGGCGGAGGCCCTCTGCGACGCGCTTTGCGGCATCGTCCTGCGGGCCATCCATGTTCATCCCCTCGCTGTTCATGCGGACATGGACGACATCGCACCAGTCCGTTACGGCGGCGAGCTCGGTGGCCGCACTGCCGTGCGAGCTGATGCCGTGCGCGCGGACGACACCCTCTTTTTTCAGCTTGGCCAAGCCCTCCATGGTCGAGGCGAATTCCTCTGTCCATTTCGCGTTGTCCATGCAATGGATCTGCACGACATCAAGGTAGTTGGTCCGTGTCTCTTGGAGGAAGCGCTTGACCATGAGCGCCGGTTCGAGGCGTTCCATCTCCGGGATGCCGTTCGGGCGCACCCAGATTTTGCTGACCAGGACGTAGCTGTCGCGCGGCTTGTCTTTCAGGGCCTCGGCGACGACATCGTGCGTGCCGTACAGGTCCGCGCAGTCGAACATCCGTATCCCGTGGTCGTAGGCGAAGCGGAGCAGCTCGATGGCCTTGGGGTAGCCCATGCGGATGATGTCGGAGCGCCGCTGCCAGCCCCTCATCCCGGTGCCGAAGCCGACGCGCGTCGTCTTCACATCCTTGGTGAGCGGGACCCAGACAGGGTCAGCCGGGGCACCCGCTTCCGCCGCCTCCACGAGGCGCGTCATCGCCACCGTCCCGGCGGCCAGCGTTGTCAAACTCAGGAAGTCTCGTCTTTTCATAGTAATACCTCATTGAACCGTGATGGAGGTAGGATACCCCCTGCGCCCCGTGCTTGTCAAGCGGCGAATGGAGCGGGCCGCGGATAAAAAATAAAGATGGCGGTTTGCGCTCGACAAGCACGGTGCCAACGTGAAATAATAGCCCCCATGTTTTAGGTGTTTAGGAGGAAGCGTCTTATGGCAACAAAAAAGAAAAAGGGAATCATGGTGAAACTGGCGCGCGTGCTGGCCGGCGTGCTGGCTGTCGTCGTCGTGCTGATGGTGGGGGCGGTTGTGTGGATTAACCCGATTGTCAAGAACGCGGTGAATATCGGCGGGCCGAAGATGCTCGGGGTGCCGGTCAGCGTCGAGGGGGTGTCCATCAGCCTGTGGAGCGGCACATTCGATTTTAAGCAACTCTATGTCGGCAACCCGGAGAACTATGCCACGAACATGCCGCTGTTCGCGGTGGACAGCGTGTATGTCGAGGTTGACATGAAGTCGCTCTTCGGGGACATCCTGACCATCCGCAAGATCCAAGTGGATAGTCCGAAAGTAACCTATGAGAAAAAAGGCGACCTGTCCAACTTCGACGTGCTGATGGAGAGCCTCGCAAAGGCGGACAAGGAGAAGAAGGAGAAAGAGGAGAAAGAGGGCAAGAAGGTCATCATCGAGGAGTTCACGCTGAACAAGGCGCGGGTGTCGTATGCGTCATCGCTGACGTTCGGGAAGTTCATCACACTGCCCATCCCCTCGCTGACGCTCCGCGATATCGGCAAGGCCGAGGGGAGCATCTCGGCGGCCAAGGCGACGGGCGAGATACTGGAGTCGCTCGGGAAGGACGTGGTCGGCGTGGCCAGCAGCGCGGCCGGGGCCCTCGGCGATGCCATCAGCGACGGCGCAAAGGAGGTCGGCTCGCTTGTCAAGGACGGCGTGAAGGCCATCGGCGAAGAGGCGAAGGACGCGGCGAAGGCCACGAAGGAGGCGGTACAGTCCATCAAGAACCTCTTCTGACGCCGTCCTATGCCCGGCCTTTTCCGCAGTCTGGAAATGATGGCGGCGCGGGGAGCAGAGGGGCTTGCGCCGGAGCCGCGCAAGTCCCTTTGCCATGCGCTCACCGGCTTGCGCCATCCCGGCGGCGGGTGCGCCGCGCCCTCGGGCGAGCCCGACCCCTACTACACCTTCTTCGCATGGTTGTGTTTGCGAGCCCTCTGCGTGCCCCCCGCAGAAACCCAACCCCTCGAACGCTACCTGCTCGCCTGCGCCCATGCAAGCCCCATTGACGCGGCCTGCTCCCGCCTTGTGCGCCTGAGCCTGGCGCCGCGCAAACCCACGTTCGGCACCTGGCTCGCGCTCCTGCTGAACCCTCCGCGCGACACCTACACGGCGTTTCTCTCGATGCTCGCGCTGGATGCGTCGTGCGTATCGGGCGTCCCCCCTGCCCTGCAACGGTTCATCCGCAAGCGTATCCGACTGACAGGGGGTGGGGCGACAACGCCCCGCCTCGCCGCACGGCTCGCGCTCACGCCGCACGGCCATGCGGAGGCGGGAACGCTCGGCACGCGGCTCCGTGAGCGGCGCTGCCCGACGGGCGGTTTCCGCGCGTCCGCAAACGTCCCTGCGCCTGACCTGCTGGCCACGGCGGTCGCGCGTTTCGCGTTGGCGGCGCAGAGGCCGCCGGGCTTCACGGCAGAAGAGACCGCGGCGGACCTCGCGTTCACGGAGGCCTGCTGGACGGAGGACGGGCTCTTCGCCCCGACCCCCTGCCCTGCGCGCGGCGACACGGAGTATGCGTTCTACGCCCTCCTGTCCCTCGGCACCTGCCGCGCCGCCCCATAAAAGCAGAATCGCGTGATTTTAGTGTGGCGGTCGCGGGTCAAAGCGTGTATCCTTGTTGCTTTATGTGATTGAGAATGGAGGAGATTCGGACATGAGGCTGTTGAGGATTGCGGGCTTAGCGGTGCTGTGCTGCGGCGTGTTGCGCGCACAGGATGCGGGGGATGACGAGGAGCTGCAGGCGGACATTCCTGCGTCGAGGTCGGGCAACTATGCCCAGCTTCTCGAGAAGTTCGTCTCGGAGGCGGGCGAGGAGCTGGTGATCCACACGGTGCGGTGCCAGAATGTGAGCGCGGAGACGCTGCGGCGGCTGGTCGAGAACTTCCTGTCGCCGGGCGGCACGGTGGCGTGCAGCGACGAGGACGACGTGCTGATCGTGCATGACACGGCGACGCGCATGGAGCAGATCAAGCAGATCATCGAGGCCGCCGACACGCCCGTGCCGCAGGTGCTGGTGGAGGCGCGCATCGTGGAGTTTGAGCTCAGCGACGATTTCGTGAAGGAGGTGGACATCGGGTTCGCGAACGTGGGGGACTCGGACTCGCTGCGCAGGATGTTCATGAGCCTCGTGCTGCCGGCCGTGGCCGGCGCGGAGGGGACGGTCCAGAACATGGACGCGGCCGCCGGGGCCGGGTCGAGCGGGCGCATCTGGGCGTTCGGCGGCAACGACAGCTTCAAGATGTGGTCCCTGGTGCGCTACCTGCAGACGAAGAACTACGCGCGGCTGCTGTCGTCGCCGAACATCGTCATCCGCAGGGGCGCGGACGGCAACATCACCACGGGCGAACAGGTGCCGATCCCGACGGACACCATCATGGGCAACGGCGCCGTCCAGACGACCGTGAACTACAAGGACGTCGGCGTGAAGCTCATCGTGCGGCCGCTGATGGTCGCGGATGACCGCGTCCGCCTGAGGATCAACCCGGAGTTCTCCAGCATCTCGCGCTACGACGTGGACAGCAAGGCCCCTTACATCGGGCTGCGCTCAGCCTCGACGGAGCTGGAGACGCGCTCGGGCGACATGATTGTGCTGGGCGGCCTGCTGCGCAAGGAGGAGCGCGTGATGGACACGCGCGTGCCGTACCTCTCCAACATCCCGCTGCTGGGCTGGTTCTTCAAGGGGAGGACCACGCGCTCGGTTACCTCGCAGCTCGTCATCTTCATGACGCCCTACCTCATCACCCCCGAGAACGCCCAAACCCGCAACACGACGCAGATGGGCAAAATCCCCGAGGAGTTGCGCCAAAAGATTTACGAGATTGAGCGCCAGGTCAATGACGCGAGTGCGCAGCCATGGCAGGCGTTACAACAGGACGGACAGAAATGAAGCAGTGGTCAGTGGCACAGGCGACAAGCCTTCTGAGTCGCATGGTCGGGCGGTTGCTCCGAAACCGCCGTTACGGGTGCTGCCTTGCGGACGGTTCGGAGAGCCGTCCCTACCCAAAGGCTGTTGCCTTGCTGTGCGTTTCGCTCGCGCTCCTGTCGGGTTGCGGGAAGACCGAGGAGGGTTCGCGCCAGGCGTCGGACAGGCTGTTCGTGGTGAAGAAGGGCGACTTCCCGGTCGTCTTCCGCGTGGACGGCCAGCTGGACGCGATCCGCAATTACCAGCTTGCGTTCAGGGGCCGGCGGGGCAGCCGCGAACTGAAATTGACGTATGTGCTGCCGGAGCATTCGGTGGTGTCCTCGAATGATGTGGTCTTCCAGATTTCCGACGAGTTCTTCAAGCGTCAGGAGACCGACCTGCTGCGCCAGATACAGACGGCGGAGCAGCGCTACGAGATGGCCCAGCAGGACATCGAGATGATCCGCGCGGATAACATCAACGACCTGAAATCGTCGCTCGACACGCTGAGGACCGGGATTGACGCGCTGAAACGCTACGAGAACGAGGATGCGCCGAAACGCAAAAAAGAGCTCCAGCGGGGCATCCAGACGAAAGTGGACACGTTCAGCAAGGCCGAGAGCGATTTGCTGGACGCACGCAAGGCCCTGCTGGACGCGCGCTCGAAGGACGCAAATGTGCAGCGGGACGCGGAGCGGAAAGTGGCGGTCGCAGAGACGGCCTTGCTGACCGCCCAGCAGGCGGTCGAGTCCTCCTTTTACGACTTGCGCATCTTCAAGCGCTACGACCACTCGCAGAAAATCACAACCCTGCAGGACACGGTCAAGCGCAACACCATCGCCGTCCAGCGCGGCATCGTCAACAACGAGAACCGCCTGCGGAAAAACGAGATTGAGCTCAGCAACTCGCGCGCGCTGCTCGACAATTACAGGAACGAGCTCAAAGAGGTGCGCGAGGACATGGCGCGGCTCGAGATCCGCGCCCCGGTCGCCGGCACGCTGTTCTACGGGAACCCGGACGGCTCCGCCCGCTTCCGCGGCGGGCAGCCCGAGGAATTGCGCGAGGGCGCGGAGGTCTATATCGGGCAGGTGATGGGCTTCATCCCGGACCTCTCGAAGTTCATGGTAACCGCCAGCATCCCCGAAGAGTTCCGCTCGCGCATCCAGTCCGGGCTGAAAGTGCATATCAAGGCCAAGGCCATCCCCGACCTGACCCTGCAGGGAGATATTGCGAGCATCGCCGCGGCCGCCACACCGATTATCGCCTGGGACCAGCGCAGCCCCAAAGTCTATATGACCAAAATCTCGACCGACAGCGCAGACGAGCGGCTCATCCCCGGCATGACCGTGCAGGTCGAGATTGTCGTCGAGACCGTTACGGGCGTTTTCTTTGTCCCGGTGGAGGCCGTGTACAACCGCGAGGGGAAAGCCTTCGTCAAAGTATCCAACGGCCTGAACATCGAGGAGCGCGGCGTAACGACCGGCCGCTTCTCCGCCGACTACATCGAGATCACCGAAGGCCTCGCAGAAGGCGACACCGTACTGCTCGTGAGAGTGTCGTCGTAGATAGTGATTAGTGACTAGTGGTTAGTGATTAGAATGGACGAGATGGACAATATGGACAAGATTAGGACATTCCCCCAAAGCGCATTCCACCAACTCCGAACTTTAGAACTCTCGAACTTTAGAACTTCCCGCTATGATTGAACTCATCAACTTGTCGAAGCAGTACACGGCGGGCGGCGTGGTGATTGACGCGCTGCGGCCCACGACGCTGACCATCCCCGAGGGCGCGTTCCTGACCGTGATGGGGCCGTCGGGCTCGGGCAAGTCCACCATGCTGAACCTCTTCGGGATGCTCATCCAGCCGACCACGGGAACATACAAGATCAACGGCAGGGCGGTCTCGTCGCTCTCCGACAGCGTAACCTCGCGCCTCCGCAACCGCACGATCGGGATGATTTTCCAGTCGTTCAACCTGCTGGCGCACCTGACGATTTTGGAGAACGTCTGCCTCCCGATGCAGTACGCACGGACACGGCGCGGCGAGATGCGCGCGCGCGCCAAGAAACTGCTGGACCGCCTCGGGCTGGAGGGCCGCTACGGCTCGCGGCCGACGCAGCTCTCCGGCGGCCAGTGCCAGCGCGTGGCCATCGCGCGCGCGCTGGCCAACGACCCGCCCGTGCTGCTCGCCGACGAGCCGACCGGGAACCTCGACGAGAAGACCGGCCTCGAGGTCATGCAGATTTTCACCGAACTCAACCGCGACGGCAAGACCATCATCCTCGTTACGCACAACCCGTCCTACGAGCGCTACGCCTCGCACCGCATCAACATCCACGACGGGACCGTTACGCTCACTTCCTAAGCCATGTCCATCTTTGAAACCATCCTCACGGTCTATGCCAGCCTGACGCGCCACTTCATCCGCGCGTTCCTGGCCATGCTCGGCATCGTGCTGGGCATCGCGGCCGTGGTGGCCATGCTCGCCATCAGCGAGGGCGGCAAGCGCGGCGTCATTGACCAGATCAAGGCGCAGGGCATTGACAACATCATCGTGCGCAGCACCGAGCCCAAGAGCGAGAATGCCGCCGCCGCCACCTCGCGCGGCATCAAGATGTACGGCCTGACGAAGACCGACTTCGAGCATATCAAAAACACCTTCTCCAACGTCGCCAAGCTCGTCCCCATACGGGAAATCTCGACCGAGATCTACGCGGGCCAGATCAAGACCGACATCACGCCCATCGCCTCCACCGCCGAGCTGTTCAGCCTCATCAGCTGCAACATCATTGACAGCCGCACCAAGCCGTTCCGCGACGCCAACGTGGGAATCATGATGCCGACCTGCTACGTGGGCATTGACGCGGCAGTGAAGCTCTTCGGGCACCAGGAGCCGCTGGGCAAGCCCATCGAGATCGGCGGCACATCGTTCATCGTCATCGGCCTGCTGGAAGGCCTCAACCAGGCCCGCATCGGCGGCCAGTACAACATCAACAACGCCATCTACATCCCGCTCGCCATGGCAGACACGCTCTGGGGCAACACCGTCCGCGCCCGCCGCAACACCGCCGCCGCCGCGACCGAGTTCGACATCTTCTACATCAAGGTGAAAGACCTCGACGGGCTGCCCGACACCGTGGACCGGCTCAGAAACTACCTCGCCACCACCCACGCGCAGAACGACTACGAGTTCCAGGTCCCCTACGAGCTCATGCACGCCGCCGAGAAGACCCAGCGCATCTTCACGCTCGTGATGACCTCCATCGCCGCCATCTCGCTGCTCGTCGGCGGGATCGGCATCATGAACATCATGCTCGCCAACATCTTCGAGCGCACCCGCGAGATCGGCATCCGCCGCGCGCTCGGCGCGACCAAGCGCGACATCCTCACCCAGTTCCTCGCCGAGTCCATGGTGCTGACCTTCATCGGCGGCGCGCTGGGCGCGGGGCTGGGCGTCGTAACCGCGCGCGCCGCCGAGGCGGTCGCCCGCATGAACGGCGACATGACCATCAACGCCATCGTTACCTCCGAATCCATCATCATCTCGCTCATCGTCGCCGTCGCCACGGGCATCACCTTCGGCACCTACCCCGCCTGGAAGGCCGCCCAGCTCGACCCCCTCCTCGCGCTCCGCCACGAGTGATCTGAAAACTAACCATGGGATTGGCTTTTCAAATCCCTGCGTTTGGGCTACACTGTTGCTTTTTGAGTCCAAATGGGAAAGGCACACGCACAATGGAAAACACACATCTCGACACGCTTTGCGTACAGGGCGGGTGGGCGCCGAAAAACGGCGAGCCGCGCGTCATGCCGATTATTCAAAGCACAACGTATAAATACGACAGCAGCGCGCACATTGGCGATTTGTTCGACCTCAAAGCCGCGGGGCATTTCTACACGCGCCTGAGCAACCCGTCCGCCGAGGCCGTGGAAAAGAAAATCGCCGCACTCGAGGGCGGTGTCGGGGCGATGCTGACCGCCTCGGGCCAGGCCGCGACGACCGCGATCATCCTCACGCTCTGCAAGGCCGGCGACCATTTCATCTCTGCCGCCTCCATCTACGGCGGCACCGCAAACCTGTTCAACGTTACGCTGCGCAAGCTGGACATCGAGGTGTCGTTCGTGCCGCCTGACGTAACCGAGGCGGCCCTTCAGGCGGCGTTCCGCCCGAACACCAAAGCCGTCTTCGGCGAGACGATCGCAAACCCCGCGCTGGACGTGCTGGACATCGAGATGTTCGCGAAGGTCGCCCATGCGAATGCGGTGCCGCTGATTGTGGACAACACGTTCCCCACGCCTGTGCTGTGCCGCCCCTTTGATTTCGGCGCGGACATCATCATCCACTCCACGTCCAAATACCTCGACGGCCATGCGGTCGCGCTCGGCGGCGCGGTCGTGGACGGCGGCCGTTTCGACTGGCGGGCGAGCGGCAAGTTCCCGGAGTTCACCGAGCCGGACCCGTCCTATCACGGGCTTGTCTATACCGATGCGTTCGGGCCTGCCGCGTTCATCGTGAAGGCGCGCGTCCAGTTCCTGCGCGACATCGGGGCCGCACCCGCGCCGATGAACGCGTTCCTGCTCAACCTCGGCATCGAGACGCTCCACCTGCGGATGGAGCGCCATTGCCGTAATGCGGAGACCGTCGCGGCATTCCTCGAACAGCACCCGGCGGTTGCGTGGGTCAACTACCCCGGACTGGCCTCGTCGAAGGACGCCGCGCACGTGAAAAAATACCTGCCGCGCGGAACGTGCGGCGTCATCTCATGCGGCATCAAGGGCGGTCGCGCGGCAGCGGAAAAGTTCATGGACAGCCTGAAGCTCGTGGCGGTCGTCGTGCATGTGGCGGACGCGCGGAGCTGCGTGCTGCACCCTGCGAGTTCGACGCACCGCCAGCTTTCGGATGAGCAGCTCGCCGCCGTCGGCATCACGCCGGACTTCGTGCGCCTTTCCGTAGGCATCGAGCATATTGACGACATTATCGCAGACCTTGAACAGGCGCTGGCGAAAGCGTGATCCGCGGTTAGATGAAGCGAACCCTCCAACAGATTTTCGCCATCGCAAAGGCCACCGTCCTGGAGTCGGTGCAGCCGCCGATCGCCTTCCTCATCCTGACAGCGGGCGTGGTGTCGGTGCTGCTGGTGCCGGTGTTCCAGTTCCACCGTTTCAGCGAGGACGGGCGGCTGGCGCGGGACAGCGGGCTGTCGTGTATGCTTGTGTTCGGGCTGGTGCTGGCGGTTACGACAGCCGGGAACGCGGTGGCGGCGGAAATCCGCCGCGGCACGGCGGCGGCGATTATCGGCAAGCCTGTCTCCCGCACCGTGTTCATCGTGTCGAAGTGGCTGGGCATCTGCGGCGTCCTGCTCATCTTTTGGCTCGGCATCACGGCCGCCACCCTGCTGGCGGAGCGCGGGTCCTCGCACTTCGTCATGCCCGACGTTTCGGAGCATACCCATTCGGACAACTGCGGCTGTTGCTCGCCCGGCCATGTGTCGGACACCTTGACGCTGACCCTCGCCATGTGCGGCGTGGGCCTGGCCATGCTCTTCGCCGCGCTGCGGCAATACGTCGGGCGGAGGCGCTTCGGGGTGAGCGCCTTCATCGGCATCACGGTTTCGCAGCTGTGCATGGTGGGGCTTTGCGGATGTTACAGCCGCCACGGCCGCCTGCGGCTGCTGCAAAAAGGCGTGCCGTCCTACGTGTCCGAACTCGACTGGCGCATCCTGGCCGCGGCCCTGCTGGTCCTGTTTGCGCTCATGCTCTTTGCCGCCTTGGCAACCGCACTAGCCACGCGCCTCCAGACAGGCCCCACGCTGGCCATCTGTGTCCTGATGCTGTTCATCGGGCTGGCCGGCGACGCGTTCACCCTGAACGCAAGCCCGCTGTCGTGGCGCGGGCTGCTCGCGGGCCTCATGCCCGACATCCAGCATTTTTGGATGTGCGACGCGCTGTCGCACGGCGGGCGCATCGCATGGTCATACCTTGCGGATGCGGCCGTGTATGCGTTGAGTTGTTGCGCGATGTTCCTGACCGCCGGGTGTGTCGCGTTCCGTTTGCGAGACCTCGGATAACCCAGGACTGCCATGAACCTACTGATTGAAACACAAGACCTCTGCAAAACGTTCCGCGACTTCTGGCACAGGCCGGTCGTCGAGGCGGTGAAAGGCCTGACCCTCGCCGTAGCCTCGGGCGAGGTGTTCGGCCTGCTCGGGCCGAACGGCTCGGGCAAAAGCACGACCCTCAAAATGCTGCTCGGCCTGCTGCACCCCTCCTCCGGCAACATCCGCATCTTCGGCAGGCAGCCGCAAGACGTAACCGCCAAAGCGCGCATCGGGTATCTGCCCGAAGTCTCGCACCTGCACGCGTTCCTGACCCCGCGCGAGACGCTGATGTACTACGCCGCGCTCTTCGGCCTGCCGCGCAGCGTGGCCGCGCGGCGCACACGCGAGCTGCTGGACATGGTCGGGCTGGCCCACGCCGCCGACCGTGCGGTCGGGCGTTTCTCGAAAGGCATGGCCCGCCGCGTGGGGCTCGCCCAAGCGCTCATCAACGCGCCCGACCTGCTCATCCTCGACGAGCCGACCTCCGGCCTCGACCCCATCGGCTGCCGCGAGGTGAAGGACCTCATCCACCTGCTCTCGAAAACGGGCGTAACCGTGCTGATGACCTCACACCTGCTCGCGGACGTAGAGGACGTCTGCGCCCGCGTCGCCATCATGGACAAGGGTGCGCTCTGCGCGCACGGCCAGACGCACGAGCTGCTGCGCAACCCCGACATCATCCGCTTCTCGGTCCAGGGGCTGACGGGCGACGGCGCGGCATCCGTGCGCGCGGCCATCGAGCAGCACGTCGGCCGCCCGGTCCAGCAGGACTACCCCGAGATGAGCCTCGAAGCGTACTTCCTCAAAGTCGTCAACCGCAACGCACCGCAAAAGGAATTTAATGTCGCGCCGTTCCTGAAACCATGAAAGACCTCGCTCAAAGCATTCGCCGAGTCCTCGCGATCGCCATGCTCGCGGTACGTGCCGCGCTGCGGACGAAGACCGTGTTTGTGTTGTTCGAGCTGCTGGGCGTGTGCGTGTTGCTGCTGCCCAGCGTCATCAAGAGCGACGGCACAGCGGAAGGCTCGTGCCAAATCCTGCTGATGTACACCATCGGGTTCTCGTTCGGGCTGCTGTGCCTCTCGACGCTGTGGGCCTCGTGCGCCCTGTTCGCGGCCGAGATTGACGGCCTGCGCATTCAGCTGTCAGCGGTCAAGCCGGTCCGCGCCCTCGAGTTCTGGCTCGGCAAGTGGTTTGCGCTGTTGTTCCTGAACGCGTTGCTGCTGGCGTTCGTCTATACAGGCGTGTACGCGCAACTCCGCTGGCAGGCGTTTAAGCACCGGTGGCAAGACGAAATCACGCTCGCGACCCGAAACGTTGCGCGCCCCAGGCTCCCGCCCCCCGCGCAGGAGGCGAGAGAGACCTACGAGTGGCTGAAACAGCGCGGCGAGCTGCCCAAGGACATGAGCGAGCGCGCCATTATCCGCACGCTGACGGAACGCGCGAAAGACAGGTACGATGTCATCAATCCCGGCGAAACCGTCCAATGGGACTTCGCGCTCGACCGCCCCTTGCAAACAAACGAAACCCTCACCGTGCGCATCCGCTTTGACACCGCCTACAGCGCACGCGCCGAAGTTACAGGCCTCTGCCGCCTGACCGCCGGCGGACAATCCATTGAGGAACCCCTCAACGACTTCTCGCTCAACGAAATCGTGTTCGACGTGCCCGGCGAAGCCTTCAACCGCGCGCGGCCGCCCACCGCCTTCACCCTGAGTTTCCAGCACACCGGCGACCCCGCCCAATCCTCCGCGCTCATGCTGCGCTTCCGCCAAGACGTGGCGCTGCTGACCCGCGGCGGGACCTTCGAGGCCAACCTCCTGCGCTCCGCCCTGATTCAATGGAGCGTGCTGAGCCTGCTCGCCGCATTCGGCCTCACGCTCAGCGCCGGGTTTTCACTGCCTGTCGCCGTGTTCACCGCAACCGTCCTGCTCATGCTGGTGATGGTCGGCAACTCCGTTGTCAAGGTTATCTCGCAAGAGGACGAGGACGTCTGGATGAACCGACCGGGCATCTGGATCTCGCGCGGGGTCAGCGCCATGACCCAGCACGCCATGCGCGACGGCCCGCTCGAAGCCGTTACCCGCCGCGAGCGCGTCGAACCGAACGCCGTCAGCACGGCGCTCCTCTGGAACACCGTGCTGACCCCCGCCCTCCTCGCGCTCCTCGGTGCGCATATCCTCCGCAACCGCGAGCTCGCCTCAGGCAACTAAACAGGCAACGCCTGTTACTTGAACTTCTCGAACTTGTCGCGCGCGACACCGCAGAGCGGGCAACGCTTCACGCCGTCGGTTGAGGCCACCGTGTAGCCGCACGTCAGGCAAACCTCGAACGACTTGCCCGACTCCTTCCAGACCAGCAGGTTCGCGGCCGCCTCGGAGTAGAACTGGGCGTGTTTCGCCTCCGCCGCCAGCGCATCCGTGAACGCCTTGGCCGCCGCCGTGTCCCCGGCCTTTGTCGCCGCCGCCGCCGCTTTCGGGTAGATGTCCGTGGCCTCTGCCTTCTCCCCCGCGATGGCCACCGCCAGGTTCTCGGCCGTTGTCCCGACCACGGGCTTTTCGAGGGTCGCTTTCGCCTCAACCCCGCCCGACTGCAGCACGGCGGCAAACCGCTTGGCGTGGACCGTCTCCGAGACCGCCGCCGCCCAGAACAGCGCCGCGACCGATTGGTAGCCCTCCTCGCTCGCTTTCCGCGCGAACGCCGTATAGCGGGCAAACGCGTTCGACTCTCCGTTATACGCCGCTTGAAGGTCCTTGACCGTCTCAGGGTTCAGGCCTTTCACCGCTGCCTTGACGTCTCCCGCCGCGCCCAGCAGGTTGCCGACTTTCGTCTGGACCATCGCCACGCCACCGACACAGGACAACGTGATAATCCCCAGTGCTTCCCTTCTCCTCATTGATGATGAACGCATCTTGACCTCCTCTTAATCGGGTTACAAACTCGCAGACCAACCACCCTGTCAGGTGATTGAGCAAGATATTACTACGGCTCCCCCCGCCAGCGCAAGGGCAAAGATGCTCATCAGAACGTCTTGTGGAACGTCCGCGTGATGACATCAAGCTGTTGCTCGCGCGTGAGCTTGATGAAGTTGACGGCATAGCCGGACACGCGGATGGTGAGCTGGGGATGGTGCTCGGGATGCTCCATCGCATCCAGCAGCAAGTCGCGTTGCAGGACGTTGACGTTGATGTGGTGCCCTTGCTCCATGAAGTAACTGTCGAGCAAGTGAACCAGATTGCCCACGCGCTCCTGCGGCTGGCGCCCGAGCGCCTCCGGCACAATCGAGAACGTGAACGAAATGCCGTCCTCGCTCGCATTGTACGGCAGCTTCGCGACCGACTTCATGGACGCAACGCAGCCCTTGGTGTCGCGCCCGTGCATGGGGTTTGCGCCCGGCGCGAACGGTTCGCCGGCCTTGCGGCCGTCGGGCGTCGAGCCTGTCATTTTCCCGTACACGACATTCGAGGTGATGGTCAGGATGGACAGCGTGGGCTTGGCGTGGCGGTAGGTGCGGTGCTTCGAGAGGCGCCCCATGAACGAGCGCACCACCTCGACCGCGATGTCGTCCACGCGCGGGTCATTGTTGCCAAACTTCGGGTAGTCGCCCTCAATCGCGAAGTCCACCGCCAACCCGCGCTCGTTGCGGATGGGCCGGACCTTGGCGTATTTCACCGCCGAGAACCCATCGGCCACGACCGACAGCCCGGCAATGCCGCAGGCCGCCGTGCGCAACACATCCTCGTCATGGAACGCCATCTGCAAACGCTCGTAGCAATACTTGTCGTGCATATAGTGAATCACGTTCAGCGTGTTGATGTAGAGGCGCGAGAGCCAGCGGCAAATCTGATCGAACTTCCGCATCAGCTCGTCGTAGTCCAGCACATCCGCCGTAACAGGCGCCATCTCGGGGCCGACCTGATCGCCCGTAACCTCATCCTTGCCGCCGTTGATGCAGTAGAGCAACGCCTTGGCCAGGTTTGCGCGCGCGCCGAAGAACTGCATCTGTTTGCCGATGCGCATCGCCGAGACACAGCACGCGATGCCGTAATCATCGCCGAACTTCTCGCGCATCAGCTCGTCGTTCTCGTACTGGATGGAGGAGGTCTCGACCGACAGCCGCGCACAGAACAGCTTAAAGGGCTCCGGCAGGCGCGGGCTCCACAGCACCGTCATGTTCGGCTCCGGCGCAGGGCCGAGGTTCGTGAGCGTGTGCATGAAGCGGAACGTCATCTTCGTAACCATGTGCCGCCCGTCCACGCCGACCCCGCCGAGCGACTCCGTGACCCACGTCGGGTCGCCCGAGAACAGCGCGTCATACGCCGGGGTCCGCAGGAACCGCACCATGCGCAGCTTCATCACGAAGTGGTCCACGAACTCCTGTATCTGCTCTTCCGTGTAACGCCCCTCGCTCAAATCTTTTTCGGAATAGGTGTCGAGGAACGTCGAGACGCGCCCCAGCGACATGGCCGCGCCGTTCTGCTCCTTCACGGCCGCGAGGTAGGCGAAGTACAGCCACTGGATCGCCTCCTTCGTGTCGCGCGCCGGGTGGGAGATGTCGAACCCATACGAGACCGCCATGCGCTTGAGCTCCTGCAACGCGCGTATCTGCTCCGAGATTTCCTCGCGCAGCTGGATGGCCTCCACGTCCATCGCGTCGAACACATGACGCGCCTTGGCCGCCTCCTTGTGCGCGATCAGGAAATCAATCCCGTACAACGGCAGCCGCCGGTAGTCGCCGATGATGCGCCCGCGGCCGTAGGCATCCGGGAGCCCCGTGATGATGCCGTTGCGGCGGGCCAGGATCATCTCCTCTGAATACGCGTCGAACACGCCGTCATTGTGCGTCTTGCGGTAGTCGAACACGCCGCCGATACGCTCGGGCAGCGCCCGGCCATAAGCCTCCAGCGACGTCTTCACCATGCGGATACCGCCGAACGGCATGATGGCGCGTTTCAGCGGCTCGTCCGTCTGAAGCCCGACAATCTGCTCCAGGCCGCGGTCAATGTAGCCCGGCTCATGCGAGACAATCGTCGAGATGTGGGCATTGTCAATGTCATACACGCCGCCCCGCGCGCGCTCCTCTTTCATCAGGCCCGCGACCTGTTCCCACAGCGCCCGCGTCCGCGCCGTCGGCCCTGCCAAAAACAAATCATCGCCGTCATACGGCGTGTAGTTCGCAAGGACATAACCCCGGACATCAATCTCCGCCCGCCAAATATCCTGTTCCGATTTCATCATACGTCTCCCTCCTGCCCCGTCAACAAGGCTTCCCATTCGCGCGCCGCGCGCCGCAGCGCATGGCCGCGGTGCGATAACGCATGCTTCGTTTCGCTGTCCAGTTCCGCAAACGTCAAGCGATGCCCCTCCGGCACGAACAGCGGGTCATAGCCAAACCCATTCGTGCCGCGCGGCGACTCACCGATGTTGCCCTCGCAACGCCCCTCCACCGTCCACGCGCGACCGTCCGGCGCGCACAAGGCAATCACGCAACGGAACCGCGCACGGCGGTCTGCCACACCCGTCAGCACCCTCAGCAGCTTCGCGTTATTCGCAGGGTAACTGCACGGCTCGCCCGCGTACCGCGCAGAGAAAACGCCCGGCGCATCGTTCAGCGCAACGACCTCCAGCCCCGAGTCGTCCGCCAGCGTCCACAGCCCCGAGGCCTGGCCGAGCTCACGCGCCTTTTTCAGCGCATTGCCCTCGAACGTGTCCGCATCCTCAACCACATCCTCTGGCAGGCCCGTAACCTCATCCGCCGCCAGCAGCACCAGCCCCGGCAACGCAAAAATCTGCCGGATCTCGTCCAGCTTGTGTTTATTCCTCGTAGCAACCAACACCTTCATCATCCGCTCCACACGTCGTGGATTAAAAGAGATGACTATAACAGAAGGGTCCCGCACCCGCAAGCCTTTCAGCCTTCTATCCTTTCTTATAAGTTACGCACGCCGCTTTTTTTGTTTGCGCCGCTGTAATGGGCGTGTTACGATATGCCCACTGTTTTAAGGGAGGGTAAGATGATGAATCGTAGGGCGTTCTTGAAGACAGCGGCAGCCGGGATTGCGTTGCCGTACTTGGTGCCGGCGTCGGCGTTGGGGTTGGATGGTGAGGTCGCGCCGAGCAATCGGCTGGTGGGTATCGCGATCGGGACGGGCGGGCGCGGGATGGGCGACCTGCAGTGGCTGCTCGGCGAGAAGGACGTGCAGTTCGTGGGCGTGTGCGACGTGCGGCGCGGTAACCGCGAGGGCGCCAAGAATAAGGTGGACGAGACCAATGGCAACAAGGACTGTTTCGCGTCCCGTGATTTCCGCGAGTTGATTGAGAAGCACGGCAAGGCCGACTTCGCGCTCATCGCGGCCGGTGACCGCTGGCACACGCCGATGTCGGTGCTGTGCATGAGGTCGGGTATGGACGTGTATTGCGAGAAGCCCGGCACGCTGACCATCGCCGAGGGGCAGATGCTCGTCAAGACCGAGCAGGAGAAGAAGCGCATTTTCCAGACCGGCGCCCAGCGCGTGAGCGAGACCCCGTTCAGGTTCATGAAAGACGTGGTGATTAAGGAAGGGCGCCTGGGCAAGATACACACCGCATGGTCGCACCTGGGCTATATGTCGGAGCACCCGCGCAAGAACGCCGTGATGCCGGAGGAGCCGTTGCCACCCAAAGAGGAGCTCGACTGGGACTTGTGGATTGGCCCCGCGCCGATGCGGCCGTACAACCACCAGTTCGTCAGGCCGTGGCCCGTGCCGGGCTGGTACACGCAGCT
>Ga0123353_10002965_pt1 | contig 21228 bp, 16 predicted proteins | sample TergutLab28metaG_3_FD_92763 | JGI IMG/M metagenome (GOLD analysis project Ga0123353, IMG submission 92763) | Labiotermes labralis P3 segment gut microbial communities from Petit-Saut dam, French Guiana - Lab288 P3 | ecosystem: Host-associated > Arthropoda: Insects > Digestive system > Gut ... | reverse complement strand
TTTCTTTACCATTGATTTTCCTCCAAAATATATCGCACATATTAACACAAAGGATACAAATATCCATCTATTTATATCCTTAATGCTTTTTAAAGTACATAAGCAAACAAGTTAAAAATCTAACTTATCGTCCTTCCTACTCATGTGCTATTAAATTATAACATGTTTTAACAAAATTCGCAACCAATAATAAAGCTATATAAGTTTATATTCTTATTATGGTTTTAAAAAAATAATTATTAATTTTGTAGATTCCTATAATAAACAAGACATAACATAAAAAAGAAACATAAGGTGTTATTCTTTATTAATACTATCTACTTTAATCAAATAACACTCTAATAAACCCTAATAAATATCACTCACTAGTCACCCATAAAATTAGTTATGAAAACAACCATCGATACACATAAATCATATTTTAAACAATTAAAACTTTAATTCCATACAATCCCATACAAAATCAAAGTGTTCTTCTTTTTGGAAAAATTTAAAGTTAAATCTATTATATAATTTTAATGCATTGAAATTATTCGAATCAACTAATATTCTTACTCCATCAAAACCTCTAATTTTCAACTCATTTAAAACATAGTTTAACAAAATATCACCAACTCCTTTACCTTTAAATTTAGAATGAACTCCTATTCTCATAAAAGTTCCAGGATTATTGAATCTAGTATTCCAAACATTAACATCCTCGTTCCATTCTTTTCCTATACAAACAATACCTATTAACTCTTCATTACTTTTCACACAAATCAAATTACTATCATTAATATCCTCTAATATAATCTCTTTATTGGGATAATATTCATTCCAAGTAGTGTATCTATTTTCTATTATATTTTTATACAAGATCATTACTTTATCTATTTCATTTAAACTAACATAACTACAACTAAAATTGTACAATTTGTTGAATAGTCCCTTACTTCTCAATTCATATATTATATCCAATTTCCCTTTTTCATCCCAAAATTGAGTATATTCAAAAAAATTTATTGTAGTAAATAAATCTATTAGTTTTACCTTATTAATATCTATAAAATATTTATATTCCTTTAAAATATTTTCAAAAATCTCTTTATCTAGTTTTCTTAGAGCTACAAACTCAAACTCTATAGGAGCATATGCCATATCACTAAAATCTATAATCCCTACAACAAAACCATTTTCATCAATAATAATATTATCTTCAAATAAATCGCCATGTATCATAACATATTCACTATTTTCTAATAAACAAAAATACTCTTTAGAATAATTTTTTATATATAATATTTCCTCATTACTAAAATAATTTTTTAATAATTTTAGGTTTCTATTAAAATTTCTTTTTTCTTCATTAATAAAACTGTCTTCACTCCAACCAAAATCTAAATTATGTAATTCATTTAAAAACTCTAGAATCGTTTTAGCAACAACAACTTTATCCACTTTGTCAATTTTATCACCTATTTGTTGACCTTCAATATACTTATATACTAATGCACCATATTTATATTCTTCACAACACTTTATTAACTTTACTTTTTCAGGAATTTTAACACTTTTTATTTTGCTTTCTAATAAATTCATATATTTTTTAGTTCTATATAATTCTTTATAAGAGTAGGGATACTTCCCAACCAAAAATATATATCCATCTTCACTAAGATATGCCTTACTGATTACTCCTTCTTCTACAAACTTCTTACTAATCATAATAAATTATATCATAATAAAAAATTGACAGTTCCCTATCAACTATTTACCATCTAAATTCACAATTTCTTTCTTTAAATAAATTTTTTTCTCTAATTCAATTGTATGTGGTATCATAATATACAATAATATGAACACTAAAGCTACTGATAAGATATTAATTATTATATACATAATTGGTAACCCACTACTATTAATCGAAGCAATAATACTAACTATTATAGCGAAAACACCAACACAACCACATATAATAGCTGTAGGTATTCTAAAATCTTTACTTTTTAAAAATTTTAATTTCAAATCAGATACATGAATAATAAATCCCAACACTATATAAAATGCCGATACAATTAGTACTAAAAGATAACTAAATCCAAACCATTCTACAATAGAATTTAATCCATTATTGAAAAAATGATGAATAGCATTTATTACCTTTACCATTACATCCATATGACCATATGAACTAAATGCATAAACATTTAGTAATAAAAATGGCCAGATACTTACCATAATAAGAGACATACTATATAATTTTAGTCCTGTGTATTGTTTCATTGTTCACTCCTCCTTGTCCTTTCAATCTATTATAACAAATAAAAAAAGATTTATCAAGAGCAAAAATATATAATATTGTAACATAGGTTACAATAAACTTATACAAATAAACATTAAATATCAAGTCTCTTTCACCAAAAACAAATCATTAAAAGTTAAATTATATAAAAGCAAGTAAAGTTAAATCAATACAATCTTGCTCATCTATATATTTATTGAAAAAAAGTAAAACAAAGAATACGATGAAATTTTAATTTTTTTTAAAAATTTTGTAATTTATAGTTTAAAATGTGTCTTTATTAAAATTGGTTCACCTTAACCTTTTACCGCTGATACAACTTTCCCATCTATAAAAGTTATGGTAAAAAACATTGTCCAATCACGTATAATTGCTCTTTTCCATATACAAGTCATAATTTCTTGTGATGTTGTTAAACTTCTTGGTTCACCCAGAATTGTTATTACTTTTTCATAAGTCATACCGATAGTGACTGTTTTAAATTTAGCAGAAAATCTAAGCCCAAAAACAACACAAAGAACAAGGATCAATACTGCCAACCCCAAAATTGTTATTATAAAAAACAAATTACCGTCCACATTGCCTCCTTCTAGCTATTGTTTTATAAAACACAAAACGATGCATCCCACCATTTTATGTGTCTATGGTGCTGATGATAGGACTTGAACCTACGACCACCGCCTTACCATGGCGATGCTCTACCAACTGAGCTACACCAGCACAATACTAAGTTCTATCATAAATTCCTAATAGTTTAACTTTTGAAGCTTTTTTATTTAATTCTTTCATCAACTCAACCCCCTTAGTCGAATAATCTCCTTGTATCTCCAAAACAAAAAAATATTCAAAGTTAACAGTTTTTAGCGGGCGAGAAGATATCTTAGTCATATTGTAACCATATGAAGAAACTAATTGTATGATTTTTAGTAGACTACCTACTTCATTTTTAATAGACACACAAATAGAAAAATGATTGCCAACATTGTTTAACTCTTTAGATAATACTACAAATCTTGTAATATTATTATTGGAAGTATTTACATTAGAGATTAATACTTCTAGATTATACAAAGCAGCAGTATCAATACTAGCTATAGCAGCCTTGCTCTTATCCTTACTTTCAGCCACTAATTGTGCAGCGATAGCTGTATTAGCACAAGGTATTTGTAGAACATTTAACCCTTTTAAAAATGATTCAACTTGAGCTAATGCCTGTTCATGTGAATAAATTTCTTTTATATCATCTAATTTGGTCCCTGGAATTACTAACAAATTTTGGTTAACACTTAAAGAAAATGAAGCATAGATATATAAATTATTTTCAAACATTAAATCTAATACCCCTCCTATATCACCACTAGAGGTATTTTCTAGTGGAACTATTCCATATTTTATTGCACCTTGCTCTATAGCTGTGAATACATCTAAAAATGTTTTATAAGAGATTAGTTTATCATTTGGAAAAAACTCTTTCGCAGCAATCTGTGAAAAGGCTCCTTCTACTCCTTGATATCCAACTAAAGTAGTAGAAAATAATTCTTCTTGATAAGACTTAGATATAGACATTATATTTTTAATATAATTTATATAGTACTTTTTAAAATTAGGATTAGTTAAATTACTAGCATTTTTTCTAATGACTTCATCTTCCCTGTTTTTATTTAAAATATTAATTCCTTTTTCTTTTTTATATTCCGCAATAATTTCTACAAATTTCATTCTTTGTTCAAACAAAATTCGCATTTCATCATCAATTTTATCTATTTTTCTTCTATATTCCTCTATTACACTCATTTATTAAAACCATCTTTAATAGCTTGAACTAATAAACCAGTTGTATCTTGACCATTTTGCCAATACATAACACCAGCTAGTCCCTTTTCTTTAACATAATCACATTTAGCTAAAATAGATCTAGGATTATCATAAGAGTAGAAAGTAGTCTCTGCTATGTTCATCATATAAGGTTGTTCTACTTCCTCATCATAATATTCAATATAAGATCCATTAGCTATATATTGTACAACAGTTTGATAAGATAATGACCCACTACCTGCAATCCATTGACCAGATGAATTCTTGTCTTGTCTCATCGCATAAAAAGCTAAACCAATAATTATTTTATTATTTGGAACAGTATAAGAATTATATATCGCAACACTTTCCACTATAGTACATGTATTTAGTGTGTAACCCTTAGTAGATTTATATAAAGCATTATGATAAACTCTTCCTGCATTATGCATACCATAAGTCATCATATTAATATAATCTAAATGATGATGTGAATTAGGCATATCATATCTAGCTGGTTGCCACATACCGCCACCTATAGCAGCAGTAACTAAATGTTTCGGATTGTTAGCCTTAACTTGTTTTCTAATTTCCTCAGCTAATAAAGTAAATCCTAATTCTTGTTCTCTATTAGTTGGGTACTCCCAATCTATATCAATACCATCAAAACCATATTGATTAATTAAATCAACACAGTCTTTTGCAAATATCTTTCTTAGAGTATCACTCACGCAAACAGTTTGGTATTGGTCAGATTGACCCCCACCCCCAATAGATAGAATCATATAACTACCTCTTGCATGAGCCTTAGCCTCTATATAAGTTCTGCTATTATTTAAGGAAGTTAAACTTTGACCAGTCCTACTAACTAAACCATTAGTTTGTAGCAAACCAAATGCACAATAAATAATATCCATTGTATCGAAGAAATTATCATTAGCCAAACTATAATTTGTATATATATATCCAGATGCTATTGGTCCACTTAAATCTTTATAAATTTCAACTTTTACATCAAAAACATGACTTACAGACATACTATTATAACTAACTGTTACTGTTAACTTAAACTTCGCAATAACAGGTGTCTTACTCACAACTCCACTATTACTTAAAGCACTTTGATTTGCACTAGACCAACTAACCATTGTTTTAGTTTCTTCCTCAAAAGTAATTAATTCAATATCTTCATCAATCATGTATAGATTTTCATACATTTTTAAAACATTTTCCATTCCTTCTTCAGCAATATTAACATCTAAATCTAACCATTTCATATACAACACCATATCCTTAACAACAACATCACTGTTAAAATCCCATTCCACTTTAAATAATTCGTCAACAAACCAACCAATAGGTTCATTATTATGTTTACTTACTATAGGAGCTTCTACAAAATTACCATGATAAACTATAATTAAACTATCCCCTTCTTCAAAAATACCATCATATATTTCAAATTTCACCTCATAAGTATTAAGTGAAATAGGTTCAATTCCAATGATATAGTTATCTAAAACATTTACTATTGTAAACATTCCATTATCACCCACTATCAAATTATCATTAGCATAAACTATTAATTCTGCTTTATTATACTCAAGAGGTAGAATTATTTCAAAGGTAAAGTCTTCTCCTTTTTTAATTACTCTATCAGAATAAAACTTTATAGTATAAGGATCTGATAAACATTGAACAACATACATTTCAAAAAATATTAATTCTAATGTTTCACTCCACAATGAAGTTACATCACCATCCATCGCTAATACTTTTATTAAATACAGTTCTCCAAACTCTAAAACATCATAATAAAACTCATTTTTTCCAACATCAAAAAATCTATCATTAATACTAACTCTATACATACTAGCATTTTCTACTTCTGACCAACTTATATTATACATTCTCCATTGGATATATTCTACACTGTTTAAGATACCTACTTCCAAATAATTAGAATACTCAGAATCTAAATATACATTACCATCCCCTATTGCTTTTACTCTCAATTTAAAACTATTATTATCAATATCACTTAATACATACATATTTGTAGAAGTATAATAGCTAAAAGTATTTGTATCAATAGTAATTTCCAATATGTATTCTTTAGCATTAGCTACAATATCCCAAATAACAACTCCATTACTAAACTTTAAGTTCGAAGGAGAGGTTAAAACAACATTTTCAATTTTATAGTTTACTACTTCGCTCCAATCAGAATCGTTATAATTATCACTACCAATCGCTTTAATACTTATCGCATAATTATAATTAATTAGGAAATCTAGAATTTCATATTGGTTTACTAAAACGCTATATTCAACATCATTAATCGATAATTTGTAAGATGATGCATTTTCTACAACATCCCATGTAATAATTTTATTCTCTGTTTTTATATTAGTTGGTGTATCTACTTTTAAATCTGGTAAATTATAAATAAATAGAATAGACCAATCTGAGTTTTTATATTTAACTCCATCACCTAACGATCTCACTCTTATATTATATGCAATACCTTGAACAAGGTTTTCTATTTCATAAGAATTATTTTCCACTTTAAAACTAGAATTATTTATATCAACTATATATTCCTTAGCATTATCATCACCATCCCACAATAACACATTTTCAACAATTTTCAAATTAGTCGGTGTGTTTAAAGTAATTAATTCTTTACAAGCAAGTAAAAAACTAAATACCATAACCAAACTTAATAGCCACATTTTTTTAAACATAAATATCCTCCTTAGACATTTTATTATACCAAATATTAAAGTTTTTTATTTTGCTGTAGTTTATTTATTAATAATATGTTAAAATCGTATAAGGAGATAAAAATGGACATTAAAAAAGCAAGCAATCATGCAAGAGTAGAAATATTAGATGACTATAAAAATTGTAGTGAATATAGGTGGCACCAAAAAGAAGTATTGAAATCATTAACAATTTATGATGGATCTTTAGATTCAAATGTTACCTTAAATGGTAGAGGAACATTATCATTAAGTAGTAAATTTTCTAAAAAGAAAATTCTACAAGTAGCTACTAATACAGATATTGAGGGTGAAAACCCTAGACCCAGCACTTCTTTGAGAATTAGTTTAAATCACCTAAATTTATCTGGATATAATAGAATCAGTATAAAAGTATACATACAAGCAACTGGATATCAAGGATTTTACTCACATTTTATGATGGGGAATGATGACAGTCTAACAAACCATGCTCCTTTTATTCAACCAAATAAATGGGAAACAATCATTTATGAGTGTTCTCATATTAAAAGAGATGATTGTAACACATTTATTTTTACCCCATTTTTAATGGGTTGTCCTCCAGAAGCTTTGGCTGATATTAAAATCTATCTAGATAATATAACTGCTCAAGGAGTTGAACCTGAGCATGAAGAAGGTTGGTGCATTAAAAATAATATAGCATACTCTCATAATGGATACTTATTAAATGAAGAGAAAATAGCTATTACTAATCCTTGTCCTTCAAAATTTTTTGAGTTAATCAATACTAAAACCAAACAAGTATTTTCTCTTCCAACATCTCATATTACTTCTAACTTAGGTAATTACTTAAAACTAGACTTTACTAACATCAACCAAAAAGGAGAATATGTTATTAAAGTTAATAATTTATCTACTAAACCTTTTAAAATTGATAATGATGTTTATGATTCATCAATTTGGAAATCTCTTAACTTTCTAAGATTACTAAGATGTGGAGAAGACATTAATGGTGTTCATTCTGCATGTCATCTAAACTGTAAATCTACTCACCCAGATGGAAGAGTTGTGCCTAATTTTGGTGGTTGGCATGATGCAGGTGATGTATCTCAATTTGAGATTTGCACTGCTGAAATAGCACATTCACTGTTTGATTTAGCCTCTACCCTACAAAACAAAACAAACATCTATAATAATAAGGATTTGTCAACTAGATTGATTGAAGAAGCTAAAATAGGTTTATATTGGTTGTTAAGAACACGTTTTGGTGATGGATATAGAGCTATGGCTATTACTTACTCAATTTGGCGGAAAACTGTGTTAAAACCAGATAATAATACTATTTACACTAATAAAGCAGAATCAGGATCTTTTGAAAACTTTTTAGCAAGTGCATGTGAAGCTCTAGCTGCAAGAGTAATAAAAGATGATAATATATTAGCAGCTTGGTCAAAAAGAGCTGCACTCGAAGATTTTGATTTCGCAGTTGAACAATATGATAATAAAATATATACACATAGATGGGGAGAACCAATAACCTCTCAAACCTTAGGAGCAGCTATACTAGCAGCTAGTGAGTTATACATTTTAACTAAAGATGAAAAATATATCACTAAAGCTTATGAGTATGCTCATATAGTAATGGCTTGTCAAGAAACTACAAATGCTCCAATAAATGGGTTTTTCTATGAAGATATTGAACATAAATATATACTAGCTTATGAACATCGTGGACATGAACAAAGTCCAATTCAAGGATTAGCTAGATTATATCAAGTGAAAGAAGACCATACTGATAGACCTAAAATAAAACAAGCACTAGAACTATATTCTAACTATGTTAAACAATCTATGAAATATACTCAACCTTATAATCTATTACCAGGTCATATATATCACATTGATAAAATAAATATAAATCACTTCACTAAAGATAGAAGAAAAGAAGACAATGAATGTTTAACTATACTACAAGAACAAATAAAAGGGGGGATTAGCCTAAAAAATGGTTGGTATCTAAGAATTATGCCAATTGCCATTTCAAGAAGAGGCTACCATGCAACCCTACTTAGTAAAACAAAAGCAGTTAGTATGCTTGCTAATACATTAAATGATAAAGAATTAAAAACTATTTCAATCAACCAATTAGAGTGGGTTTTAGGAAAAAATCCATTTTCCTCTTCTACTATGTATGGAGAAGGATATAATTATCATCCACTATATGTAGCATTTTCTCGTCAAATGGTAGGAGCACTACCAGTAGGTATTAAAACAAACTCCAATCATGACACACCATATTGGCCTACAATAAACAATGCAGTTTATAAAGAAATATGGGGACATACAACTGCTAAGTATATTTGGGTGCTTGCAGATATTTTAAAATAATAAAATACACCTTCTAATTACTAATATTAGAAGGTGAGTTTTTTATATATTATATATCTTTAATATTATATTGATTTGTTAGTTTTTAATTACATTTTCAACTAGTAATCTACAAGTAATAAACACACTTATTAATAATGTAAATCCTAGTAAAACATAAAATAAAACCTGAGATAAATTTTCAACAATAAATGCTATAATATTTACTGAATTAGTCATATCTAAACTAGTTATTATATTAAATAGTTGTATTGATATATATACAACACTTCCTATACATATAACAATTAATGGTGTGTATATATATATCAATAATCTATATGATCTTTGGTCACCTTCTACAACATTTTTTAATGCAAATATACTTTTATTTTTAATGACAAGTTTATATTTATTATTTTTTTTACACTTAATCGATTAAATCTAGAGATATTAAAACCAATGATTAAAAACAAAAATAAAATAAACGAAATCAGAATTTTTATCCATGAAAATACAGAATTAATACTAGTAAATACTCCTATAAAACTGACAGTAAATACAATTCCTAATATTAATCCAATATTTTTTAGTTCATATAAATGTTTAATCTTATCATCAAAATACTTTTCAAGTTTATTACTAATATCTAGTGCTTTAGGATCATAAATACTATTTATTATTTTAATTAAACCATATCTAAAATCATCATAAATATTATTAGTTATTTCAATATTATGATATTCTCTTAAAAAGGTTTTAATATTATTAGTTAACTCAAGATCAATACCTTTTACAATCAAATCAATAGCATTAAGAATATCATCCATTTTATCATAACTAATAACACTCTTTTTATAGTTTTCTAGAAACTTACCCATTTCAACTTCATACATAGTCAACTCATATTATTATAAAATATATTCAATCAGGGTGTAATATATAGTAATTTTATTTCCATTTCTTCGTCTTTTAAAACAATAACAACTGATTTTGTGTCAGAAAAGTAAAGGGTATTAACAACATTATACTTTTCATCTTCTTTTAAAGAATATAATGTTTCACTTTTATAATTTTTTATTAATCTATTATACTCATTATTATTATCTATTAAGAAATAAATACCACATTGAGTAGAAGGTAAACTAAAATGATACTTCCTCCCTCCTTCCTCATGTAAAACAATAGTAGAAAAATTACCTAAATTATCAATAATACCTTTAAATATTACATCATTTGAATCCTTTCGTTCAGCAAATGAGTATTTACCTACAAAACCAGTAAAACTTTCATAATCATTTAAATTAATAACTTCAATTCCATCAATATTATAATATCTATTATTAGAATATATTAAATTACTTTCAAAATTATAGTCTGCAGAAGTAAATTTCTTTATAACATTCCCCTTACCATCAATTAAAGACCACCCATATGTTGGACTATAAATTAGACTTCTATTTTCGTTAAAATAATAAATATCTATACAATCATTGTATCTTGCTATAATTTTCATATTCTCGTCAAATATCATAACAACTGGTATAGGTATTATTGTTTTATTTTTTACTTCAAATCCAAACCCTGCAAAGTAATTTTTCGCTTCATCAGTTAAATTATTATAATTTGAATCCATCTCCTTCAAAGGGTAGAATTCCTCAAAAATAAAATTTATTTTTAAGTTATTTTCTTTATTTGTATTAAAATCTACAAGTTTATAATCAAGTTTAATCTTATATCCATATATAAGGAAATCATAATCTTTACTTTCATTACCACGAAAAATAAATTGAGCTTTAAAACCCTTGGATGATGATAACACAAAAAAATCATTAGGAATCTCTATTTGATAAAAATAATCATTAGAATAACTAGAGTTATATATATGAATTAACTCTCCCTTGTAATTATACATATAATTAGCATAACTCCCCATATAACTATCACGAGCATTTATTAAAATTATTTCATCTTTTATTAAAGAAATGCTAAAACCATGATCAACAAAATCATTAATAATCATTTTATCTTTATTAAATATGTAACTATTACTTGTATATATATAATCTCCAATATAAGAAGGTTCACCATAATATTGATAATATTTTGTATCAAAATCAATCAATAACTCTCCTTTTTTATTATAAAAAGCTCTACTATTTTCGTAATACCAGTCCTTCATAATTCTTTTATCAATTGTTATTAAATCCATTGTAGGACTTACAAAAATTCTATAATATGTAGGATCTCCTTCTATTATAGTTTTTTGGGTTTTCAAATCATAAATATAAAATTTATTTTCTTCATCATCATATGATACAAAATCATCCTTATGCCTTTGGATGTTAGTTACTTTTCCCAATGATATAGTTGTAACTTTATTCAATGTATTATCAACAATTTCTCTTTGTGTAAATATTTTTGAATAATTATAACTTGTATTACAACTATACAGAAATATTAATATTCCAATTATTATAATAAGAAGAAAATTATATCTATTTTTTTTCATAAATATTTATTTTCCTCTTTTATAAAATAATAATAAATAGAGTAATCTAGCAAGTATAAATATCGTTATACCCACACTAATATAAGTACCAGGAGTAAATATTGAACTAAATTTAAAGTTAATATAAAAACCCCAACCAATCAATACTATCCAAATAATCCAAAATGCAACCTCTAACCATCTAAAAGTTTTCTTTTTAAAAATACTAGCTAATATCATTATTGATATTACTAAAAATATAATTGCTAAAACTAGTTTAAAAAAACCATCAAAAGTTTTTGGAATACTATTCCAAGCATCCTTAATATCATCCATAATTCCTAAAAAATACATATCTTCCTCCCTTTTATTCTTTAATCTTCATTTTTAATTGTAGCAACTTGTTTATTAATGAATGCAACTTTTTCTACATCCACACAATAACAAATTCCATTAGCTGTAGAATTACTAATTCTATTAGCCATAACATTCATTATTCTTGTTGCAACATCTTCAGTTACTACACTAATAATCAATTTCTTTTCTGGCTCAATTGGCATTCCAAAAAAATAGCCATGATCTCCACCAGTTCCTCTTGCATTAACAATTGTAGCTCCATTAGCACCTAACTCTCTAATAATGTTTACTGCTTCTTCACTAAATCCCACATTAACAATCAAATATACAACTTTACATTTTTCCATTTCTCACTCCTTCTTATCTTTGACCAACTCTTTACTCATCATCGCAAATGTTTGAATAACTTTAAATCCAGCTCCTAAATAAATATATCTAGCACTATTATCTTTTCCAGTTCTAAAAGTCATAAACTTAGCACCATTTAACTTAGATTTATATGTTAACATAGAAAACAATGCTTTACCAAGTCCTTTTCCTCTTAATTTTGGTGATATAGCTATACCATCAAAATGACCTCGACCACTAGTTTCATTCCATAAAGCTCCAGTCCATCCCTCTATTGAGCCTTTATTAGATATTACTAAAAATGGGTATGGCTTTTCTAATTCTAAATTGGTTTTGATTTCATGTTCAAAAGCACCTATATTAATGTCTTTATAAAACTCTTCTAACCCATAATGTTTATTTGGATCATAAAATTCTATTTCAATTCCTTCTTTCTTAGATTCCTCTAATATTTTTATAACTGAGTTAGGGAGCTCATAATTAGCTAGTGGTAGATGGAAAGCATCTTCTATTGCACTAATACTATAACCTTCTCTCATTAAAAAGAAATATTCTTTACTATTAATTCTTATAGCAGGAGCACAAGGATGATCATCTTTACCATATCTAGGGATATACCAACTATAACAAGCAGGTAAAAAATGTACTGCGACACTAGATTTTCTATCTCTTGAAATAAAGTAATTTTCTAAAGTGTTTAATAACTCTTTACCAACTTTTTTATTCTGGTATTCTCTTTTTACTATTATAGTATTTAAATATCCAGTTTTTAAGTTACTTTCTCTAACATATCCAATAATAAATCCAATCAATATCTTATCGTCAAATGCTAAAAAAACTCCTTCATATGAAAATTCACTAAAAGCATACATTCGATCTTTATATTCACTATAAGTCATAGTTTTGTAGAAATTTTCTTCACTTACAACTTCATTCCATAAATCACACATTTGGTTTAAATGTACTTCTTGACCCTTTACTATATTCATAAACACCTCAAAATATTATACCAAATTATCCCTAACATTTTAATACTTTGTAGAAATTTTTAAATAAACATCTCCTTACCTAAGATTTTATTTTCTTTGGTAAAGAGATTATCTTTTAATTATGGACCAACATTTGGTACGCTAGATACTCTAATTGTTTTAGGTCCCCAATGTAGCATTCCTTTTATTACTTCAACATCATCAATTACATTTCCTTCACTATCTTCAAAGTAATTGTCATTGAATTTGTAGTTAGTTAAATCTAATACTAAATTATTAGATTGAATTAAATATTTACCATTAGTAGCTCCACCAATAAAGTCATTATTAGAAATATCAATATTCCATGTACTATACTTTGTAGGACCAACACTACCTCTTAACCATATAGCGAAATCACATTCTAAAAATAGATTTTCTTTAACTACAACTTCAACATGTTCTTCATTAAATGTTGCGAAGTATAAAACTGATGAATATAATAAATGATCATTCATAGCAGTAGGTAACGCTATTGAAGTATTTAAACTACCATTACTAACATTTATAAATGTATTATTCAACACATTTATATATTGTTTTTTACCAGCTTCAGCTGAAAACGCTCTAAATATAATACCCCATTTTGCTTTCACAGTTGTATTTTCTGCATAATTATTAATAAAATTAAATGTTCCATTATTCCATCCTCCACTATATCTAACTATAGTATTTTCAAAGTTAAAGAAATAATTGTTTTGTATACTAATAATAGCAGTTTCAGTAGTTCTAGCAATACCAATTAATAAAGCTTTATTATTCATAAAAATATTATTTGTTATAGTAGCACTACCTTGAATATTTGATGAAGATGATGTTGCTTGAGCTAAATGGAATACTGCTGGATCTTCTATATTAGAGCTCATAGCAGTAGTTGGAACTGGTACTATAGATGTATCATATATCATATTACTATATAAATTAATATTATGACTTCCTGTTGTAGCCCAAACTTGACCTAGAAGTGTAAATGCCATTCCATTTATAGTTAACCCATTTAGATTTGCAGCTAAAGTTATTCTAGCACTAATAATAGCTTCAGTATTTCTTAATGCAATACTTTCTGGTCCCTCAAATTCAAAATTCTTATTAGGACCTTCAATATTAAGATTAGTTGTACTAATAGTAAAAGCTTGTGGATAAGTTCCTGGATAAACAACAATAGTCATTCCACTAGTAGCAACATCAACAGCTTCTTTTAATGTAGAAAAATAATTATACATATAATATAATGTTCCTTCGGTTGGATGATCAACTTCTTCATACCTTGAATATACTGATGCACTCTCTTCAACAACTAATGAAGTGATTGGAACATCAGGCATATCATCAACTGTTATAGTTAAGGTAGCTTTTACATCATTTTTAACACTAGTAGCACTAATAATAGTAGTACCCCTAGCTACTGGAGTGACAACTCCTGAACTAGATACTATCGCAATTGATGTATTAGATGAAGCCCATTCAATAGTTTGAGTAGCACCTGCAGGTAATACATTAGCTACAATAGTTAAAGTTTCGCTTAAAGTTATAACATCATATGGATATATTAGTTGAACTTCAACTGGATCTGGTGCGAATACAGTTAACTGTATTTCGTATTTTATATTATCATCTCTAGTTGATTCAATAGTAATAGTCGTTTCTCCAACTTCAAGTGCATTTACAAAACCACTACCGCTAACTGTAGCAACAGATGGATTGCTTGAAGTATATCTTAACCCTTGAGGAGCATTAGTTGGTAATACTGATGCTACTATATTAAAAGTACTTAACCTTTCAACACTATATATATTATCTATATTACAAACTACTTCTTCTGGATAATGTATTTCTACAGTAATTTGGAATAATACAAATATTCCACTTGCATCTAAAGAATTTGCAGAAATAAAAACAACACCTTCACTAACTCCAGTTACTAAACCGCTTGAATTAACAGTAGCGATGGATTGACTAAGTGAAACCCATTGAACTTTGTTCATCCCTGCATATGTTGGTAGTATCTGAGCATATAATTGCAGTTGTTCACCAATTTTAATTGTATCAACATCATCTTCAGATGTAACTATAATTTCACTAACCAATGCAAATTCAACTGTTATAAATATAGTTACTTGGATAGTATTTCCACTCACTCCCTTAGCAGATGCAATAATAGTTAGTGCTAGTTCACCTTCATAATAAAAAGTTACAACACCTTCGCTATCTACTGTAGCTATTTCTTCATCAGATACATGCCAAGTAACGTTTTGGTTAGCTCCATTTGGTTTAACCGTAGCTATGTATTGTACTGATGTGTCTACATAAGCTGTATCAATTTCCTCACCATCTTCTCTAGTTACTTCTATAGTAGTTGGATATACTATAGCTGGAGTAACATTAATAGTGATTGTATCAAAAATAGTTTCATCATCTTTTAGAATTACTTTTATAACAACCTCACCTACACCAACTCCAATTACAACTCCACTAGTACTAACACTAGCGATACTATCATCCATACTTACATAATCAACACCCTTATTTGTTGCATTAGTTGGATTATATGTTACAGTAAGTTGAGAACTACCTGATACAGTAATATTAGAAGTTCCACTAACACTTATACTTTCTACATTTATTACTATATGTTCTACAACCTCTAATGTAACACTAGAACTAATAGTTTTATCATCAACCAAATTTACAGTAATAGTTACATTCCCCTTACTAACACCTAAAACTAAACCACTTTCATCTACTGTTGCAACTTGTTCATTACTAGATGCATATTCGACATTTTTATTACCAGCATTATTAGGATTATAACTAACACTTAATTGAAGAGATTTAGCAACTTCAATAATATTAACACTCGCATTTAAAGTGATAGACTCAACCAAAGGTAATACAGTTATTGTTATTGATCTTCTAATTGTATCATTAGATTTAGCACTAGCAGTTATAGTAGTTTGACCTAAAGAAACACCAGTTACTACTCCAGTTTCAGATATAGTTGCAACTTGCTCATCGCTTGATGACCAATTAACTTCTTTCAAAGCTGTAGATGGACTTACATTTACACTTAACTGTACTGTCTTAGTGATAGTTACATTTGGTCCTCCTAAAATAGCTGTTATACTACTAATTGCAGGCGGTTCATTATCTACACTAATTGTTACATTTTTATAAACAGATGGATCTTTTACTGATGTAGCTGTAATTATAGCACTACCTCTAGCTACCCCTAATACAACACCATTACTATTAACAGTCGCAATTAATGGATCATTTGATGCCCAAGTGACATCTTTATTTTTCGCAGCTTCAGGACTTACAAGAGCTACTAAAGTAATTTCTTTACCAACATAAACATTATTAGGTCCTTGAATTTCAATTGATTCTGGATTTACTGTACAAGCTAATAAAGTAATTATTAACCCCAATATAAACAGAAAACTTATTATTTTTTTCATATATTTTCCTCCATACATATTATTTTATCACAACAAACATAAATAACAAATAATTTTGCATAAAAAACTAATTTTGTTCATTTTTTAGCAATTTTTTCAATATCTTTTAATATTCTTGAAATAGTAGATTTTGGAATATATTCCTTTACTATTTTCAAACTATTATCACTCATCTCTTGATATGAACCAGAGGGATAAGTTTTTCTAAGTTTAATAATTTTTAATTGTTTGGAATTAAATAATTCCAACGAAGTTTTATTTATCAATAATATTTGTTTTGTAGCATTTTTAACAGATTTATTAATATTAGCATTATCACAATTATTATATCTATTCGCATAATTAGCAGCATCTTTCTTAATTCTTGCATCTTCAAAACTAAATAATAAAACATTCAAATTTAAAAGTCTAATAAAATCTCCAATTTTAGTACCATGATTGGTATATAACATATGCCCCTTCATACATTTTGTATACTTTATTTCACCAATTATAGTATCAAGCAGTTGTTTTAAATATGTAGCTTCCTCTATATTCTTACATATTAACTCTAATCTATACTTATATCCAGGAGGATTAATACTCCCCCCTGCTAAGAAAGCTCCCCTAACTATACCTGTTATATCCTTACTATATAGATTGTTAATATTTTTTATTAAACCTAAATTAGAGGTTAAATCTAACTCAACTAATATATCTAATGATTTTATTATTTTAACGATATAAAGAGGTTTTCGATCCAATTTAGTCATCTCTCTTAATATTACATCAGCTTGTTTATTAAACAACTTTTTAAACAAAAATACAACTCTGTTCATTATAAATTCATGTTTAGTAGTAAATTCTATGTTTATATCATTATTACTATATAAAAAAGTACCTTTCATATAAAGTAACATATATAATTCTGCTCGTGAAAAGTCATTGCTCTCACATATTTCTCTTTTTACTTCACTTGAAAACGACATTATTCTTCTAATATCCCTAAAGCACAAATAATACCATCACTAATAGCTAGTGATATTTGGCGATACTTCTTATCTATTACATCACCAATCGCATATAAGTTTGCCATGTTTGTTTTGTATTTATCATCAACTTTTATATACCCATTTTTAGATAATTCTATATAATAATTCTCATAACCAGTCTTACCTACTGATACACTAAAAGGATATATTATACTAGTATTAGGTTTTCTACCAATTTCTAAAAATACACCATCTACATATAAAATTTCATCTTCTAAACTAATACCCTCTAATTTAGTAGTTCCTATGTACTTTAATACATTTCTATTTTCAATTACTATTATATTAGGAATATCATTAATTTTAGATACTAAAACCTTATCACATTTAAATCTTGATCTAGCTACAATGTAAACTTTAGTGGCGATATTACTTAAATAAATAGCACTACTAGCAGCACTAGATCCTCCCCCAATAACTGCTACAACTTTATTTTTATAAAAACTACCATCACACATCCCACAAAAATGTATTCCTCTATTAAGAAATTTACCTTCGCCATCAACATTCAACTTTTTTGGTACTTGACCAGTACCAATAATTATTCTTTTACTTGAAATAATCGTATCTTCAAAATGTATTTTAAAATGTCCATCATGTTTAATTTCAATAATATTATCATAATATACTTGTATATCATTAACCTCAATTTGTTCTTTAAACCTTAGCGCTAAGTTAACACCTTCTATATTAGTAAATCCCATATAATTCTCTATTAAGGGAATATTAACTAACTCTCCTCCAAACATATTATTCTCTATTATTAATATGTTCATTCCACCTCTTTTTAAATATAAAGCTGCAGCTAATGAAGCACAACCTGAACCAATCAAGACACAATCATACATTTTATCACCTCTAATAATTTTTTAAAATCTTCTACAACATAACTAGCATTAGCTTGTTTTAATTGCTCACAACTATATAAACCCAAACTTATTCCTATAGATTCAATATTAGCATTATTAGCACAAATAATATCAGTAATACTATCGCCTATATAAATATATCTATCTTCACCAAATACACTAATTACTTTAAATATCCCTTCTGGATCAGGCTTTGGTTTAATTACTTCATCTACCCCTAATATATAATCAAAATATTTCATAAAATTTACACATTCAAAGCCTCTAATTATTCTACTCTTAACTTTATTAGAATAAACTGCTAATTTTATATTCATTTTTTTTAATTGTTTTAACACATTTTCACTATACATAAATTTTTTAACAATTTTATCATGTACTAAATCAAAGTGTTCATTATAAGCATCATACAATTTAAGAGCTAATTGTTTACTTCCACTTACTTCTTCAAATCTTTGGACTATTGGTGGTCCAAAAAAACTAACTATTATATCCTTAGTTAAATTAAAGCCAGGTAGCACTTTTTTAAAACTAGCTACTACACAATTAAAAGTAACCATATAAGTATCTAGTAGTGTTCCATCAACATCAAATATTAAAACCATTTCTTATCCTCTTTTCAAAACTTTATCTAAATAGTAACTAGTATAACCCTTATTACTACTAGCAACTTCCTCAGGAGTTCCACATACTACAACTTCCCCACCCTTATCTCCTCCATCAGGTCCTAAGTCGATAATATAATCAGCACATTTAATAACATCAAGATTGTGTTCAATAACTATCACACTAGCTCCTACACTAACTATTCTTTGGAGAACTTTAATTAACTTATTTATATCATCAGAATGTAAACCAGTAGTAGGTTCATCAAGAATATAAATAGATTCTTTAGTAATACTACGATATAACTCTGAGGCTAGTTTAATTCTCTGAGCTTCTCCGCCTGATAATGTTACCATATTTTGACCTAGTTTTATATAACTAAGGCCAACATCAATTAATATTTGGATTCTTTTAGCTATCTGAGGAATATGTTTAAAAAATTCATACGCTTCAACAACACTCATCTCTAAAACTTCATATATATTTTTATCTTTATACCTAACTTCCAGTGTTTCACTATTAAATCTCTTTCCAAAACAAACATCACATGGAACATAAACATCAGGTAAAAAGTTCATTGATATTTTTTTAACCCCATCACCTTGACATTTCTCACACCTCCCCCCCTTTACATTAAAAGAGAATCTACTTTTACTATATCCTCTAATTTTAGCATCTTTAGTTTCAGCAAACAAATCTCTAATATAATCAAATATCTTTGTATAAGTGGCAGGATTAGATCTTGAAGTTCTTCCTATTTGACTTTGGTCTAGTTCAATAAAATAATTAAAATCATCAATCCCTCTAATTTCATCAACACTACCTAGACTAACCTTCCTTTTATTAACTTTAAAAGCTAACATTTTGGCCAAACAATCATTAATTAAACTGCTTTTACCACTACCACTAACTCCACTTATAACACTTATAACTCCCTTAGGAATACTACAACTAATATTTTTAAGATTATTATGTTTTACTCCAATTAACTCGATATATTCAGTACTTTGTTTTCTGGTTGAAGGGATAGATATTTTTAATTCACCTGATAAATACTTACCAGTAATGCTATCCTTAGCTTTAATAATTTCCTCAAAAGTACCTTGTGCAACCACATAACCACCATCAATTCCAGCTCCAGGTCCTATATCTATTATATAATCAGCCTTTCTCATAATCTCTTCATCATGTTCTACAATTATCAAAGTATTACCCAAGTCTCGCATTTTCTTTAATGATGCAATTAATCTATCATTATCTTTTTGGTGTAAACCAATAGAAGGTTCATCAAGTACATATACTATCCCAGTTAACTTACTTCCAACTTGAGTAGCTAATCTTATTCTCTGAGCTTCTCCTCCTGATAATGAAGCAGCACTACGAGATAAGTGTAAATAACTCAAACCTACATTGTCTAAAAATTCTAATCTTGTCTTAATTTCATCTAATACCATATGAGCTATTTGTTTATCTCTTTCACTTAATTTTAAATTTCTTAAAAACTCTAACTCTTTAACAATAGTCATATTAACTAACTCTATTATATTAACATTATTAATTTTAACGCTCAATGGTCCAATATCTAATCTAGCTCCCTTACATACAGGACATACTTCATTATCAATAAATTTACCATATATATATTCTCGAGAAAAATCTGATTGAGTTTCATAAAATCTTCGATGAATAATATTAGCTATACCATCATATTTTTTTAAATCAAAGCTCATGCCTCCTGAAGATGTTATTCTCTCATTTAATTCTTCATCACTACCATAAAATATAAGCTTTTTTTCTCTTTCATTTAAATCTTTAAAAGGTTTATCTATATCAATATTATAATGTTTT
>Ga0123353_10002964_pt1 | contig 21232 bp, 16 predicted proteins | sample TergutLab28metaG_3_FD_92763 | JGI IMG/M metagenome (GOLD analysis project Ga0123353, IMG submission 92763) | Labiotermes labralis P3 segment gut microbial communities from Petit-Saut dam, French Guiana - Lab288 P3 | ecosystem: Host-associated > Arthropoda: Insects > Digestive system > Gut ... | reverse complement strand
TAACAAATGCATTAAACAACATAGCCGACTCCAATAGAAATGATTGGGACAATATTAACACCACTACATCCAATCAGCTAAGCAGTGTTTATTCTTCTACTGCTACTGTGACACAACAAATGTCTAATGCATGGAGTGATATGAGAAGCAAAATAACTACAGCTGCAAACAATATTCAAACACAATCAACAACCCACTTCAACTCACTATCCAAAACTATCGGAGGTTTTTATAGTAATTTACAAAACCCTAGACGTTGGGGTGCAGGACCAGTCCCTACAAGTTCCCCAAGAACTAGTGGAACTACTAGAGGCAGTTTTAACAATATTGTTTCTACACTTAAACCATTTTTAAACAAAACCATTGGTATCAGCAGTGCAATCTTCAATCCATGTATCAGTAGTGATTGCCTTGAATACACACAAAATAAAAAAAGTTTACTAAATATAAACGATTTAATGGGCAATGGATGTATCAAATGTGATATAGGCCCTAAAAGAGGTGCTGGATGGCTAGATACAGTTAAAACAAATTTTGATAAGGTTAAATCATTGTCCAATCTTTGGAATATGAAAGGGCCATTGATAGCAAATAAATATCCAACTGGTCTAAGCTTTAAAGTTAAAGACTTCCTTAGTGGAAGCCCAAACATTGGTTTTGATTCTTTTAAAGCTATTGCAGAGTCAATTTTCAGCCAAATAAATTATGACTACTATTTTAACTCCGAAAAATATGGAAGTTGGTTAAATGCATTTAATGCAGGACGTATGAATTGTTCTGATAGTTCAGATGCTTTAATAGCTCTTGCTAGAACTTGTGGTCTTCCTGCTACTAAAGTCCATGGCCGTTGGGGAAATGTTGGCCATTTTTGGGCGAATATAGCTGGACGTAAAATGGATACTACTGGTTTCATGCTAAATAAAGGATGGACACCTTCACAGTCTCGTGCAGGTCCAGTTCCACAATCTAGTTCACATATTAACAATATTTTTGAGTCTATTCATAATATATTGAAGAACTTGTTTGAACTGTTTAAACCAAATTCTAGTAATATTACTTTAGATACATCTAATGGTCAGTTATTTAACTCTAGTACTGGTCAAACTGTTGTTTCTACTGATAATAAATTTGAAATTAAATTTGAGAATCATTTTCATATTGATAAAAATACTGATCAAGATTTAAATGAAAAACAATTAGCTAAGTATCTTTCACAAGAACAAGAAAAGCTTTTGCGAAGTCCTGATCTGATTAATAAAATCGCTAAAGGTCTTCAAAACCGTGACGACCGCTTAAAAAGAATAATTGGAGGTTAAAATTATGGAAAATTATCTTGGGTACCCCAGAGTAATTCATGTTTATGGTAATTTCATAACAGATAGACATGGTTATTTTGAATCATTAGATGATTTAGAATGTAAACAATGTACAGTTGAAGGAGTTGATGAGCACTATATAATCAATGGATTTAGTGTTAATGCTTTTAAAATGTTAAAAGATATGGAAATAAGAAATATGTTTTCTTTTGATATGCAATATTGCTCTTATGATGGGCAAATCAATCTATTTATATGTGACCAAGTTAATGTTGGAGATTATGTAGATGATATTGTTTACAACCCAATTCCTGGAATAAGTGACAAATATAATGTGACAAGTTATGAATCAGGGTATTCATTTATTCTTAATCCAGAATACATTGATAAAGAAAATGGAAATATTGAATATCTTAATGATGATGGAGAAAATATTAATGAACCTCATTTCATAGTATTATTAGATTTTAATCAAGGAGTAGAAATTCCTGAAGAAGCTAAAAAAGCTAATTACTCCTTTGAATTCATGTCAGCTCAACCAATGCTTGATTTCAAGGTTAAATTTGTTTTCATGGACAAAGATAAGAAAGTCATAGGAGTTTCTGAAGAAGAAGGAATAGTGTGTATTCCGGGATTAGAAGTAGTTCGCCAACAAATAATTAGACCTATTCCCGTAGGAGCGAAATATGTAGCTCCTGAGTTTCAAATCCCAGAAGGACTTACAGGAGATGAGTTTTTCCATTTTAATAAAAACTGTTTACTTTTTGACAATGATTTTATAGGGTTTGTGAGAAACCCAGAAGAAGCAGGACTTCTTGAAGAAGAATTCATATATGAAAAAATAGCTATCCCAGTAACTGATGAGGGAGAATATTCTGGAGACATTGACATCAAATTATCTACTTTTAAATCAGAAGAAGAATTAGTCAGACTAGAATTATCTTATGTTGTCGAAGTAGGTGAAGTTGAAATTGCTGAAGGCGACACTCTCAAATGTAGTAAATTATGTTTTGTTCAAAATGAAGTTGAATTAAGTGATCTTTCACAAGAAGATATTTTAGAATATGAAGAAGATGGTAATCCCCATATAATCGATGAAACATTTGATTTCTTTGGTTTTAATGGAGATATGAAAGTTAATAATCTTAATGAAGTTATTCTTAGGTTTGGATTTGTTCCAGGAGATAATTCTAAAGTAGCATATATCCGTGATATTTCTGTGAAAGCATATTATCCTGATATGGAGGCACATGATTAATATGGCAACTAAAACTTTATATCCAAGTGCAGTGCGCCACACAACTGGAAGAGATACTACTGCTAAAACTCAAGCCATCACTAACATTTCTAGTTTAAGAAATTCTAATGGGTTGGCACAATGGGGAGCAAGTCCTGGAGGGCAACACGTTGGATGTAATGCAAATAACACATTAAGAAATTACTGTAAAGCAATAGGTGGAAAAAATGGTTCATGGCATACTCCTGAAACAATCGAACTTGATTATAAGGCAGGTCTCCCTGATAATGCTAATGTAAGTCAAATTGCGATTTCATATGAATATGCTAGAAGAGATTATTCCAATGGTAATGCTCATGGTACTTTTGCTGCTCCAACTATTAAGCTTAGTGGTACAGGTATTAGTTTTACTGGTAATGCTCCACCTAAACAGACCATGACAACTTATACTAAAACTACTAGTGTTAATCTCACAGGTAAAAAAGTTAATGATATGACTTTGACTTTCAATTTACCTAAAAACACATCAACAAATCCATGTTATATTCTTATAAGGAATATTACAGTTAAAATTACTTATCTTACAGCAAAATATACTCCATCGATTACTCTACCTTCTCCACTAAAAGCAGTTCCTTATGGAGAAACTATCCGAGTGAATTTTGGATTAAAAGATACTAATAATGCCGTTCCATCGGCAACTATTTCAACGGCTGTCACGATTAAATCAGGCTTCAAAGTTGATAAAGTTGTAAGTAGTGATGGAACAGCTACTATAAGTGGAAATGTAATTAACTGGAATGCTTCTACTAAAAATTATAATGCTAATCTTATTGTAGATTTAACACCATTATTGCCTTCGAGTTCTGGAAACCATCAAATCAATTTTAAAGAAAATAATGGGGGAACTTCAGATGATAAATATATAACTGCAGAATCGGTTAAATATTCATGTAATGGTGTTCTTTCAATACCAAGTATTCAAAAGTGTGTTAGAGAACCATGCGAAGAAACTAAATTAACTTTAATATTTAAAACAAGTTCAAAGCTTAATACAAGCATTTCAACAAATATTAATATCCCTCCAGGTTTGAAAGTTAAATCATCAACACCAGGAAACATTAACAATGGAGTTTATAGTTTTTCTTCTTGGGATTCAAGTCGCCAACATACTCTTGTGATTACACTAACAGGTAACAATGTAGGAACTCACACTATAAATATAAATAGTGCATTTTTCACAGAAGTTTTACAATTTCCAGTTACAATTACAGAGTGGGAGCCACCAATTGACCCAGTTGAAGGAGGAGTTTATTATACTGCACTTAGAGCAGACACATTCACTCAAAATATGTTAGAAGATGGGAAAGAATATACATTCTCTTGTTTAATGAAATATGATGGTGAAAGACTGTACAATGGTGCAAAAAATTTAAGAATGGCAGTTTTAAATGGAGAAACCCCTGTTTGGTCAGAACAACTTAGTCAACTGAACAAATGGGAAGAGTTAAAAGCAGAATTTATAGCTAATACTGCTAACCCTCTGGAATTCCAATTTTTTGGAGATTATGGAAATATCAAAGGAATTCCTCAAGTAGCCAATCCTTGTATTATTAAAACTGATAAATATTCTGGTTATGAATATCCAATATTTACATTACAACCTCTTGAAAATTTGTTAAACGGAAGTGACCTTTATGCATCTCTTACATTTGATCCTCCTGAAAAAAAAGGTTCATCATGGCATTATCTAAGTTCATGGAATATTGAAGATCTATTGGCTTCAGAAAATATTATCATTCAAGGCATAGGACTTGAGTTTGATTGTGAATTTGATAAAGATGTTGGAGTTACTGTAGGTCTTGGAGAGTTTGGAAATTTAGCAGATACTGATGAAGTTTACAAGCAGTCAAAAATAATCAAAAAAGATGAAACTCACGTTGTATTTGGTGGAAAATATAAAAACTGGGGAGTTCCTTATAAAGATTTAAAAGATTTTCTAAATAGAATTGAAGCAACAATAAAGCTAGAAGAAAGGTTTGATGGAATATCTCCTTTTGAAGTTAGTGTAAAAAATGTTGCTTTAAGAATTTATTATGGTCCAGATGTAAGTGATGGGTGTGGATTTAGTATTGATGGAACTCACTCAAAATATTTCAGTATTAAGTGGAATAATGGAACAATCCCTCAAGGTGCTAACTTCGATGTGAACACTTTAATTATAAAAGGAGGAGATGGTGAAACAAATACTGGAGCATATATTCGAAATAAAGTTATTCAAATTGATTTTACTTTTGATTCTGATACATTTCAAGACCTACAAACTTTGAAAAATATTGTAATCGACTATTTGACCCCTCAAAGAGATAGAACTAATCAGTTTATCCCTAAAAGAATAGTGTTTGATCATGAGCCCAATATTTATTATGAATATATTCTTGATGATACTATCGAAATGGTACCTGATGGAAATAGTTATAAGTGTAGTGCAAAACTCATTATTGAAAAAGGTTTAGCTACAAGTGTTCTTCCTGTTACAAATACCCAACAAGGGAACATTGATAGTTACACAAGAATTTCACCAATTATTACAATAATGAAGCAAACTGATAACCTTCAAGAGGAGAGTTACATAGACAAAGATCCGTTTGGAAAAGAGACCAAATACCCTGTAGGAAGTATAGTGGTTAAAGATAGTATAACAAAGCAAACTGTGATATTGAGTGGAAATTACATTCAAGGAGATAAAATTCAAGGTCCAGGAAGTCGGAGTGAATTGAAAGATGGTACTATAATAAGAATTGATTCTGAAAATTATGAAGTTCATTTCCTTGAAAAAAATGAAACTGATGAAAATGACACCCTTGAAAAAGATGAAATTCCTGAGAAAAAACATGACGAAAGGTGGAGGTTAATTCCACAACACAATATATCTATGATTTCAACATTTTTTGAATTAAAAGGGCAGTTCAACTTTAAAAACAGTGTCGGGTGTAGTGTTAGAGAAATAGAATATCATGAATTATTATAAAAAGGTGGTTTTTTTATGAAAAAAATAAAAAAGATGATATTAATACTCAAAGTTATTTTCTTTGTGTGTTGGGGATCACGAATGCACTTCACACTGAACCAGTATGCATGGGATAGTTTAAATGAATACACCAAAAATGAGTTTGAAAAAGCTGATGCAAAAGACATATTTATTAACTGTGAATATCCTATTCACGATTGGAAAAGCCCTGATGATGACAATAATCGAGCCAAAGATACAAAAAAATTTGGAGGAGGGCATTCTAATATAAATGCCTGTATTGAAGCAGCTAATCATTATATTAATAGTAGTCAAGTCCATTTTATAAAAGGAGGTGATTTAAATATGAAATGGGCCGCATATTATTTATCATATGCACTTCATTTTGTTGCAGATACCTCTTGCCCAGTTCATAGAATGACAACTTCTCCAAAAGAGTTTACAAGCAGTTATAGGACACATAAAAGATACGAAAACGTGAATATACCTAACAATAGAGCTTCTAAAGATAAAATTGTTGAACAAGTTGTTAATGGGAAAAGGAAAACTGTGATAAAAAGCTTTGGAAAACCATTAACTTACAATGCTGATGAGATGAAATTTACTAATGAGAATGTGAAAGGAGGAAGTGAATATGAATCAATTGTGAATCTTATACCTGATGTTCCCGATATAAAAGGAGAAGGATATAAAGTTATGAATGAAACAGAAAATGGTACTTTCATTGAAACAGAATATGGAACTTGGGCAAATATTGTAGTAAAACCACATACAAAAGATCAAGAAAAAGCTCTTATTAAAAACCATGTAGCTTATGCAATGAAATATCTTTTAAAGTTCTGTGAAGGAAGTCAAATTAACAATTTATATTATGCAGATAATCCATTATTACCTCCAAGGCCTGTTCCAAGTAATACTGATCCATCGGAAGAAATCATTCTACCAACTTATATACCTATTGAAAAAGATGTCCCCCCACTAGAAACTGACCCATCAATGAGCTGGGGAACTAATGTTCTAGTTCTTAATGAAAATAATGAGGTAATAAGATGGTTAAGTAATCGTAAAGTTGAAATAGATGAAAATAATGTAATCAATGGTTTCAAAACTTGTTCATTGTTCACAGGAATGATTGATGGTAATATTTATGGAAATGAAGATGATATCATTTTCAAACATGGTAACAAACTTTTCATAAACGGAGATTCTGATAATGAAAGGTGTTTATACCGATTTAATACTAAGATTACAAAAGATTATCTTTACAGAACAATTGATGCTGAAGCTGATGAAGTATTTAGTGATTTAGCAAATGTTCCTCCTTTTTACATACATGATCCCGCAGTTAATAAATATGTTTCAGGAAATCGCATTTTAATCTCAAAAGAATTCTTAGCTCAGCTTTTAAAAGGTTATTATATAATCGATGACGGCACCACCATTCAATTAGATCATATAGAACCTGCAAAAAAGATGATTCCAGTTAATGGAACAATTTCAATCTTGGATTTATTAAGAAAGATTGAAAATCACACAGGACTTTATTTCAAAAGACATTATACTGGAATGTTAAATCAAGGAAAGTATATTATAGAACAAAAAATAGAACTGTTGCGCCCTGCAATAGAATTACCCTCATTCATTGATGAATACAAAGAATATGAATCTCGTAACAAGTTTCCAGAACTAGGAATAATTAATGCATATTACTATGCAAGAGACACTGATAAAATATATCAATGGATTCGAAGTGCCCAAGGAAATTATAATTATTTCATTGTTGCAGGGTACGGGCGTATCCATAGTGCTCCAAAGGAAGCTATCCGTTTAGGAGTAAATACTAATAAACTTACTTTTGGAATAAATGAAGAACACAATGCAGTTGGAATAGCTCCAATTTTTGACAATGACAACACGAGTGACCAGAGTTTAACAAATGAAGTTCTTAAGCATTGGATGAAAATCGAAGCAAATTCAGACAAAGTTGCAGAAGTAGATACTGAATATTCTTCAGAAACAATTAGAATTAGTGAGCCTGATACGGGAATTTCGAGTCCTACTCCTGCAAATCAAGTGAAAGAAGAAGATCTATATCATGCTTCTGCATCATTACCATATGTTGCCACAAAAATTGGAGATAATAATCTTTTAGAATTCACTGAAAGCATTATTGGTTCAAAATCAATAATAAGGTTAAAAAAATATATGAGTGAATCTGATGTCATATTAAAAGTTCGTAAAAATAGCCGAACACTAACTCCAAATGGAAAAGTTTCTATAACTGTGCGAAGTGTTGGGTTGAAAGATAATGATGTTGAACAACAACGATCAATTATTTTTAAAGGAAATAAAGTTAGAGAATGTTCTCCTCAACAATTACTTGCTGGAATTTGTACAGAATATAGTGAAGATGTTAACATAACTCCTGGCAGTGGCCAAAACAAGTGGGGTGTTGATGATAATTCACTTATTACAATTGATACTGGTAAAAGAGAAATTACTTTCACTAAGCAATGGTATGATCCTAATGCTAGTACAAAAACCTTGAAAAAAGAAGAACTACTTGTGACTAAAATGAAAAGAGAAGGGGTTCTACCACCTTTGAAAAAAGCTGTTAAATGCACATGTGGAGAATCTGAGACAGGTAAAAAATTTAAAGAAGTATTTCAAAACACTTGCCCCTACTGTAAAGAAACTCACACCACTGGTGGTGGAGGAAAATCTGTATTTGAATGGGTAAAAGCCAAGACTAAAAAGAAAGTAAAAGTTAAGAAAAAAATAGAAAGTGGTAAAGAAACAGTTGAAGTTATAAAAACAACTAATAAATATTCTTATCAACTCCAGTGCAAAAAATGTGGAGCTAAATTCTGTGGTGCTGATGGAAATAATGTCAATAGGAAGGAAAATAAAAAATTATCATCAATAGGTTCTTTAAGTAGTGAAGAAGCAAAATTTAAATCCAAAACAGAGCAAAGAACCAAAGTTGAAAGAATTATCGAACAACCAGTGGGAGGATATGTAAAGAACCAAATAACTGTTTTTGAAAACAAAGAAGACGGAAAATTGAGTGAAAATCAAGCTTTGTTTACAGACATATTCACTGGAGAATTTCCTCGTTTTTATGGTGATGTTGAAATTGAACTTCAAGGGTGTTCATTAGACAGTGTAGAGGCAAAAGGAGTAATTTTTTACGATTTTGCTGAATTTCCACATATTAAAAAAGAAGGAGAATCATATATTGTAGCTGAAGATTGGGACGAACTGGAATTTGATTTCAAACAAATTGTTAATAAACCCAAACTTATAAACCTACCTGTAAGTGCTACTAATGTAGAAGATCTTATCATTGAATTATGGAAACATCTGGAAGGTGCTGATGGGAATAATAAGCCTCTTGAAATTATAGAAGATGTTGATTTAGACATTGTTGATAAAACAAATACAATCTACAATGTTGGAGATGTTGTTTTTTTAAAACTCCCAAATGGATTGACTTTTAAATCAATGGTTACAGAAACTAGTAAAAATCGAGCCAAAAGGGGAGAAAGCAGTATAAAAGTTGGTCAAATAATCAACACTCCTTTACAAATATTAGGACGGTGAAAATATGGATGAAAAATCTTTTAATCTCAGTGAATACACTGATGATGAAAGAGAGTATCTTGATAGTACATGTGGTCGTTTAAGAGTAACAACTATTGGTACACATATTCAAGAAATACAAAAAGCAATTAATGGAATTACAGTAGAATATGATAATACAACAGGTATTTTGAAAATACTAATTAATGGCAAAGAAAAAGCTTGGATAAACATCGGAATTGAAAAATATGTTAATCAAGCTGAAATAGTTGATGACCCAGAAGGTTTAACTGAAGGAAAATACATTAAACTTCTTTTTGAAGGAGGAGCAGATCCTGTTTTTATTCCTACAGCAGATATTGGAAAAATATATTCAGCTGGGGATGGGATTTATATAAATTCTGAAGGTCTTATTAGTTGTACTATTGACCCAAGTGAATTTCAAACATGTACAGATATAGAATTTGATGAAAATGGAGATATATACACAAATTGTAAAATGTCACCACCTTCTTCAGATATAGAAGGAAACTATAAAGGAAATATAAATGAAATAATCAGAAAAGGAAAAGTTAATGGAGTAGCTAGTCTTGATAATGATGGTAAGGTACCATTGAATGAATTACCCAATATTGAACTTAAACAAACTGAGCCCACTTTTATAGTTGATTCAGAAATAAAGTTTCAAAAATGGGTTGATAATGACCCTAATAATGATTATACCCATATTAAAATAAAAGCAGGAGAATATGGAGTAGCTATTCCAGAAGGTTCTGAACCTGTTATAAATCTTACCAATACTGGAACTGTGACCATTACTGGAGAATATGGGACCATATTAAATTGTGCATTAGAATATGATGATATTCCACGAACAAACGACTATAAAGTTTCCGACATCACTTTAAAATATAGTAATATTAATAAGACATATATTGAAAACTGGACCTCATTTAATATTTATGCTGTTGGTGTAAACCCTGTTAGAAGTGTTTGTCGTCGATTAAGAAATTTAACTAATGTCAGAGTTGAATTAAGTCCATCATCAGGATTTTATTACCATAATAATAATAGAATATATGGTTTTATTGGTTGCTATAATTTAAATAATTGCAGTATCATTGTTAATGCTACAACAAAAATAACTGGAGAGAATTATATGAGCTTTGGAGGATTTAATAGGTGTTTTAATATGTCAAATTGTGTAATAGAAGATATTGCGGTAAATCATACTGGATTATCTGATAGAGGTCCATTTTGCTTTAATACTTGTTTTAATCTTCATAATTGTAAAATTTTAAATGTTAGTGGCGTTGCAACTTGGCATAATAGAGGTTTTCATAATTGCATGTATTTGTATAATTGTGAAGTACTCAATTGGACTTCAATTACTGGAAATAGTGGTAATAGAGGACAATTTACAGAGTGTAGGTATTTATATGGGTGTAAATGTTATACAAGTGGAATTACTAAATATTTAAGTTGTTATAATAGTAAAGACAATAGTGTTACAGTTGGAAACACTGCAGTAGGTGGTTGGAATGATTAAAATAAGTTATAGTTCATATATCAACCAAGAAGACAAAAAAGAAGAAATTTATGCTCTTTGGATAGGCGAAACCAGTGATGCGGATAATACAATAGAAATATCTGATAAAGATTTTGACAGCTTATTCAATAAAAAAGAAAAAGTTATTATTAATAGTATTGAATTCAATGCCAGTTTTTTAAATATTAATAATTTAGTAGAACAAATTGAAAAATTAAAGAAGGTTAACGAACAATTAAATGAAATTTTATTAACTTATATTGTAAAGCTTGTTCAAAACTCGTCCATTTTTTCAAACGCAGAAAAAGAAAGTTTATGGTTAATTATAGACAATTTTGATGAAGCAACTTTAAAAGAAATTGAATTAAATAACATTTTATATCCTGATGAATTAAATCTAGATAATTGGAAAACTGATACTGATTATAATGTTGGAGATAAATTTGTTTTTGAAACAAAGATTTATAAAGTTATTCAAAACCACAAATCACAACTCAATTGGTCACCATCTCAAATTCCTGCTTTATACCAATTAATTGGACAGAAAAAAGAAATAAATCAAATAAAAGACTGGATACAGCCAACTGGAGGCCATGATGCATATAATATTGGAGATTTGGTTAAATTTAATAATAAAATCTATAAATCATTGATAAATGGAAATGTTTGGAGTCCTGATGTTTATCCACAAGGTTGGGAGGAGCAAAATCCATGACTTTTTAGAATTTATAATAGTGGATGTTGCCCTAATTTTAGCAGTACTTTTTGGAACATGTATAGGTGAATTAAAGTAATATATAACGAAATAAGAAAACTGAAGAAAATAATGAATATTATCATGATGTAGAAAATAATAATCTTGCAAAGGAAATTAAAAAAATATTTCCAGAGGAGGAATAATAATGGCTGATTTATCAAATAAAGAATTACTCATACCCCTTGGTACTTTTATAGATATGGAAAAAAGAGTTAAAAGTTTTCAAACAAAAGAAAAGAAAAATCCTGCTATTGTTTATATTAATAGTGTTAATAAAAAGGATTATGTGAGTTATAGCAGATTTTTAGATATGGAAAAAAGAATAATACAGTTTAAAAAAGATAATCCAAAACAAATATTAAATAATGTATGGATTAAAAAACCAAATACTACGATTAATGTTATTAAACCCCCAACTAGTAATGTTTATATTCCAACTGTCAACATAAAAGGTAAAAAATACCAACTAAAGAATTTTACAGAGTTTTATATATTGATGGGAGGTTTTGGGTATAGTTATTATTATAACGACATATTATCTCTACAAGAGGAAATTGAAGCATTAACTAATGGAAAAGCTATGAACTGTACGGATTTCTCTCAATTAGGAGTTTATATAGCTAGTCAATTTAAAAAAGACAACAAACCACTTTATCAAACAAGATATCGCCATGTGAACTGTAAAACTGGTGGAGGGCATGTCCAATTTGAGATAAAAGGTGAGGAATTCAAAAATTGGACAGTTGTTGATTTAGCTGCTAAAGCTGATAAAAACAGCCGTGTTTATCCACTTGGTGATGGATGGTGCATGGATGGTAATGTTCGTGGTTATAACGAGTCTTGGATTTTGTTAAACAATGGCAAACATAGGTAATTTTACTTTTTGCATTTTTTTTCTGGCGTTTTTTCTTCTGGTATAAAATGCTTCTTGTATATAAATACATTATTACTCTTTTTTAGAACTCCACATTTAGACAATTCTTTTCTGTTTTACCTTCCTAATTTTATATTAGGAGGGATTTTTTTTAACTATGATTATTACTTTTTACTAATTTAGTATTATATTACTTGTCATTAACTCTCAGATTTCTTTTAAATATTCATTTTTACAGAATATAAGCTATGAATCAAAAAGCAATTTGGGACAGTATAGAGGAAACACAAACGATATTTATAGAAAAAGAAGTTTTTAAAGTTGAATTTGTACCCGAAACAATAGGTCATAGGAATGATCAAATCAAAAAAATATTATACAATGTTAAAGGGAACTTAGACAACCATGAGAAACCATATCATATGATAATAAAAGGAAGCTATGCAACAGGAAAAACATTGACAATAAATTACATATTTTCAGAAGTCAGAAAAAGATATCCTAAAGCAAAAGCTGTTCATATTAACTGCAAAAACTACAAAACGCAATATGAAGTTTATTTAAAGATTTACGAAAAATTATTTAATAAATATATGGGTGTTGGTGGCCTATCCACTTTCACACTCCTTAACAAAATCATAAAAGAAATTGTTAATAAAAATTTAATATTACTTGTGGCCCTTGATGATATTGGTTCAGTTAAAAGTGATAAAGACCTAAATAATATTTTATATAATCTTTTAAGAGCATCAGAAACTAATAAAGATGCAAAAATAACATTATTTTCAATTACAAATGATAAAACCGTGGTATTGTTAGATGATGATGTTAGGACTATTTTTAGTGGTATTGATGTGGATTTTCCTAATTATACTTATGATCAAATTTATAATATTGTAAATGAACGATGCCGTTTAGGATTATATAACGGTGCAATATCTGATGATATGGTAAGAGATATTGCAAAATTTGCCCATGATCGTGGCGATTTACGAAAAGCTTTTGATGAAATATATAAAGCAGGCTATAATGCTGAGTATGAAGGATGTCATAAAATACTAAAAAGACATTTTAACCATTAAAAAAAAAATTTATATATATCATGAAAAAAAAATATAATTATGTAGAGGTATAGAATATGATAGAAAATAAAGAAAAATTGGGAGACTTTATCGCTAAATTGAAAAACAAAATTGGATTTTCATTCAATATTGATGATTTTGGAGATAGATTAAAACTTCAAAAATATGTTTTTTTAGCTAAACATTTTGGTTTTAACCATAATTACCACTATAATCTTTATATAAGAGGACCATATTCTTCAGATTTAGCAGATGATTATTACAATGTTTCTAATGAAGGGATTTTCCAAAACGATTCATTAAATATAGAGAATGGGTTTTTTGATTTAATCGAAGGCAAAACCATTGAATGGTTAGAATCAGCAACCACTATGTTATCATTATTTGAAGATTATACAAACAAATATTCACGACTCGACAATGAACATAAAAGAATCACATTAGTTGTTGATACAAGAAAAATAAAATCACACATTGAAATAAAAACCATTAAAAATGTTTACGATGACCTTATAGACTACAATCTGATGAATTGAGTTATATGAGAACTTATTATATAGACACAGACCATTTATATTCATATATCATCTGGAAAGATTCAGAAACACGCAGAAATTTAATTGTTAATAAACACCAAGAAGAAGAACGTATCAGATACAAAAGTTTTAAAGAGATTCTCTTTAATGATAATGTCAAAATTAAAGTTCCATTAATTGTTATGGGTGAATTAATTAATAATATAAATAGACATCATGCTCAATTAGATATGAATTGTGTTAATTATATTTATAATGAGATATTTTCTATATTTAAAAGAGATAACATTGATTTTTCTGCCCCTAACAATGAATCTTTTAGCATTCTTGCAAAAATAATTGATAAAGATTTTCGTTTTGACTCGACTGATGCATTAATAGTATCACAAGCACTAGCAGATAAAAATGCTTCTCATTTATTAACTTTAGATAGGATAATTACTAATTCTTTTTCAGGAGGAGCTGTTGATAGCTTAAATCAAGATTTATGTAATCAAAAGCATCGGGAAAAAGAATTAAAACTTTATCACCATTAATTTTATTGCTATTTTTTAAATACTTTTTTTTAGTTTTTTTATTGTCTTAGCGTTAGCCATCATCTATTGTTACACTTGTTACACTTGAAGTCCATGACTGCCATCCAACTTGGGGTCAATTTTTTATATAGAACTAGATCCATAATATTAACTACAATTAGTTGAATTCAGAATGTTGAAAAAGATGAGGTGATGCATTAAAAATTACAAAAATAAGAATTCAAATAACATGTAGATCAAAAATAAAGCTTAATATTGTGTTAATATGAAAACACAAAAAACGAGATCATAAGAGTGGTAGCTCTTCTTCCGTTGTTCTGTGTACTATATCATTCAAAAACAAATTCAAACTGAGATGTAATATCCTGATAAGCAGAATTATATATGTAAATATTGACTATTTAAATTTTTTTGAGTTTGAAGTTAGTATTTCTCACACCAAAGTTTTTGATATGATTCAATAGTATAGTTATTGGGTATAGTTAATAATAAAAAAAGCTCTGAAAGTGGCAATTTTCAGAAAATTCCTAAAATAATAAACTAAAATGTGAAAATGATTAAAAAACAAATAGATATGGAAAAACCAAGAACATATAGGAGTGAAAAAAATAAATGCCAATGCCGAAATTGTCATTGTAATGCAAAAGATAGTATGAATAAAACGTCAAATCATAAGTAAATTTTTTGTGCATCTTTTGAAAAACTTACAAAATACCATATTATCAACAGTGAGTTAAACTAATTGTAAAACTAATTGGGTGATAAAATGAGTAATGAACTAAAGACTATAAAACTAAAAAAATGCAATTGGTGTGGAAGAGAATTTGTAAAAAAACATAACAGACAAGTGTATTGTTCTGATTTTTGTAAAAAACACGCGAGACAAGAAAAAAATAGAGGTTATTTCAGAAAATATTATCATAAATATAAAGAAATTATGACAGAAAAGCAAAGGTGTGGGTTAGGAACTGGGTATCTTTCAATGCACAGAAATGACAATTTTAATCAGGAGTTTTTAGCTATAAGAAATGAGATGAAAAAATTAAAAATACAATGAATAATAATTAAAAATTCTTTGGATTTTATGTCACTCCCAACAATAATATATATATTTTCTATTTTTATTTTTTATTCTTCAATTTTTCATTTTATTATTATAAATATTTTAAAAAAATTTATCATTTTATTCTTCAATTTTTCATTTTATTATTATAAATTATTTTAAAAAAAATAATTATAAAACAAATATAGCTATAATTCATTGTAAAATATAAATTTTTAATTACTAGTTTTAATAAAAATATTGTATTATTATACAAGAAATAAGTGAAAATATGACTATAAAAATAGCTATTGTTAGAGATGAACCTATATTTGGCCAAAGAGCTTATAAAACAATTAACAAAGAATTTGAAACAGAAATGTTTGAAATAGAATCTCCAAGAGGAGTATTCATTGATGAAGTAGAAATCAATCCAAATATTATTAAAAAGTTAGCCAAATTTGACCTAATAATAAGCTATATTAAACAAGCAGATATGTCTTTAGAACTTATAGAACAGCTACATAAAAAAGTATCTTGGATAATTGTAGGAATATGGAGAGGGGAAGGATTTAAAAATCAGCTCCTAAAATATAAAAATGTTTCAGTTCCTGATGCTATGTGTGAATTAGAAGGCAGTGGAGAAAATCCTGTATTCAATGAATTTGCAAATAAATTCGGAAAACCAGAAATAAAAATAAACTGTCAAGGAGAAAGAATAGTTGATATAAATATTATTAGAGGTTCTCCATGTGGAGCAACAGATTTTATAGCTAAAGACATGATTGGGGAAAAAACTGATAACATAGAAAACACAGCTAAGCAAGCAGGACTCCGCACCCAACATTACCCTTGTAAAGGCCATAAAATACGATTATTTGCTGATGAAGAATCCCATAAACAAGTAGCCTCACAATTACACTATAAAGCTGTTAAAAAAGCTTTAAATAATAATAAAAAAGAAAAATAAATGATAAAAAATAAAAACAATAAATATAAGGTTAACAGTTTATTAAAGGAAAAAGATTAGTAGATTATCAAAGTTCATTACTAAAAACTACTACCTAATCCAACTATTAAACTTATAGCTATTATAAATACCATAAACCAAGATACAGAAGTAATAACTGGCTTAACAATCTTTTCAGGCAATTTATAATCTAAAAGTTCTTCAAGTAAATGGCCACCATCTAACGGCTTCATTGGAAGAAGATTAAATAAGCCAACAGCAAAATTAAGGAAAGCTATCCAAAAAAACATGTCTCTTAGTTCAAACCAAATCCATGGAAGTTGGTTTCCAAAAATATTAGCTACACCACTATTAACTTCATAAACTCCCACACCACTAATACCCATATATCCACGAGATGCATCATTAGGATTTTTACCTGCTGTGAAATTATAATTCCCTGTATTCGTCGTGACATTAACCATCTCACCAGGTGTTAAAGTTGAAATAGCTTTAGAATAGCTAGCTGTATCAATAACATTGTGTCCATTAATAGATTTAATTATCATTCCGGGTTTTAAAATATTATCTGCAGGAGCACCACCAATAACTTTTTGTATCTCCACTCCACTCTCATGAAAAGTTCCTGGAATAGCAAAAGAAGATATTGCAATAAAGATCAAAAATGTTACTACAAAAAGAGAGATATTAGCTATTGATCCTGCTGCATAAACTCTCATTCTTGAGATTTTTTTAGCTTTTTCCATATCTTCTTCATCAGGCTCTACAAAAGCACCTGGAAGAACTGCAAAAAGCATTAAACCTATTGATTTTATATTTATTTTTTCTACCCTAGCTAAAATTCCATGAGAAAATTCATGAGCAATTATAACTGTAGCAAGTCCAATTATTCCATAAATGAATGGAATAAAAATTGGAGACCCTGGAACTTCAACTCCGGGAATAACTAATGAAACAGCAGGAGCTATAAAAATGGTAGATAGAGAATCTATGAGTAAATAAGTCATTAATGCCATAAATACAAAAGAAACAACAATTCCCACACTCATAAACCATTTCCAAAATTTTGGGGAAATATTAGCTATTCTATTTAAAAATCCTCTAAGACGCTTAGTTTTCCACATAAGAGTTGGGAAGTTAACTTCCACTCCATGATTAACTAGTTTATTTTTAAATACTAAGGCAACAATCCATATAACTGCAAATCCTATTGCATAATACCATATTCCATTCATTATTTCACTCTTAATAAAAATAAATTTATAATATTGTATAAAATTTATATATTCTATTTTTTCTCAAATAATTAATATATTCTTTATTACTATAATAATTTTATATAATTAACTATTATAAAATATTACTTTTCACAAGCTCTAGGATTTTTTTTAAATATTTATTACTTTTCACAAGCTCTAGGATTTTTTTTAAATATTTATTTTATAAAAATATAACTGATTCAAAAATAATGTCGAATAATAAATGAAATAAAACTGGATTTATTGAAAAATTTCAAAAACCATCAAAACAACATGTCAATATATGGGTTTAAGCACCAACACTTATATAATAATGAAAAACAAAATATTATTACCATAAACTTATATTAAAGGTGAGACTATGGAGTTAAATAAGGAGAAAATGAAAGAAACTATCCACTACATTATTTCTAAATGTGGGTTTAGCGGTAATTTATGGAGGACAACATTATATAAAATTCTTTATTTCTCAGATTTTGATTTTTATGAATTATATGAAAGACCTATTACAAATGAAGATTATGCAAAGTTTCCTAATGGTCCACTCCCTACTCATTTTATCAATATAAAAAATGACTTGATTAAAGAAGAAAAAATTGAGGAAACATACAAATACCCTTTTAAAGGAGCTTATCATAAAGGATATAATTACACTCCATTATCTTCTCCGGATATCGAGTTTTTAACTAAAAAAGAATTAGAAGTTATTGATTCTGTCATTAAAAAATTAAGAGGTATGAATACAGAGCAAATAAGCCATTATTCTCATGGAGATATGCCTTGGATTGTTGCTGAAAATCAAGAGATTATGGACTATAGGTATGTTTTTTATAGGACTGATAAATATTCCGTGAGAAAATACAATGAAAAAACATAAATCATACTCTGCTTTGAAATTTCTGTGAGAGAATACAATGCCAAAGTGTAAATTTTACCACACCTCAAAATTTAAAAGAGAATTCAAAAAGTTTCGAAAGAAATGTAGATCTATTCATTCTGATTTTGAAAGATTTGAAAAGGTTCTTGAAACCCAAATCAAAGTTAACGATACTAAAGTACCTGAAACTGAATATTTTAGAGTATCGGGCATTGGAAAAGATTTCAAATGTGATGCATATATTGCGAAAAAATTTCACTGCGAAAAAATGGGTGGTGGTGCTAATTCTGGGTTCAGAATATCTTTTATTTATTGCCAGCAATATAATGAAATATACTATGTTGAATTCTATTTTAAAAGTAAAAATAGCACTCAAAAAGCTGATTTATCAAGAATTGTTAAACAATGTGATTTATTGTATTCTTGATTTAATTAACATTATAATTATTTACCATAATAGTTGTTATAAAATAGTTAAACTATTTATTCCAATTCATAGACTCAAAAAAGATAACATCAACAATGTCTCCTTTAGCTATTCCTTCTTGATTTTCATCAGAAATAATATAACCATTAGCTTCAACCATGGATCTAATAACCCCAGATCCTCTACTTAAAATAGATTTTACTTTGTTCTCATCTGCAAATGCTCGAATATAATCAGTGCGACCTAGATTAGAATAAATTTTAACATCCGCTCTTCTCTTTTCTCTTCGTGGATTAAATCCAATATTTTGCATTTTAAACAAAAATCTTCTAACCATAGCATCAAATTGTCCCATGGCAGCTACAGGATAACCTGAAAGTGTAAAAATTGGAGTTCCATTTACTTTCCCAAAACCAACTGGTTTTCCTGGCCTTATTGCTACACCATGGAAAAAAACTTCCCCAATCTCACTAACAGCATCAACAACAACGTCTCCTTTACTAATAGCTGTTCCACCAGTAGTAATTATTAAATCATAATCATTAGAACCAGTTAATAAGCTTTCTTTAACTTTATCAAAATCATCTTGGCAGTAGCTAACATCTACGTCTGCCCCACAACTTTCAATCATAGAAGCAATGACATATTGATTAGAATTAATAATTTGAGCTTTATCAAGCTGGGAACTAGGATCAACCAGTTCATTCCCTGTGATAATCAGTTTAACTTTTGGTTTTTTATAAACATCCACAGAACCAATACCTGCAGAAGCTATAAGTCCCATTTCTTGAGGACGGATTATAATGTCAGCCTTAACAACTTTATCTCCTTTTTTAATGTCTTCACCACAAATAGCTACATTTTCACCAGGAGTAACTTGGGAATGAATTTTAATATACTCATCAGCACTGCCTTCATTTTCAGTGATAGTGTATTCTTCCATTAAAACAGCATTAGCGCCAAGAGGTATAGGAGCTCCAGTAGCTATTCGGATAGCTTCTCCATTATTAATTTTTTTACGAGAAAAAGATCCTGCACCAATTTGATCAATGATTTTTAGCTTTTTTATAACATTAAACGAAGCACCAAAAGTGTCCTCAGCTACAACAGCATAACCATCCATAGCTGATTTATCAAATGGTGGAGAATCATGAAAAGAATAAATATCCTCAGCCAACACTCTCAAATAGGAATCTTTTAAATCAATAGTTTCTACTCCCATAATTTTCTGATTTTCATCAAGAATAGCTAAAGCTTTTGACATTGGAATTAGTTCTGATAAAAACATAACACACCTCAAATCTCATAAAAATTATTTAAAAATATTTTTAAAAATTATATAATTTTTATTATAAATAAATATATAAAAAATATATAAAAAACATATGAAAGATTATTAAATATCATATAAATTTTATATAAAGAATATATAAAAGCTATATAAGAAATTATTAAATATCATATGAAAATTATAAAAATATTATATAAATCTTATATAAAAACTATATAAAAAATTATTAAATATCATGTGAAAATTATAAAAATATTATATAAATCTTATATAAAAAATTATTAAATATTTTATAAAAAATATATGAAAATTATAAAAATATTATATAAATCTTATATAAAAAATATATAAAAAATTATATAATAAAAAATATATAAATTAAGCCATATAACTTTCAATAACTCCATTATAAGCATCTTTTAAATCTTCAACAGTTAGTTCAATGTCATCTGATAGTTTTAAAGTCTTACCTTTAACTTCGCCAATACAAGCACAAGGAACATTAATACTATCTAAAACATCTTCTAAAACATCCTCCTTAACAGTGATTATATATCTTCCATGACTTTCTGAAAACAAAAGGTTGTTTAAGGAAATTTCTTTTTCCCCTTCTCCAATATCAGTAGGAACTTTATTTAAGTCTATTTCACACCCATATCCACTAGAAATTCCCATTTCACTAAGTGCAATAGCTATCCCTCCTGCAGAACAATCATGGATAGCGGTTATATTATTTTCAACACCTTTAAACCTCCCAGGATCATTATCTAAAAGGCTTAAGATTGATTTTGCAGAAGCAATCTCATCATCAATTCTGATTTTTGGAGCTTCCCCTTGTTCAAGACCATGGACAGTTCTGTGATACT
>Ga0123353_10002963_pt1 | contig 21234 bp, 9 predicted proteins | sample TergutLab28metaG_3_FD_92763 | JGI IMG/M metagenome (GOLD analysis project Ga0123353, IMG submission 92763) | Labiotermes labralis P3 segment gut microbial communities from Petit-Saut dam, French Guiana - Lab288 P3 | ecosystem: Host-associated > Arthropoda: Insects > Digestive system > Gut ... | reverse complement strand
TCGAGAAAAATTTCGTTGACCAGCTTGATGACGCTGGCCTCCTGGGCCATTTCGAGGTCTTCGTCTTTGGCGCCGTCCTCTCCGCCGATCACCTCGAGGTCGTCGGTGGACATCATCTCGTCGATCGTGTCCCCGCCGACGCCGTAGTGCATCTTGATGTGCTTGTCGATCTCCTCTTCCGGCGCGAGCACCGGTTGAATCTCCAGACCCGTCAGCAGTTTCAGTTCGTCGAACGCGTACAGGTCGAACGGGTCGCTGGTGGCCACCATCAGCAGCCCGTTGGACCGGCTGACCGGGAGCAAGTGCTTGCGATAGACCAGCTTGGCCGGCAGGTTGCGCAGCGTCTCGATGTCGATCTGCGCCGACGTCAAATCCACCAGCGGAATCCCCAGCCGCTCGCTTGTGACGGCCAGCAGACGCTCCTCGCTGATATACCCCAGTTTCACCAGCGCGCGGTCCAGCCGCAATCCCGACGTCGCGCGAAGGTCCGCCGCCTCGGCGACCTGCTCGGCCGTCACGAGGCTCATTTCCATCAATATGTCAACGATGTTCATACGGTCATCCCACCACCTGTCAGATTCGACTCTATGGCGACCAAACCCGTATACCTTTCAACCCGTTTGCACACCCGAGGTTTTGAGAAAAACGGAATTCCCGCCTATGATTCTTCATTGACGCGGGGGACTTTGCGTCAGTGAACGGGGAATCGTCGCACCGGGGAAAAAACGTCACCATCGGCCTCAGGATCGCGCACGGGGTTTGGCCCAACCGCCGCCCGCGCGCCGCCGAAGTTTTGGGACCGCTTGCGGAAAATAACCGCCTGCCGTTTGCTTTCCGGCCGGATGCATCGTACGTTCCCCTCGTGTAGGAACGCCGTGTTGCCGTTCCGCACATATTCACTGCCTCAGAGGCCTAACCCCCACTAGGAGCTCTGAGGCAATGACTCAGTTCCTGTTCGCCGAAGCCTTGGAAAGCCGCTTGCTGCTGAACGCCCAGATGATTTCCTGGTTGCAGGATTCCGCGCAAAACGTCACCGTCGGTCCGATCGACTGCATCCGCGTCGAGGGCACCATTCAAGGCGGGAAAGACGTCTACCAGTTCACCGCGTCCGCCACGGGCAAAGTCACCGTCGACCTGTTCGGCGGCTCCGGGCTCGACAGTTATTTGACGATCTTCAACGCCAAGGGCAAAAAAATCCGGGCCAACGACAACGCCTTCAGGGGAACCCTCGACAGCCGCGTCAAACTGTCCGTCAAGGCCGGGCAGACGTATTACATCGTCGCCGAAGGAAAATCCGGCACCGAGGGCGAGTACGTGCTCGCGGTGCTCAGCCAACCCAGGGACGACGCGGGCAACACGCTGGACGCGGCCAAAAAACTGGGCAACGCCTCGTCGAAAACCGCCAGGATCGACTACGCCGGAGACGTGGACGTGTTCTCCTTCACCGCCAAGGCGACCGGCACGATGACGCTGTCCATGCTCACTGTCGGAAAAACGAATCTGATCGACGCCAAACTGACGATCCTCGACGCCAGAGGCCAGGTGATCGCCACCAGCGACGAAACCACCGCGACCGCCGTCGTCACGTTCACCGTACAGGCGGGACAAACCTATTACATCCAGGCCGAATCCACCAACGACGCCACCGGAAAATACAAACTGGTCCGCTCGAAAATCGGACCGTCCCCGACGGCCAAACCCGACTCGAACCCCACCGCCGAACGCCAGCCCACGTTCGACCTGCCACAGGCGCCGACTCAAGCGAACAACACCATCACGACGGAAATCATTACCACCGTCTCGGGGCTGCAACTGGTGATCTGCGGAACAGACGGAAACGACACGATCATCCTGTCCCAGACCGCCAAGGCCCTGACGCTGACCACGGCGACGGGAACCTACGTGTTCGACGGGGACTTCACGAGCATCGTGGTGTTCGGATTCTCGGGGAACGACACCATCCAGTTCACCGCCACCGTGACCGCCCAGGGCTGCCTCTACGGCGGAGAGGGCAACGACCGCTACTACCTGGCCGGTTCGGGCGCGACCTGGGTCTACGGTGGAGAGGGCGACGACCACTACGTCACCGTCGGCGGCGGGACGACCGTCATCACCAGCGGGCCGGGATTCAACAGCTACTGGGTCAGCTCCTACGACGTCATCACCGACGCGACCGCTGCCGAACTCAAAGCCGGCACCGTCCACCGCGTCACCGAGTTCTATCAGCCCTGGGCCAACAAGGCCGATTACATCCCGCTGACGCCCGGCGGAGAAACCTTCCGCAACCCTGACATCACCAGCAGCGCGAAGGGCTATGCCGACTTCTCCAACAACCCGCTGTTCGTCAACGGACCGAAGGTCAGCGACATCAATCAGGGCGCCGTGGGCGACTGCTACTTCCTGGCCTCGCTGGCCTCCATCGCCAACGGAAACCCCATGCTCCTTCAGCAGGCGGTCACCCCGCTGGGCGACGGAACGTACGCCGTCCGGTTCTATCGCTACGGACAGGAAGTCTACCTCCGCGTGGACGGATACCTTCCGGTGACCTCCGGCAGGCAATTGGCCTACGCCAAGACCGGACAGGGCGGGGCGACCTGGGTCGCCATCATGGAAAAAGCGTACGCGTTCTTCCGAAGCGCCGGAAACAGCTACGCGTCGATCAGCGGCGGATGGATGGCCAACGCCTGCACCGATCTGACGGGCCTGGGCACGACCTCGCTCGCCGCCGCCGGGTCGGCCAGCTCGGTCTACGCGTTCCTCCAGACGCAACTGGCCGACGGAAAGGCGGTCACCGCCGCCAGCACCTCCACCTGCCAGGGTCCGATCGTCGCCTCGCACGCGTACTCCATCCTCAGCGTCCAGATGATCGGCAACACGATGACCGTGACGGTCTATAACCCCTGGGGATTCGACGGGTCGTCCACGCCCTTCGACAGCAACCCCAACGACGGACAGCTCGTCCTCTCCATCGCGCAGTTCCAGCAGTACTTCGGAACCATCGTCTCCGCCAAGGCCGCGTAAGGAGCGAGCAACACAACATCCGCCGCGGAGACGAACGGCCGCACGACGGGATAGAAGCAACAACCCGCGTGGGTGAATGTTTAAAGGAGAGTTTGCGAGGCGCGCGACATCCGTTGCGGCGCTTCGCAAACTTGTTTTGGTGGCCTCTCGCTCCGCTTCCAGAGCAATTTGAGATTGGGTGGTTACAAATTCCTTTGCCGCGAATTTCGCGAATACTGCGAATTATAAAGGAAATTCGCGTCAATTCGCGTAATTCGCGGCGAAAGGATCGACGACATGTCATTCCAAAATTGCTCTACTTTCGCACGTCCGCACCGAGCCCGGCCGTCAGCGCCTCCGTCACCTGCCGCATCTGGTCGTCGATCTGCTCCCCGCGAAGGGTGGCTTCGTCGGAGCGGTACGTGAGTGTGACGGTGACGCTTTTTTTCCCGTCGGGGATCGGTTTTCCGCGGTAAGTCGTGACATACTCCATCGCCGTTCGCAGCGGCTGAACGGCGGCCTGGATCGCCTGCTCGAACTGTTGCCAGGTGACGGCCTCGTCCACGATCAGCGACAAGTCGCGTCGCACGGCCGGAAATTTCGGCAGCGGCTGATAGGTCCGCACACTCCCCGCGGAGCGGGACAAAACCTGCCAGTCGATCCGGGCCGCCGCGACGGGTTTGTCCAGCCCGTACGCGCGCAGCACGTCGGCGGCGATCATCCCGATCGCGCCGGCGCGCTGCCCGGCGACATACAGACCCGCCGCGACACCCGGTTCGAAACCGCGGACATCCTCGGGCCTGATCTCGACCGGTTCGGGCGTGCTCCGCGCCGCGACGGTCTCGACCGCGCCGCGCAACTCGCGCAAATCGCGCGTGGTCAGCAGGACCAACTCGCTGTGCTCGTCCGGCAGCGTGCTGCCCGGACGACCCGCGAAGACGGAAGCGACTTCGTACAGGCTCAGGTCCGCGTTTCCCGCGTCGTCGTTGAGTTTGGCACATCGCAACAGGCTGCCCAGCAGCGTGGCCCGAAGCACGTTGTTGGTTTTGCGGACCAGTGGGTCCACCGCGATAGAAGCGCCTTCCTCGAAGAACCACTCGTTTTCGTCCGCGTCGACGAAGGCGGGCGTGACCACCTCGTCGAACCCGCAGGCGGACATCAGCCGCCCCAGGTCGCGTCGCGCGCGGACGTCACGCGGTTCGGGTTTGACCGTGTGCGTCACGCTTCCGGCGACGGGGATTTTGTCGTACCCGTGCAGCCGGGCGACCTCCTCGATGAGGTCGATCTCGCGTGTCAGGTCCGCCCGGCCTGTAGGAACGGTGCAGCGGATGACGGCACCGTCGCCCGCGCCCTCGACGCGCGGCGACAGGCCCAGACGGGCGAGAATATCCACCTGCCGCTCAATGGGAATGTCCATGCCCAGCACGGCCCGCGTGCGCGCGGGACGGATCGCGACCGGCCAGGGTTCGACGGGTTTGGCCCAGACGTCGACCGCGCCCTCGGCCAATTCGCCGCCGGCCAATTCCAGGATGAGCCCGCACGCGCGCAGACTGGCGGTGTCGAGGCCTCGCCCGTCCACGCCGCGCTCGAAGCGGTAGTTGCTCTCGCTCATCAACTGGAGCGAGCGACTGGTACGGCGAATGTTGAGCGGGTCGAACTGGGCGGACTCCAGCAGGAGGTTCGTGGTGGCGGCGGTGACTTCGGTTTCGAGCCCGCCCATCACACCGGCGACGGCGACGGGGCGCGTTTCGTCGGCGATGACCAGCATGCGCGATGTCAGCGCGCACTTGTCGCCGTTGATGGCGGTCATCGGCTCGCCGTCGGTGGCCCGGCGGACGATGATCCGGCCGCCATGGAGCTTGTCGTGATCGAACGCGTGCAGCGGCTGGCTGTACTCCATCAGGACGAAATTGGTGATGTCGACGATGTTGTTGACGCTTCGCATGCCGACGGCGGCCAACCGTTCGACCAGCCACGCGGGGCTTGGCTTGACCGTCACGTTGCGGATCACGCGGGCGACGTACCGCGGGCAAAGCGACGGCTCGCACACTGTGACGGAAGCCAGGTCCGCCGCCCGGCCGCTCGTTTTCAGCAGGCCCGGCTGCGGTGGGCGAAATTCCAGCCCCAACGCCGCCGCCAGCTCGCGGGCCACACCCAGGTGCCCCAGCCAGTCAGGCCGATTCGACGTCACGTCCAGTGTGAACACCACGTCGCTGTCGGTCGAATCGATCCCGTCGCAATTCAACCCAATATGCGTAAACACGTCGCCCAGTTTCTCGGCGGAGAGCGCGGCAACGTCCACATAATCCGTAAGCCAGTTCAGGCTGATTTTCATAGCATTTCCTTCACGATCGAACGAAACCATAAGTGTACCGCGAAAGACGACGCGTGAAAAGAGACAGGATAAGGCTGGACGTTACTATGGCCCTGCCATTAGGCGCTGTAGGGGGTTGTGAAAAGCGAAACGTTTTGCTTTTCACAACCCCCTACAGCGCCTAATGGCAGGGCCATAGTAACGGTTGTCTATCTGCCGTATCGTTTACTTTCCCGGCAGTTGTTCGTGGTACTCGTAGAAGGCTTCATAGCTTCGCCGCAGGTGGCCGTCGGAGATGGTGCGGACACCGTTGAGCGTCACGCCGATCACCGTCGCGCCAACATGGCGGAACGCGTCCCAGACGCGCTGCACGACGTCGTGGGTGTTCGCGCCGGCCCGGACCACCAGCATCGTGGCGTCCACGACCGTGGACAGGATCGTCGAGTCGCTGACGATCAGCACGGGCGCACCGTCGAAGATGATCTGGTCGAACTGCTTGCTCAGTTCGGCCACGAGCTGCCGCATCGACCCGCTGCCCAGCAGTTCGGCGGGGTTGGGCGGAAGCGGGCCGCTGCTCATCACCGTCAGGTTCGGTTCGACCTGGCTGATCGCGTCGGACCATTTGCACTGGCCGGCCAACACGTTGGATAACCCGGTTTCCAACGCCTGCGGGAAGAGTTTGCGGACGGCAGGCTGGCGGAAGTTGGCGTCGATCACCAGCACCTTCATCCCGTCGCGCGCCATGGCCGTTCCGAGATTGACCGCCACGGCGGTCCGCCCGTCTTCGGGCATCGGGCTGGCCACCAGCAGGGACCGGCAGCGGTCGGCGGGACCGCTGAACCGCAGGGCGGTGCGAAGCTGCCGGAACGACTCGCCCAGCAGCGAATTGGGATTGGTCATCACCGCCAGGCGGACGTCGCGGATGTCGTCCTCCAGGTCGTCGGCATGCGGAATCATGCCCAGGATCGGCAGGTCCATCCGCCGCGTGATGTCGGAGGCGCTCTTGACCGAACTGTCCATCAACTCCAGCAGGAACGCCAGACCCACGCCCGCCAGCAGACCCAGGAACAGGCCCACCGGAAGCATGATCGACCATCGGGGCATTGAGGGTTCGATCGGGACGGACGCCGGGACCGTGACCCGCAAGGGCGCGTCGACCTGCTTCTGGAGGCGCACCTCACGGAGTTTCTCGTCGACGCGGCCGAGTGAGTCGATGAGCGCCCGTTCCTCGTCGCCCAGTGTCCGCAGGTTTTCGATGCGCTGTTCGTTGTCCCGGAGCTTGGTGTGGCTGGCCTCCAGGCTCAGGCTGATCACGCGGATCTGCTCCATCACGCCGGCCAATTGGGCCTGGCGGCTGGCCTTGATGGTGCCGACCATGTTCTCGATCACCGTCTGCTCCCGGTCGTTAATCATGAGGGTGCAGGTTTCGATTTTTGTCCGCAGCGCCTGCAACGAGCGATGCGAGTCTCCGAACAGGCGGCGCTGATTCTCCTGGTCCGCTTCCAGTTGCACCCGGAGCAGCTTGAGGGAGCGGATTTCCGAGTTCATGTCCAGGGCGTAGAGCACCTCGGGACTGTTGCGGAGGTCTTCGACTTCCGCCTGCGCGACGGCCGCGTCGAGGGCGGCCTTCTGAATCGCGAGCGTCGCGAGCCGCCGGATGTCTTCCTCGATCTGCATGTTGACCATGTTCCGCGCGCTCTCGAACATGGGAATGTCCTGGGGACGTTCGCTCCGCATGCGGCGGCGGACACCGTCCAAGGTGCTCTGGATACTGTCTTTCTCGGTCGTCAACACGCGGACCATGCCCTCGGAGTCGATGTCGGCCCGCGTCCGGCCCATTCGCTCCGCCTGGTACGCCACCGCGTTGACGATCTTCGCCACTTCCGTGGCATTGCGCCCCGTCATGGCGATGCGGACATCCGTCGAACCGATGGCGCTGAATTTCATCGCCTCCTGGAGATCGCGGAGCGCGTCACCGGAATGCTCGCTGTACCAGTTGGTGTCCGTGATGTTGTACATCGGGTCGCCTTCGCGCAGCACGTCCGTGTACAGACGCTCCTGGTTGATGGCGCGAATCTGCGACAACAGCAGGCGTTCCATCACGTCCTTGGTGTAGGTGTTGATGGTGGTGTCCCGCATCGGATTGTTGCGCACGTTGGCCTGGAGATACGCTTCGGCCGTGTACCACGGGGAAAACCGCAGCCAGAAAAACGTGGACACCGCGGCGACGGCGATGAAGACCAGGGTGACCAGGACGATCAACCACACGCGCTTGCGCAAAATGCGCAGGATGTCTTTTCCAGTGATCCCGCCCGACGCCTGGAACGGCGCCATCGGCACCGCGCCCGGCAAGGCCGGTTTGGCGAATGGTCCCATGTGTTCCGTTACGATCATATTGCTCATTGGCACTCCTTGCGCACAATACAAAGTCACTTCGTCATTCGATTCAACGCGTCTTTCACGGCCCCGTACAGGGGATCGCGCTCGTTGTCTTTCAGGGCGGCGTCCGCGAAACGGTAATACGTCATCGCGTTGTTCGCGTCGCCCAGTTGCTCATACGTCCAGCCCAGATGGTAACTGATCGTCACGCTGTGAACCATGTTGAGCTGCGTTTCCAGATCATACGCCTGTTTCAGAACCACCACCGCGGCGGCCAGATCGCGCGAACGCTGGTCCGGGTCGCTCTGCAACGCCGCCAGGCGGGCCTTTGTCCAGCCCAGCGTGTCCAGGATGTCCGAATTCGGGTTCCGATTGGCCGCCCCGAGCGCGTGCGGCAACGCCTGCGCCGGATCGTCCAGGTCGTCCGTGTACATGTACGCCAGGTTGTTCATCGCACCGACGTTGTTTTTGTCCAGTTCCAGAACCGCCAGCCAGGCGTCCACGGACTTGGGCAGCAGGTCCCGACGTTCGCGGTCCGTCACGAACGTGTTATACAGCATCTGGCCGATCCGGGTGTGGATCGCCACTTTCTCGCCCACGGTCGTCGACTGCGATAACCCCTTGCGATACGCCTGCTCCGCTCCGATGATATCCTTGTTGGCCACGAGCATGTCGCCCAGGAACAGGTTCGTCAGCGATTCATCCCGCATCTCGACCCATTGCCGGGCGGCGGCCAATCCGTCCGCGGGTTTGTAGTGCTTTCCGATGTATTCCAGGATGATCGGAAGTTCCCCGCGGGCGTTTTTCACCAGCTCCGTGAGCAGCGCGTTGGCGTCGGCGACGTTTCCGTTGCCCAGCAGGGCGGCCGCCTCGTACAGGCGCAGCGGCTGATACGCCTCGCCCGTGCGGGTCCTGAGTTCCCGGATCACCTTGTCGTACTCTTTGGCGTCCACATGCGCCGCCAACCAGCGCATCAGCACGCGGGGGTCGTCCTTGGACAGGGTCAGCGCGGTGTCCATCGAGGCCAGGCTCCGGCGCAGTTCGCCCGTTTCCCGGTACATCTGGGCTTCGATGATGTGCAGTTCGATCTGCCGTCCCAGGTCGCGATTGGCCGCCGCCCGTGCGCGGGCGAGCTGGATCTGGGTGCGGACATTGGGCCAATTGCGCTGCACGATGTAGGCGTTCAGCAGCAGATCCGCCGCCGGTTGATAGGTCCGGTCCTTGCTGAGGACATCGTTCAACACGGCGATGGCCTGTTCATATTTGTGCTGTTTCAGCAGCACGAACGCCAGGTTGTGCGCCACGGACGTGTTGGAGTCGTCCATCGCGTGGGCCCGTTCGACGTCGATCTGCGCCAGGGGAAGGTCGCCCGTGTCCTGGTAATACGTCGATCGGACCATAAGCGGCTGGACCAGCGTGGGATTCAAATTCACCACGCTGTCGTAAATTTCCAGCGCCTTGGCGTCGTCCTGCTGCGCGCGGTACAGTTCGGCCAGGCTGAACTGGGCCTTCATGTACCCGGTGGCGTCCTTCATGGCGCCCTTGTCGTCCGTGTCGGCGGCCTTCTCGCGGAGGATTTCCTCCAGCCGGATCCTGGCCTGATCGACCTGCCCGACCCTGACACGCAGCGCGAGCAGGCGGTATTCCTCGTCCGACCCGGCGGCGGCGGGCGTCGCGGTGAACCATTGTTCGTAACAATCCAGCGCTTCGGTGTCGAACTCCAGCGCGGCAGCGGGATCACCCGCGGAGGCGGCCCGGGCGCCCATCACGGCCAGGAACCGCCCCATCGCCAGGCGGGGACGGGCGTCCTGGCCGGTTTTGGCCCCCTCGTCGATCGCCTGCTGATAGGCCGAACGCGCATGAACGGGATTGATCTCCGCCAGCAACTCACCGAACAACATGAACCCCATCACGCGGTCCACGCGGCGGTCCGACATCAAATCCTGCATCACCGTATACACCTGACCGCCCTGACCGGAACGCATCAGGTATCGGCAGTACTGATCGGCGGCGGGCAGCGGATTGGCCAACCGCTTGAGCAGCTCCTGGTACGTGCTGACGGTATCGCTGCGGCGGTTGGCCTGTTCATACAGCCGGGCCAGGGCCATCAGGTTGCGCACGTCGTCGGGGGTCTGTTTGGATATCTGATCCCGTTCGGCGATGACCCGCGCCAGCATCTGGTCCCGTTCGGCGGGCGTCTGGGCCAGTTGCCCGTCCTGTTCCATCAGGATCAGCACCCAGTTGCGGACATCGGGATGGTTGGGCTGGGCCAACCGGCACCGGCGGACAAACTCCATGTGCGCCGTCCGCAGCGCGGGATCGCCCTCGGTCAGCTTCGCCATACCGAAGTTCCCGGGGAAAAACCCCGCGTCGGATTTCGTCAGGTACAGGAAATGCTCGCGGGCCTTGTCGGTGTTGCCCTGGACCAGGTACGACTCGCCCGCCATCGCGCGCAGGGACTTGTCAGCGGGAAGTTTCACCAGCGCCTGCTCGAGGACGTCCAGGCTTTCGTCCGTCCGTTTCTGGGCCTGCAACAGGAACGCCTGGAATTTCAGCCCGTCGCACTTGTCGATATTGTTCGCGGCGGCCTTGTCCGCGTACGTCTGCGCCCGCTCGAAATCCGCGATGCTGAGGACATAGTTGAACAGGGCGGCAATCACATTGGGATTGTCGGGACCCGCCGTCTCCGCGATGCGCAGAAAGGCGACCCGGTCTTCCTTCTTGCCCATCTGGGCCGCCAGGTTGGATTTGCTCAGGTTCAGCGCCACCGGATCGTCCGGTACCTGCGCCTCCAGTTGCTTGAGCATCAGCTCATAGCGCTTGTCGGGGTCCGTCTCCGAGAGGATCGTCAGGTTCATGTCCAGTTGCCCCTGAAGCTTCTCGTCGTCGGGTTTCTGCGCCTTGAGCGCGGCCATCAGCGCTTTGGCCTTGTCCACCTGGTTGGTCTGGATGTACAGGTTCGTCAACACGTTGAACAGCGCCACGTTGGTTTCATCCTGGTGGTACAGCTGTTCGACCAGCGCCACAGCCTGGGGCACCTGTCCCTGCGCGAACATCTGTTGCAAGCGCATGTTGAGCATGGTGATGGAGGTCGCGTCCAGGTCGATCTCCGTGGTCATGTCGCCGCCCTTGAACAGGGCGATCGTCTGCCGGTTCCGTAAGGCCTGTGTGTTGGTGGGATCGACCCGCAGCACGGCCTCGTTGTAGGGTTCGGCCTGGAGGGGATCGCGGTTTCCCAGGTAATGCTGCGCCAGCATCAGGTTCGCCTGCGGATTGAGCTTGTTGGCGTTCCAGAACGCTTTCAGCACCGTTTCGCCCATGGTGGGCCGCTGGTGGGCGACATAGGCCCGGTACAACCACGTCGCGGTATCAGGTTCGCGCATGCCGGCCTTGTCGAAGGCGGCCTGGAGCGCCTCGGTGGCGGCGGGCAGATCGTTCTCGACCAGGGCCAACCGTCCCTTGATCGAGTAGGCGCCGTAACTTTCCGCACCCTCGGCCGCGGCGACCTGTTCGAGGCACACATTCGCTTCTGTCACCATGTCCTGGCGTTGTTTGTCCGACAATTTGCGTTCGGGGCCGGCGGGCGCGTCGTACAGGATGTAATCCAGCAGCGCCTCGCCCAGGCGCATCTGCATTTCGATCCGGCCTTGTTGGCGCATCCGGTTGGCGTTGGCCGCGCGGGCGCGGGCTTCGCGCGTGTCGCTGGACTGGGGTCGGCTCGCGGGGTTGCGGATGGCCGCCAGACCGGCGCGATAGGCGTCGACGGCCTTGGGCATCTCGCGCCGCATCGCGTGGATTCGTCCTTCCAGAATGTACGCGTTGGGGTTGGCGTCGGCGACTTCCTTGATCCGGGCCGCCGCCACCAGCGCGTCGTCGTACTTGCCCTGCATCATGGCGAGATTGGCCAGGGGGGTCCAGACGCTTACCACGTTGTTATCAGCAAGTTCCGTAGCCTTGGAGGTGAGTTCCGTAGCCTTGGACCGGAGGCGGTTGGCCTCCTCCGCGTCGGACTCGGCAAGTTCCGTAGCCTTGGAGGTGAGTTCCGTAGCCTTGGACCGGAGGCGGTTGACCTCCTCCGCGTCGTCCTCAGCAAGTTTCTTGGCCTTGTCGAGCCACATCTCGATCTCGTCGAGTTGTTGGCGGGCCTCTTTGAGTTGTTGGCGGGCCTCTTCGAGTTGATCCTCTTGGAGTTTGGTCAACCGGCGCTCTTTTTCCAGAAGAGACAACTCGTTTATCAGAGGAGGCAACTGGTTTACGCGGAGCAGGGCCTGCGCCTGATTCTTGTTGCGCAGGTACAGCCCGTAATTGACCGCCAGTTGTCCGCTCCGCGGATTCTGCTGGATTCCGACGGCGTACACGTCGGAGGGGTCACCGTATTTCTGCACCTTGTCCAGGAAGGCCGCGAACGTGGTGTAGTAGTCCGGTTGATTGGCCTTTCGGGTCAACTCCTGGAACTGCCTGATGATGTCGTGGACCTGCGTGGTTTCGTCCTTGCTGACCAGACCGGCCCGAACGGTCACCAGGCGGAAGTGAAGGTCGTGGTTGTCCGGTTCGGTTTTGAGCAGTTCCGAGGCCTCTTTCACGAACTGCGGCCACTGGCCGGATTCGTAGGCCATGTCCACCAGCAGCGTGCGGGCCGGGAGCAGGTTGCGGTTGTACGTCAAGGCCGCCTGGACGTTCGCGTAGGCGCGGGACGCCTTCTGTCTCGCCTGGGCGGCGAATTCCTCGCGTTCGCGCATGGACCACTGCACTTGCGCGAGCTTGAGGCAGGTGTCGGCCTTCTGGTCGAGGTCGTTGATCATCCCCAGGGCTTTGGTGTACCGTTTCTCCGCCTCGGTCAGGTCGCCTCGCGCGACCGCGGCCTCGGCCGCCTGGAGCTCCGGAAGCGCGTCCTGGGGAAGGTATTTCACCATCACCGCCGCCCCGCCCGCCACCAGCACCAGGCCGCCCAGGATCGACAACACCAGGATAACACGTTTATTCAGTTTACGTTTTCGAGCCATGTACGTCCTTTATCGGCTTCTCGTGACATCGGATTCCTTACGAGGAAGCGGATGATTGGTTCAGGTCATTGACCGTCTGGGCCGGAGGAAACTTCGAGAAGATCTCGACCGCCGCCGCGCGGAAAAACTGTTCGGCGGATTTGTCGGCGGCCTCCAGATCCTCAACGTTCACCGCCAGCGGCGCAAATTGTATCTTGCCGAAATACACGTATTTCTGCCGGATATTCGACGACAGCGTCCAGCGCACCTGTTTCCAGTCGTGCTCGTTGTGCCCATTGACGCTGAACGTGTAGTACTGCACGACGTGCGACTGACGTCCCTGCGCGTCGACCGATTCAAACGCCGAACGAACCACCTTGACCTGGTTCCACCCCAACGCGTTTGGGGGCAGGTCCTTCCAGGTCAGCACCTTGTCGCCCAGCGGCGTGGCACCGGCCGCCACCATGCAGCGCCCCGGAACGTGCGCGACCAGTTCGGCGCTTCCGGTATAATAAATCACGTCCAGGTGCCAGTACCGCACGTCGCGCGCGTCCCGCTGACTCAGATCGCCGTACTTGCGCGACAGGTACCAGTTGCTCTTGCGGTCGGCCCAGCGCGGAGCGTCCGAGGGTTTGCCCACGTCCAACTCCAACCGCGTCTCCTCGGGAAGGGTCGTGATCGCGTCCCGCTCGGGAATCGCCTGATCGCCAAGCCGCTTGGAACTGAGCAGAATATAGCGCGGCGCGACGGCCGGAAACATCTCCGGGAAACTGGTCATCACAAAGTCTTTATTCACCGTCACGCCCGCCGGCCAGGCGATGGGCTGCTTGTCCAGCGCGAACCCCAACGCCCACACCGAAACGTGCCACCCGATGATGGCCACCACCAGCAGACCGACCGCCACCAAGAACCGGCGGTTACCCACCACCTGCGCCCACACGGGGGTCGGTTTCGCCGACACGTCGGACGATGCGGTCTCTGTCGGCGCGTCGGGCTGTGGGGGCATCGTGGTCATATCGTGCCTCCCTCGACCGGGACCGCCGCGTCGGCGTCCTCGTCGTCCGCGACGTAAATTTTCTCCATCAGCCACCAGATGCCCGCCATAATCAGGCCCGCGGGAATCAGCATCAGCAGTCCGGTGAACGTGTGCATGAACCCCTCTCCGAGCTTGGGTTCGTCGATCACGAACATGTAGGCCGTGATGACCACCCGCAGCACGTTCACAAGGATGGCCACGGGGATGATAATCAACACCAGCGTGATGCGCTGCCAGACCGGGCGGGCCTCGATATACGCGAAAATCACGCCCAGCGCCAGAAACGCCATCATCGAACGGATGCCCGAGCAGGCCTCGGCCACGGTGAGCGTGTACGGTTCGGCCTTTCCCGTCAGCACGTTCAGCCCGCTTTGGCTCGTCACGTACATCGCGCTGCCGGCATGCTGCAACTTCACACCAAAGGCGGACATGACCGAGGCCGACACCGACGCGGCGAAATTCTGCAACGGAAACGAAATGTTTTTGTAAATGTAGTCCGGCAGCGGAACGGCGAAGATCAGGAACATGATCGGAACCGCCGTCAGCACCAGGATCCGCCAGCCGCACATGGTACAGACCAGCCCCAGGATCATCAGGATCGTGCCCACACCGGACATGAAGCGCATGCGAACGGGCCAATACCCCGCGATCATGATGAGCAGACCGGCCGCCAGGATGGCGCCGCCCAGGAACATCGCCTGGGCGGTGGGCGTGCGCGGAGCGGACAGGATTTCATGCCGCCGCAGGTAGAACATCAGGAGCGTAAACAGCGGAATGGCGTACCCGTGCTGCCAGTTGGGATTCTGCCACTGGGCATACATGCTGGGGAACTGCCACTGGCACAGCAGGAACATCAGCCCGACGAGCACGGCCAATTGAATCCACCCGGCCAGGCTGATGGGTCTGGCGGACAGTTCCGGCGCATCGCCCACCAGCACCGTCAACGACGGCGAGATCACGTCAGCGGATTCCTGCGTCCTTGTCATAAGGGTGCGACCATTCTCCACATTTGCGGAACCATGCGTCCGTCCACGGCGGGTCGATTACCAGCGGGTAAACCGGTGGCTGGTAAGTCCGAACGGAACCGGCTGGGCAAAGTTCCGGTCATAGATGAACCCGAACCCGTACGTCACACGGAACGCGTTGCGAAGCACCAGCATGGGCATGGCCTTCCAGTTGGTTCCGACCATAATCACGTCGTCGGCCTTGAGGAAGTAATCCGCCTGTGTTCCCAGCGTGATGCTTTCCAGGTTGATGGCGATCTTCTGCTCCTGGGTCGTCCCGATGCGGCGGGTCAGGGTGACATTCTCAGGCCAGGCCAGTGGTCCCAGACCTCCGGCGGCGATCATCGCCATTTTCACGGTGACCTTTCGTCCGGTCAACGTATACGTTCCGGGGCGGTTGACTTCGCCGCCCACATAAAATTCCCCTGCTTCCAACAGCGGAATAGTAATAATATCGTTTTCACGGACGACAATGTTCAGTCGCGGGTCGGCACCGGTTTGAAGTTTTCTCAAATCGATCGCGATCACGCGGACACTGTCGATTCCCATGATCTTTTCCCATTCCAGCGTGTCGGCGGCCGGGGTGGGCAGCGGCGCGGGGATGCGCGTCGGCTGCGGACCGGCGTCCGTCTCGTGCTGGGGCGACGGGGCCGGACCGTGCGACGACTCGACGTAGCGCGTCGTGCGCGGGGCAGCGTCCTCGGGCGACTCCCCGCCCAGCAGGCGCTCCAGGTCGTCGGCGTCCAGCTCCGCGGCGTCGCCACCGGCCGTCAGGGGCTGCGTTTCCGACGGCGCGGGAAGATCGGGTTCGAATTCGGACTGGCGCTCCAGGGGCTGCGGAAGCTCGGGCAGTTCATCGCCCGAACCGTTCGCGTCGCCGTTTGTCGTCGGTGGGGCCGCCGCCGTCTGGCGCGGCGTCCCGCGGATCACCAGCACGTACGGAATATTCGTCTGGGTCTGCATGCCGCCAATATAGATGGCCTCCAGCAGCCGCATGCCCGGGCGCGTCATGTTATACGTTCCGGGACGTTCGACCGCCCCGCCGATGGTGAACGTGTTCCCCCGCTGCATCACCACCGACACCGACACCGTCGGATTCTTGATCATGTCCTGGCTGAGGGAGCGGATAATCTCGTTGCGCAGCTCGCGGCTGGTAAATCCCACCGCCCGGACGGGGGGCACAAACGGCACGTCGATCGTTCCGCTCTGCGAGACCTCGAGCCGGAGCGGAATGGCCTGCCCCTCGACGTAGAGGTCCATGACCGTGACGTCCACCACGTCGCCGGGACCGATGCGGTAATCCCGCGGTTCGAACACCAGGTCCTCGGGCAGCGGACCGGTCGCGTTGGGCGGAAGGTCCTCGTTCACGTCGGCCACCGACGCCGTGAGATTGATCGGCATCATCAGCGGATCTTCCGGGCTCTTCACCAGCGCCGTCGGGTTGACAAAACCCCTCCACGAGTTGGTCTTGAGGGCGTCACACCCGACCAGAACACCGGACGCAAGCACCAGCGTCACCACGAGGGTCATCCATGATGTTTTCACGACACACCTTTCTAAAAACGAAAACCTGAAGTCTTCCTTGTTATCGGCCGACCCGTGCCCACCCGTTAACGGGCGGCGGGAGACGACGGCTGGGTTCTCTGCTCCAGCATCGCGCGGGCGACCATGCGAACCATCGGGTCCTTGTCGTCCAGGAACCGTTCCAGGATCCGGCGGAACTCCGGCGGGCGGTTGTGCCCGATCACTTCCACCGCGCGCAGCCGCACCAGCGGGTCGGGGTCCTCGAAGGCCGGACCCATCTGCCCGAGCAGGCGCCCGTCCACCGAGGCGTATCCCAGCGCCCGCAGTGCTTCCTGCCGCGTCGCCACGTCGGGGGCCTTGAGGATCGCGCGGAACATCGACAGCAGTGTCGGCGCTTCCACGACCGTCACGAGTTGCCTGGGCGGGTTCATCCGGCGCGTGGCCATGTCGCCCGTGACCGTCAACAGCGACCCGATCGCCCGGGCGGCGGACAACCGCTGCTCCAATGTTCCGTTCTGGAAATCGTTCACCGTGTACTGGAGCGTCCGCTGATACCGCGCCGCCCAGTCGCCCTTCTCGTCAAAGTCCCCGAGGATGTCCACGCGCCCGAACGACGCTCGGGCGACGACGACCGTCGGAAGCGAACTGACGATCTGACGCCCCCGCTGGACCGGGTCCAGTGTCCCGTTCACGATGAACGTGCTGAGGTCCAGCGGGCGGCGGGCCAGATACTCCTCGAGCGCGCCCACGTCGACGCGGACCCTGGTGACGACCTCCGCACCGGCCTTCAATACGCGCGGGGCCGGCAGAACCGCCGACGGCAGACGGTCGAACTCCGCCTTCACACCGCGGCTTTCCGCGTTCGCGCGGGGCGCGACCACCGGATGGCACAGACCGGCCGACCCCAGCGGAATGTCCACCGTGGACGTGTTCTGGAGGCGAACCTCGATTTCGATCGGCGCGAGGGCGTCGAACACCGGCGTCATCGGTTTGAACGCGCGGAAGGGCCTGTCGCGCACCGGCGCCGCCGGCGCGAGCGTCACACGGATGTGCCGTTCGGGAACCAACGCCACATCCAGCAGCGGTCCGTTGGACCCGAGCCATTTCGCGACCTGTTCCCGGACGGTTTTGGTCGGCTCGGTTTCTCCGGGGACGGGAACGTTATGACGGTCCGCCGTCTGGCGCAGCAGGCGCATCGCCCGCCCGAACGGCACCAGCGACAGCCCCTGGCTCACCGTCGCCGCCGGTTGCAGCGTCACGAGACGGTCGGCGGCGAGGAACAACTGTTCGGCCAGGAAATAGGCCGCGTAGGGGTCTTTCTCCGCCAGCGCGGTCAGGTCACCCAACTGTTTGGTAAACTCCGCCGCTGAAATCCCACCGGACAGGAACCGTTTGCCGGCCTCCTTGGCCTGAACCACCGCCAGGACCAGTTGCAGCACCGGGTCGTTCGCGTCGACGCCCTTGAGACCTTCCTTCGCTTTGAGGGCGCAATCGCGGACGGAACTCTGGCGGCGATCGTCCTGAATGATCGCGTCGCTCATCAAAAAGTACCACGCCAGTTGGCGGTACACCTCCGGCGTGGGCCTGCTTTCCAGCGCGTCGGTCATCTCCTGAAGCAGACGCCCGCGGACGTCGGAAACCTTCTGAAGGTCGTTGAGCCCCGCGTACGCTTCCATCAGTTGGCAGAGCATTTCCCAACTGGGCGCCTTCATGCGGTTCATCACGGGGACCATGGTTTCGATGGCCTGGCGGTATTGCCCGGCGTCGAGCATGGCGTCGAAATACTGGGGCGCCAGCGCCGCGTCGACCGTCTCCATGTCGCGGGCGGCCAGACGCCAGGTGTACCCGTAAAAGAACACCGCCTGGTCCGCGATCCCCCGCGCGCGAAGCACGGTGGCCAGTTCCAGCGCCCCGCCGCTATACATCGGGTTGGCGCCCAGCAGGTTCAGCAGGGCCCCGACGTGGGCGGAGGCGTCCTTGCGGTCCACCATCGCGAACTGACCGAACAGGGCCGAAAACAACCGATCGTCCAGCGCCAGCGCGTCTCCGTAGGCCTTGGCGGCCAACGCGCGGTCCCCGTGCTGGAGATGCAGGTCGCCCATACTGGAGAACGCCTGGGCCCGCGTGTACGGAGGCAGCGCCTCATCCTCACTGGCGTCCTGCAAAAACGTGATCCGGTCCGCCAGGGTCTGCCGGGCTTTCTGACCCAGGTTCAACCAGGCCACGCCCAGCTCGGCGGAGGTGGCGTCGTGCTCGAGTTGCGCGCGAACCGCATCGGCAGCCCGGGCGAAATCACCCTGGGTTTCGTACAACAGGGCCAGCAACGCGTTGAGCGCGGGGTCTTTCGGATTGAGCTTCGTGGCCGCGTGGGTCAGCGCGACGATCCTCGCCCCGCGCGCGGGCGTGCTGTCCGAGGCATACAGCAGCGAGGTGGCGCTGTGGAGGAGGCCTTGTTCCAGGAGAAAATCCGGCAGGCTGACACCCGGAGGAGGTTCCGCCACCGACGGAGAAACCGCCGGGGACTCCGGCGCAGCCGAGTCCGACGGGGCAACCACTGCCGCCTCGCCGTCAGGCAGGTCCGCCGCCCCGTCCGTGTCCGCACCGGCCGACAACGCCAGCACGACCAGCCAGCACGACCAGCCCGCCATCCACGCCATTCGTTGTCTCATGACCATCCATTCTCCCTGCAAACACACCCGACAATGCCCACAACCGCATCATCAACCAGAACAATCTGCCGTATTATGTACTATTTACGCGCGAAAAACCAGTGACTTCACCCGCCACCCAGGGCAAACGCATGTACGTGTCCAATGCTTCGCAGGTTTTTCGGGTTTGGCGTGAGCTGGCCGCAGGCCCTGCCATTAGGCGCTTCAAAACGTTCTGCCGTACCGGAACGCCTTACGACGCCTACTGGCAGGGCCATACCCATTGCTCACGCCAAACCCGCATATCGGACGAGCCGTGGACAAGTTTACATGCGTTTGCCCTGACCCGCCACCCGTCTTTCAGCTCTCATGGCGTGGATAAACCATCCGTTCGAGGGCACCGCCGAAGCCAGTAGCCAATAGCCAGTAGCCATCAGGTATGGCGGAGTTTGATGTTAAGCACACGATCAGAGTTTTTGTTATGTGCACAGTCATTCCCGCTCTCATTGCCTTTCGCCCTCGTCTTTCCATACCTATTGGCTACTGGCTATTGGCTACTGGCTTCAACGGTGCCCTCGAACGGACTCCTCATTTACGCCACGAGAACGAAAAGACCCTGACCCGCTATTGCCCTCCCGGTGTCGGCGGCTGGAGTACCAGCGGAATCGTGTCGCCTCCGCGGCGGACGCTGATCGACACGGCGGCGGGGGGCATCTTACCCAGGGCGGTACTCATCATTGACTTGAACGCGGCCATCTTCGAAACCGGTTCGTTGTTCACCGAGACGACCAGGTCGCCCGGACGCAGTCCCGCGCGGTCGCCCGGCGAGTTCTGCTGAACCTGCAACACGAGCAGCCCCGCGGTGTCGGCCATCTCCGCCGGCAGGATATACTTGTCAATCTCCGCCCGTTCGCGAACCAGGAACCCCAACTGCCTCACGACGTATCGCGCCACCTGCGTGTCGTCCTGGGGCTGGGCGGCCGCCGTCACCTTCACGTCCGTCTGCTTGTCGTCGCGGCGGACCGTGAACGTCGCCGTCTGCCCCGGCGCCAACCGGATCAACCGGAGCACAAACGCGGTGCGAACCAGCATCGGCGAACTGAATTTCTCCAGCCCCTTTCCGTCCACCGCCACGATGATGTCGTGTTCCCGCAATCCCGCCGACGCGGCGGGACCCCCGTCGGCCACCTTCCCGACCACCACCGCCGGAACGTCCGACTTGAAGATGCTGTTCTCATCCAGCGCCCGGAAATCCAGCACGCCGATCCAGCTCAGCACGCGGGGTTTGGTGGGATTTTTCCTGGCGTAGTCCAGCACATGCGCGAATTCGCTGGCCGGACGGAAAAAATGCCCCAGCGCCTTCGGATCCAACTGCACTTCCTGGACACCCTGGGGGGTGCGCGTCTGATACCGCAGGAACTGGCTCATCGTCACGCCGATGAATTCGCCCGCCTCGTTGAGGACCGGCGACCCGTCGTTGGTGGTCGAACCGCCCGCCACCAGCACGATGGGTCCGGGCAGGCGGAGCACCGACGAAATGTACCCCACGTTCACGTACGGGGTGTGCGCGGGGTCGTCCTCGAACATGCCGACCGTCGCGACCTTGGCGCCGATCTTCAGTTCGGCCCGCGTGTTAAACTCCACCGGGACAAAGTCGCCTTTTTTCTCGGTCGCGCGGAGGAAAGAGATATTCGTTTCCCGGTCGGTCCAGAGAAACTCCGCCTTGACGCTGGGCCCGATGTCGCCGGGCGGCGTCAGCGTGAGATCGCTGATGTCCTGGGCCCGCATTCCCGCGACGATCCCATAGGTCATAAACAGACCTTCCTTGGTCAGGCAGATCGCCTGGGCGGTGTACTTCTGGGGAGGAACCGGAACCGAGGCATCCTGTGTGTATTCATAGCTGATCTGCATCAGGGAGACGGACCGCTCCGCCGCCAGGGCCATCAGCTTCGACGTCGCGTCCTGCGCCATCACCGGACTGCCCATCACCGCCACCGCCACCACCACCATGCCCAATCGTTTCATATTCGCTCCTTTACGTGATTATTCCTGTCGCATGCAAACCTGCGCTCGACGCGCCCAAACCGCACACAGCAGCCATGTTAGGCCCGTCGCGCGCAAACAACCAGACCCGACAACGCGGGCGCGACGATATTTTTATCGGCCAGATGGGATGGTGAACTTCAGACTGTTAGGCTGTAGCATGGGCGTCCCGCCTGTGGCGAGGTTGGTTGGGAGTCCCCACGACACACCACCGAGACGCCCAGACCGACTCCAAAACACCCTTTCCAAGGCCACGTTGCATGGGCGAGACGCCCATGCGACTCACGGGCAAGATGCCCGTGCT
>Ga0123353_10002962_pt1 | contig 21234 bp, 16 predicted proteins | sample TergutLab28metaG_3_FD_92763 | JGI IMG/M metagenome (GOLD analysis project Ga0123353, IMG submission 92763) | Labiotermes labralis P3 segment gut microbial communities from Petit-Saut dam, French Guiana - Lab288 P3 | ecosystem: Host-associated > Arthropoda: Insects > Digestive system > Gut ... | reverse complement strand
GACCGCCAACGACGAAGCCACCCGCCGCGCCATGCTGGAGGCACGCCAGGCCGACGCCTTGGTCTACGTGTTCCGCGACGTGTCCCGTGCCGACGACGTGGAGGTCCTGCGGGACTTCACGGAGGTCTCCGGCCGGGCCACGACCGGTGCTGGCGAACCCTCGTCGGCGATCGGCGTGCTGTCGCACGCGGACACGTTCGGCGCGGGCACCTGGGGCGAGACCGACCCGTTCGACGACGCCGGCGCGTACGCCGCGACGATCGCCGCCCAGCGCGCCGCCGAGCTGTCCACGGTCATCCCCGTGTCGGGGCTCATGGCCCAGTCCGTGGCGACCGGGCAGGTCACCGAGAACGTCACCCGGGCCCTGGGCTCGTTGGTCAGCCTCGACGAAGCCGAGCTGCGCTACCCCGACGACGACCAGGCCCGTGCCATCGACACAGCCGCGACCGTCCTGGGTGACTACGGGGTGCGGTACGGGCGTTCTGTGGCCGCAGCAGGTTCTGGGTCCCTGTCGGAGTGGCTGTCCACCCGGTCCAACGAGCACGCACTGCGCCGTGCGCTGCGCGACCGGTACGTGGGCCGTCACCGCCAGCTCAAAGGCCGTCAGGCTCTGAACCTGCTCACCCAGGTCGCCAACGCCGCCGGGCCGTTGCACTGGCAGATGTCCCAGGCCATCTCTGAGGCGTTGCTCTCTCCCGAGCTGCACCCCTTGGCCGAGCTCAACGCTTGGGAAGAGCTGCGCTACTCGGCACCGAGCCACCCGGTGGTCGCCACGCTGGAACGGCTGACCTCGGCACCCGACGACGCCCGCCGGGTGGGCCTGGGCCCGTCTGCCGACTCCACGGCGATCCGCAAAGAGGCGATCAAGGCTGTGAACCAGGCCCGCGCCGACGCGTCGCTGGCGATCACCCCTGGGCTGGCATCGGCGTGCACCATCTTGGAGCGCTCATTCACCCTCATCGCACACCGGCAGTCCATGTGATGCCGACGACACGAAGCCGCGCTCTTGCAGAACCAGTGGCACCCACCAGTGCCCACCTGCAAGTTTCCGCGGCACCACGACACCACCACACTGGCAGGTTTAGCGCCTGCCAGGTGCCATGGGCAAGACTGAGGCTGCTGCGAACCGGCGGCCATGACCAAGAGGAGACATGACAGTGGCGGGATGGATCTTGGCCGTCGACTTCGGGACGGTGAACACAGGGGCTGCCATCCGTTTCCCCGACGGCAGGGTGGACAAGGTCAAGCTTGACCCGAACTCTGACACCATGCCGTCGGCCGTCGTGGTGACCGACGGCAAGTGGCGGGTCGGGCAGGCTGCGCTCAACGCCCGGCGTACCCACCCGGACACGTTCATCGGTTCGCCCAAAGCCCGGCTGGGCCAAGAACCCCTGGTGCTCGGCGACGACCTGGTCAGCCCCGCCCAGATCGCCTCGCACGTGCTGACCGCCGTGCACGAGCGGGCGGTCCGCGCGGCCGGAGGCACCGAACCGGACCGGCTCGTGCTGACCCACCCGGTGCGCTGGGGCCGGGCCCGGCTGACTGCCCTGCAAGAAGCCGCCCAGATCGCAGGGTTCTCCTCCGACAACATCCGGCTGCTGCCTGAGCCGATCGCCGCCCTGCACGCCCACGTCCCGCCTGGGTCGCTGCCGCCCGGGTCGCGTGTGGCAGTCGTCGACACCGGTGGCGGCACCTGCGACGTGGCAGTCCTGCAGACCACAGACGACCCGTCACCAGGCAAAGACCTGCTGGTCGTCTCGCAGGAAGGTGACGACCGCCTCGGCGGCAACGACCTGGACGACCTGCTGTACCAGTGGGTCCTGGGCCAGCTGCGCACCTCAGGACGCACAGACATGGTCACGGCCCTGGCCGCCGCGGAGCACCTGGGGGCGGCCCTGACGTTGCTGGACGTGGTCCGTGCAGCCAAACAAGACCTCTCCGAGCACACCAACGCCCCCATCGCCGTGGCTGTCGGTGGCCAGGAGATCACGCTGACAGTGACGCGTGAAGAGTACGAAGAGCTGATCGCCGAACCTATGTCACGTGCCGGGGCCCTGACCTCCCGGGCCCTGCAGGCGTCAGGCACCACCAACCTCGCGGGTCTGTACCTGACCGGAGGCACCGCCTACACCCCTGCCCTGGCCCAGGCGCTGCACAAGGTCACCGGTATCCTCACCGCCCCTCTGGGCGACCCCAAGCTCGCAGTCGCCGTCGGCGCGCTCAAGACCCCCGTCGCCGTCATGACGCCGGCTGAGCTCAGCGCCCTGGCCCAACAGCTGGCCCAGCAGCGCGAACGGGGCTCCCAGCAGGCTCCTCCGCCTGTCCCGGTACCCCCACCGTCGCTGTCGATGGCGCAGTCACCGCCCCCAGCCGCCACACCACCCCCCTCGGCCGTCACACCAGCACAGTCACCGCCTTCAGCCGTCACACAGACAACCGGGCCGCGGCAGGCAGCCAGCGGTCCGCCGCGGGTGGGGCCGAGCGGCCCTCCCAGTGGGCCACCGACGGGCGGTGGGTACGCCTCGAACGCGCCGGGCTACCCGACGGCAGGGGGCCCGCCTCCCGGCCCGCCCAAACAAGACGTCCCGCCGGTCACCTACGCACCGAGCCCGCCGCCTTCGGCACCCAGCTACGCCCAGAACTACCCGGCTCCTGGTCGACCACTCGCTCCGATGGGTCCGCCGCAGGGCCCACCAGCAGGGTCGGGGGGTTCGGGCACAGGTGCCAAGGTCGCACTCGGTGCCGGGATCGGCGTGGTCGTCCTGCTCGTGCTGGGTTTCGCCGGTTGGTGGTTCTTGCTGCGCGACCCTGGCACGACGACGGCCACCTGCTGGGACGGCACCTCGTCAGAAGAACAGTGCCCCGACCTCTCGGGGAAGGCCGCCGCCCTCCACGCGTTCAAGCCCAAGGACCACGTCAACGAGTCCGACTGCGACCGTACGTCCGACTACGTCCCGACCGGCTACACCGACGCGTTCGTGTGCCGGCCCAGCGGCGACGGCACCGTGTTCCCCACCCGTTGGCCGAGCGTGCAGGCCGCCACCGACGCCTACGCCGGTTTCAACGACGCTGGCGGGTCCTTCACCGACGCGGGCACGTGGAGCAACGCCGACGGTGACGAGATGGGCCGCAAGTGGGTGCTCGACCTGTCCACGACCTCTAATATCGACCTGACGGAACTGCCAGGCCAATACCTGTTCGTGTACTGCTACTCCGACGTCCCGTTCTGCATCGAGGGCTCGGGGCCCCAAAGCGGAGGGAACGCTGTGACCAATAACTTCCGCACCATGACCAAACCCGAGGTCCGGGCACTCAAGGAGTACCTGGACAAGCAGTGACCACCCCGGCAGTCCAAGGGTCGGGAACATCCCGCCTGTCTGGTGCCATCAGATGGGCACGTCCTCGAAGAAAGGCAGAACCATGGATTTCGACATCACCCCGACCAACGACGACGCACTCGGTGATTCCGCAGGTTGCGACGCTGGCGTCCCCGAACCGTACACCGTTCCTGACGTGCCCGAGTTCGGGGTCAACCAGGTCCAGGCTTACGACTGGGACGGCGACGGCATCAACGACTCGCTCGTCGGCTACCTCGACGGTGTGGGCGCGTTCGACGCCACCGACCTGGACCAGGACGGCGACTTCGACTACCTGGCGATCGACACTGACGGCGACGGCGCCTACGACGTGCTGATCCTGGCCGATGGCGACACCGGCAACTACCTCATCCAGTGGGACTCTGACAACGACGGCACGTTGGACCAAGGGCAGATGGTCACCGGCGCGGACATCGCCGAAGCGTCCCCCCAGCTGTGGAACCTCATCAACGAGCACTACACCCCGCTGGACCTGCCAGTGGCACCTGAGATCTGGTATCCCGAGGTCCAAGAGGGCTGCATCGTCGGCGACCCGTTCCAGTACTCCGACGAATGGTTCGAGCAGTCGTTCAACGGCTCGTGCGTGCCAGCGTCGGTCGCGCAGATCTACAACCTGTACACCGGTGGGAACGTCTCGGACCTCGACTTTGTCGAGCTGGCCAACCAGCTCGGCGGGGCTGGTGGTTCCACGGGTTGGATCGTGGGCCCCGACGGCGCACCTGGCCTTCCTGCTGACGCTGCTGCGCTGATGCTCGAAGCCGCAGGTATCCCTGCCACCACCACCTACGGCTCGATGGACACCCTGGCCGAGGCTCTGGCCGAGGGCAACGCCGTCATGGTCGCGTTCGACTCCGGCGAGGTCTGGTACGGCGAAGAGGTCGAAGACAACACCGCCGACCACATGGCCGTCGTCGCAGCGATCGACTACGACGCTGGCCTGGTGTACCTGTCCGACACCGGCAACCCTGACGGCAACATGGAAGCCGTGCCGATCGAGGTCTTCATCGACGCGTGGGAAGACTCGAACTTCCTCATGGTCGAGTGCACCCAGTCGGTCACCGAGTTCCAAGAGGCCAACGGCATCGCCGTCGGCTCCGCCGCCGAAGCCCCCGCCGACGGGCACGGCGCCGGTCTGGTCGCCGAGGACACCATCGTCCACGCCACCAGCCACCAGTGGGCCCTGCTGCCGATCTCCGGCACCACCCTGGCCGAGGCCGCGGCAGCCCACCGCCAGGCCTGAGACACCAGCACCGAAGGCCGGTGGGGACACCCCCACCGGCCTTCGGTGTGTGTGCCTACCAGTCCTGGGGCACCGGCCCGGCTGGGTCGTCACCACCAGGGCGACGGCCCCCGCCGGGGTTGGTCAGGTCGGGGGTGCCTCCGCCCTGGCGGAACTGCTCGGCGTCGGCGTCCGAACCGCGCTGGCGCTCTTCGAGCTCGCGCTGGCGCTGGCGCTCCAGGTCGTCGTCGCCGGACCCACCCTGGCCGTCCGGGTCAGGGTTCTGCGACGGTCCCGGCGGGGGGTCGTCGTCCGGGTCGGTGCACCGCGGGTCTTTGCGCAGCTGGCGTGCGTCGGTCACGGCCCGCAAGGCCTCGTCCGGGTCGGTGGTGTGCTCCGCCTGGGCTTCGTAGGCCAGGACGAGGTTCTCCAGCACCATGCAGTACTGGGCGTAACCGTCCTCCTCGACCTCAGGGACGGCGTCCAGGGCACGACGCAGCGGCACGACGCCGTTCCAGCCTTCCCCGGCGAGCAACCTCACGGTCCCGACGTTGTAGTCAGCCCTCCACAGCTCGACCAGGTCGTTGTCAGCCACCGCGTCGAGCCAGAAGTACCCAGGCCGTCCGCCAGCGTCCGCCGTGTGCGACGCCGAACGCACAGCAGGTCCGACCGCGACCATCGGCCAGGCGATCCACACCAGCGCCGCGACGAATGGCGCCACCCCGGAGAACCAGTACAACCTGGCCACCAGAGCCCTGTCGCGCCGCTCTTGGCTCATCGACGCACGCAGCGCACGACGTTCGGCCCTGCGCGCAGCCCAGCGCTGGGTTCTGGTGAGGACCGCCCCAGAACCGTCGTCCACAGCACCGTCGCCCACAGCACCGTCGCTCGCAGCACCGTCGCTCATCAAGACCCTCCTGCCGGTCCGGTCTTGGCTTTCCACCAGCGCCAACGCCCACGCCCAGGTTTGGTGCGCCGGGGGACGGCGAGCGCGACCTCCGTCACCACAGCCAGAGCCAGCAGGGCCGCCGCTGGCCAGGTCTGGGCCATGAACACCTCGACCGTGCGCCCTGGTTCGGTCTTGGTCACCTTGTCCACACCTTTGGCCCAGGCGAGCAGGGCGCTGGTGTCCTTGCCGGTGCGGTGCACGTACCGCACGTCCAGGTCCGAGGCGACCCGGGTGAGCACCTGCTCGTCGATACGCGACACCGCAGGGTTGCCCTCCGCGTCGGTGATCCACGCAGCGTTGGGGTCCGGGTCTGCCGAACCGTCGTAGGAGCGCATCTGGCCGCCCTGGTTGGTGCCGTACCCCAGCACCAACCCACCAGCCACGTGGTCGCGCAACCCCCTGTAGGCGACCATGGGGCCACCTGTGGTCGACTCCCCGTCGGACATGACCACCAGGTACTGCAAGGCTTGGGGGCGGCGTTGGGCCTCGTTGGCCAGGACCTGCGTGATCTTGTCCAGCGGACGGTCGATCTGCGACCCGCCCGAGTAGTACGTGATCTCCTGGCGCAGCGAGACTGCCCACGAGGTCACGGCCTTCGAGTCCGTGGTGAACGGCAAAGTCCGCACCACCTGCGAATCCCAGGCGATCACCGACCAGCGCACCCCAGGCAGCGCAGCCACCAGGGCCTGCACGTCGTGGCGCACACCGTCCAGGCGGGGTTTGTCACCGTCCCAGTCCAGGGCCGCCATCGAACCGGTGCGGTCCACGACGAGCAAGACGTCCACGTTCGAACCGGCCACGCCGATGGGTACAGACGTGGCGGTCGACGGCTGGGCTCCGACGACGACCAACGCCCACACCATCACCAGCCGGGCCGACCAAGCCACGAGGTTCGTACGGGTTCTCGTGGCCCGCCAGAACCCCAGCACGCACACACCTGTGGCGACCAGACCCACGAGCACGAGCAGGCCCAGTGGCAGCAACGGTCGTAAGGTCATCGCCGCCCCCACACCCGTGCGCCGAGCAGAGCCACCACAGCCAGCCCAGCCAGGGCGGTCCACGGCCTCTGGCGGTCGGTGAGGGTCGGCGGGGACGTCGACGCGACGACGACACGCTGGTTGTCGACGACCTCCGCCACGAGGGCGCCCACCGCGCCGGGGTCCTCGGCGTACCAGACCTTGCCGCCCACCTTCCCCAGGTCGGCCGAGAACGCGCTGTCTTGGCCCGTGCCCTTGTTCTCCTGGGGGAACAGCCCGTACAGGGATGCGCCGCGCCGGTCAGCGAGTGCCGCAGCCTCGCTCAGCCGGTAGATCGGATCGCCCATGACGTCGTTGTCCGTAGCCAAGATGATCGACCGCGACCGGTCGGTGACAGCCGGGTCGAACAGCAGCGAACAGCTGGCCAGGCCATCACCGACCAACGACGAGCCGTAGTACGACAAGGTGCCTGCCCACACTTCCCACAACCCCGCCAGCTCTTCAGGGGTCAAGACCCTCTCCAGGTCCTCGACGTAGATCGTGTCTTTCAGGTCCACGTCGAGGTTGTCCTTGACCCGGGCCAGCTCGTCGAGAACCATCTCGTAGTCGTCGGTCAGGGGGAAGACCGTCTGCGACGTGGCGTTGAACACCGACAGGGCGATCCGTTCCCCGTCGAAGGAGCCCACCATCGTCTCGAACGACCCCAGGATCTGGGTGTCGAACGGCAGCATCGACCCTGACACGTCCAGGCACAGCACGATATCGCGCCTGCCCATGAGCTCAGGTGTCGATTCGGTGCCGACCGGCCGTCCCACGAGCACCGCGGTGGCCACGACGAGGACCACCGTCGCGGTCCACCCCAGGGCCTGCGTCACCCGCTGCCGGCGCACGGCAGCACGCACGACAGGCAGCACCCGCACCCAGGCGCTGTGCGCGACAGCACCTTCGGCACGCGGCCAGCGCACCAGCGCCGCCACAGCACCGGCGGCGACGACGACCGCCACCACCACCGCGACAGCCCACGGCCACATCACCTCTACCACCGCGCGATCACCTGCCACGCCGTGTCGATGGACTTACGGGTCGTCGACGGTTTGGCCTGCGGGCCGTCGAAGGAGGGCCCCAGGTACGCGTACAACGCCGCAGCGGGCGCGGAGTTACCGGTCTGCGCGCGGAACTCGGAGGCGGTGCAGGTGCGCACGTCGCGGCCCAGGCGCGCGCTGGCGTACCCGCGGACCGCTGACGCCAGCTCCAGGTGCACCCGCCGCGCGTCGACCAGCCCTGCCTCGTAGCGGCGCGACACGTCGGCGACATGCGCCAGGTACCGGGCCTGGGCGGCCGGGAGCGGTTCGTCCCACCCGGACCACCCCAGCGCCCCCGACGGCGCGGCAACGACCGGACGGTCAGCAAAACGCGGCTGGGTGGCACGCGTCCACCACCACACGAACACCAGGAGCGCCACGGCGAGGGCGACCAACCCCCAGCCCAAGAACGTCACCCACAGCGGGTAGGTCGTCAGCGGGTGCATCTCGACAACGGCTGGCCGGTGAGCACCGACGGCCAGCACAGCCGACCCTGACACATCAGCGGCCAGCACGGTTGGCCTCCAGAGCCCTCGCAAGCTGGCCGATGACGTCACTGGTGCTCGTCATGACCAACCCGGTGACCCCCAGGTGGTGCAGGACTTTTTGCCGACGGGCCGCACGCACCGCCTGCGCTTGGGCGATAGCGGCACTGGCGTGCTTGGCACCGAGCAGCCGCGTCGGAGCGGTCCAGCCGTCGTCGACATCAGGACCGCTGCGTGGGTCGGCGTCGGCCACCGAGGCGACGATGACGTCGTGGCGGGTGCGCAGACGGCGCAGGGCTTGCGAGTCCGGGCCTTCGCCCTGGGACGGGTCGACATCGGCGTCGGGGTGGGCTTCGTCGGTGACCAGCACCACCAAGGCGCGACGGGTGTGACGGCGTTCGACCTGGCTGGTCAGACGGCCCAGGTCAGCACCCGGCAGCCTGGCCGCACTGCCGTGCATCTGGTCACCCAGCCGACGCAGCAGAGCCTCGGCGTGCAGGCGTCCGTGCCGGGCGGGGAAGGTGAGCAGACGTCCGGCGTCGGCGGCGACCAGGGCCAGACGGTCCCCTCCTTCCTGGGCGAGCAAGGCGACCAGCCGGACCAGCTCGAGCGCCACGTCGGACTTGCGCTCTCCGTCACGGGACGCAGCGGCCATGGTGCGGCCGGTGTCCACCGCCAAGACCACCGTGATCGTCGTCTCGTGCACGTACCGCTTGATCAGCGGCACCCCCGCGCGGGCGCTGGAGCGCCAGTCGATGTCAGACAGGTCGTCGCCGGGGACGTAACGCGACAGGTCGTCGAAGTCCTGGCCTCGTCCGTGCAGCACCGACCGGTGCCGTCCCTCCATGAGCCCCATCACCCGGCGCCGCATCGGCAGGCTCAGGCGCGCGCGCAGAGCCAGCAGCTGGTCGGCGCGCCGACGCACCGGCGGGGCGACGCCGGGGGCGACCTGGCCCGTGCTCACCGCAGCCGTCTCATGGTGCCTGGACCGCCCCGAAGGCCAGGTCGACGATGTGCTCGGGCGGCACCCCGTCAGCCAGGGCGTCGAAGGTGCGCACGATGCGGTGGCGCAAGACTTCGTGACGCAGCTCTTTGACGTCCTCAGGGACGACGAACCCTCGTCCGGAGGTCAACGCCACAGCCTGGGCAATCTTGACCAGCCCGATCGACCCGCGGGGGCTGGCCCCCACCCGCACCAGGTCACGCACCTGCTCCACGGGCCGCGGCCCGCCGCCACGGGTGGTGTTGACGATATCGACCACGTACTGGCTGATCGCCGGGTCGACCCGCACCTGGGAGGTCAGGTCGATGAGCCACTCCAGCTCGTCCAGGGTCAACGGCTCGGTCTCCAACGGCGCCTCCTGCCGCCCGTCGATCACCCTGGCCAGGACTTCGGTCTCGTCCGACGGTGCGGGGTACCCCACGACCACCTTCACCAAGAACCGGTCCATCTGGGCCTCGGGCAGCACGTACGTGCCTTCCTCCTCGATGGGGTTCTGGGTGGCGATGACCAGGAACGGCGACGGCAGCCGGTACTCGCGCCCGCCGATGGTCGTCTGGCGTTCCTGCATCGCCTCCAGCATCGCGGCCTGGGTTTTCGCCGACGAACGGTTGATCTCGTCCAGCAGCACCACGTTGGCGTGGACCGGGCCGAGCTGGGTGGTGAACTCCCCCGTCCCGTAGTTGTAGATCTGGGTGCCCACGATGTCGTTGGGCATGAGGTCGGGGGTGCACTGGATCCGGTGGAACGTGCCGGACACCGACGCCGCCAACGCGTGCGCCGCCGTCGTCTTGGCCAGCCCCGGCACCGACTCCAGCAACGCGTGCCCACCTGCGAGCAACGTCACCAACAGCGTCCTCCGCAACCTCGCCTGCCCCACGACACGCTGGGACAGTATCTCGTCGGTACGGTGCAGCAGCTCGAGGGCGCGGTCGTGGTCTTCTGGCTGAATCGTCATCAGTCCCCTTCTGTTACCTGTAAGAGCATACGAAACTCCACCACCAGTTGTGGCCGTCTTGCCCCAGTGGGGGACAGCGGAGACGGTGGGGACGGTTCCTGCTGTCTTGCGGAGCTGCGCCACCGGCGCAGGTCCCAGCGAGACAGAGGAACCGTCCCCACCGTCTCCGCTGTCTGGCGAGACAGAGGAACCGTCCCCACCGTCTCCGCTGTCTGGCGAGACAGAGGAACCGTCCCCACCGTCTCCGCTGTCTGGCGGGACAACCGTCCCCCACCATTCCCGTCTTTCCGTCACTCGGTTTTCTGCGGTGCGAGCAGCAGCGGCGCCCCACGGGCCAGCACCGCTGTGGCCACCAGCGCCGCCACACCACTGACCACCAGCACCACCCGCGGTCCGACCACCGTCACCACCGGGGCGATCGCCAGCAGCACCACTGGCATGACCAGCAGACCCACCAGCTGGAGCAACCCCATCACCCGTCCGACCAGGTGCGGCGGGGTCTCCTCCTGCATCACCGTCGTCGACACCGTGATCAGCCCCGGCCCGACCAACCCCCACGGCACCCACAACACGACATAGAGCAGCGCCCACGGCGCCACCCCCTGCGCCACGGTGAACGCCGCCCACGCCGCAGTCACGACAAGCATCAACGTCATCCGGTTCTTCATCCCACCCCAGGCCGCGAGGACAAGCCCCCCGACGATGAACGCCCCCATATACGCGATCTCCACCGCCGCCAGCAGCACCGTCGAATCCCCGAACAGCTGCACGACGACAATCGGTGCCAAGCTAGCCGTCGGCATGATCAACCCATACATGACCAGCACCAACCACCCCGTCCGCCGCAGCCCCGGGTGCCCCAAGACAAACCGCCAAGCCACCCCCATCCCCCCACCCTTGTCCGCAGACACGACGGAGACGGTGGGGACGGTTCCTGCTGTCTCGCGGAGCTGCGCCGCGGGGGCGGAGACGGTGGGGACGGTTCCTGCTGTCTCGCGGAGCTGCGCCAGAGGCGCAGGTCCCAGCAAGACAGAGGAACCGTCCCCACTGTCTCCGCCCCCTGGCGAGACAGAGGAACCGTCCCCACCGTCTCCGCCCCCTGGCGAGGCAGAAGAACCATCTTCACCCGATTCCGGTGCCTTCGGCGTCGCAGGGATCTTGATCGCCGCGAGGATCGCCACGGCTATGGCCGCGGTCACCACGTCGACCAGCAGGATCCACCCCATCTGCCACACCACGAGCACCAACGCCGCCACTGCCGGGACGACGAGCAGCACTGCCGCGTTCACCGACCCGAACACCGAGTTCACCCGCAGCAGGTGCTCTCGCGGGGTGATCGACGGCAAGATCGCTGCGACCGCTGGCACCTGGACGCCCCCGCTCATCCCCCGCAGCACCAAAGCCGCTGTGATCAACCAGATCGACTCGTACCCGCTCAGGAGCGCCACAGCCAACCCGACCGTGACCAGCGCCACCACAACATCCGCCCCGATGACCAACGCCTTGCGGCTGTACCGGTCCGCCCACACCCCTCCGACCAGCGACATCAACCCCTGCGGCACTGTCGCTGCGAACGCCACCACCGCAAAGCTGACCGCGTCGTGCGTGGCGAGCGCAACATGCCACACGATCGCGTATGCCACGATCGACGACCCCAGCAGCGACACCGCCTGCCCCGACAAGAACCACCCCACCCGGGGCAGCCACGCAGTGTCAGCGCTCACGCCCCCCGACCCTACGGACCACCCCACCGCGCCACCACATGTTTGTCAGGGCGCGGGAATGTCACATGTCGCCTGGTCCGCCGGTCACCCTCAAGAACGGGTTGTCCCCCATGTGCATCTCGTTGCCAGCACAGGTGTAGGTACCTGAGTAGGCCACCGGGACGTCCACCGGGTTGTCGACGGCCACGACCTCCATGTGGTCACCGGCGGTCTGCCATGTGAAGGTGACCTGCGCCTCCCAGTTGACCAGCGGCATGAGGTCACCGGTCCCGTCCGCGTAGAACTCGGAGAACCCCTGCGGCCACGACCACACCCCGACGACGCAAGTATCTAGGCTCGCTTCCGCAGTGGGTGTCTCCTCCGGCACCGGTGGACTCGTGACATTCTCTTCAGGCGCAGCAGCGTTGGTCGGCGGCTCCTGGGCGTCGGTACCCGACGAACACGCCGACACACTGGCCGCCAGCAGCGCGGCGACGCTCAGCGTCATGACCCGGCGCACTGCCCGCCGGTGCCTTGTGACAGATTTATTGTCCACACCAACACTCTAGTCGACGTCTGTCCGGTTTTATGCGTTTCATCCTGGTGACCTGCTGGACCTGAGTATGAACGACGAGGCGCTTCGCCCCGGAAGATACTCAGCGTCGAGCCAGGACGTCTTCGACGGCGACGACGACCTCGGGGGCCAGCGTGCGGACGAACGTTGCTGTCAGGTGGTTGTTGTCGACGTAGACGATCACGCCGCCGACGACTGGCAAGCAGGTCTGGGGGTCGCACACCATGTCGGACAGGTCCAGCACCGACACCAGGCCGGTGCGGTCTGAGGCTGCTGCGGCGACGAGCGGATCGGCTGGCAGCGCTGACGTGCGGTCCGATCCACAGGCTGCCAGGTCGTAGCTGTGCTGGGCGACGCACTCGGGGACGTTGACGCCCATCGTCGGGGTGTCGCGCACCACGAGCACCGCGATACCTGCCTTGGTGAACTGGGCGATGGTCTGGCGGTAGGCGGCCTGCGCCTCTTGGGCCTGGTCCGCCTCGGCGACGCCGACCAGCGGTGCGAACGTCTGGTTGGACATGATCACCAGGTCGGTGCCTGATGACAGGATCTGGTCGACCGCCCACTGGTTGATCTCTTGGCAACCCTCCGAGGCGCCTTCGCCGTCGAACTGGATCGGTCGGTCGACGGTGTAGCACACCGACTGCAGGTAGGTCGTCAGCTGCCAGCCGGAACCGTCCAACGCGTCTTCCAACGCCGGGACCCAGTGGCCAGCGTGAGAATTGCCGAAGACAGCGATCCGCGCCGTCGCTTCTGTTGCGTCTTGGACCCCGTACGTGCACACGTTGCGGGTGGCGAAGGGGGTGTGGTTCCAGCACCTGTCGGCGTACAGGACCGACCTGTCGGTTGCGGCGAAATCCGGTGGGGTCAACAACCCCGGGTCGGAGCAGGTTTTGTGGCGCACAGCGTCGGCCCCGACGCACGGTTGGACGACCGCCGCCTTGACACGCGCGGCAGCCCGGTTCCGCTCGGCTGCGGCCGCTGCCGCGAGCCCACCACCGAACACCCCCACGCAGGTCACGCAGACCGCTGCCAGGACATAGCTAACCACCAGGCGCCGGGTCAGCAGCCGGTTCCAGCGCAACCCGTCCTCGACGAACCGTTTGGTCAGCGCGGCAAGCACGAGCGTCAGGCCCAGCACCGCCACGGTGTCGCCGAACCCCAGATCGCGTTTGACCGCAAACGGGACGATGACGATCAGCGGCCAGTTCCACAGGTAGAGCGAGTACGAGATGTCGCCGACCCACTGGACAGGCCGCAGCGCCAGGACCCGCCCAGGACCGCCCCGGACATTGTCAGCGGCTGCGGCGACAACCAGGAGCGTGCCCACAACCGGGACCAGCGCCGCCGTACCCGGAAAAGGTGTGGTCGCGTCGTACCGGTACGCGGCGGCGACGATCAGCACAAGCCCTGTCCACGCCGCCACCGCCCGCAGCAACCGGGTGTGGCGCCACGGACGGGCCGCCCGTTTGTGGGCGGCTGCGACAGCCACGACCCCCGCCAGCAGACCACCGGCCACCAGCTCCCACATACGTGTGGTCGACACGAAGTAGGCCCTGACCGGGTCGGTGCGGGTCAGGTGGACCGACCAGACCAACGAACCCACCACTGCCACCGCGGCTGCCACGGCGACCGCGACCGTCACGACCGTGCGCCGGTCCCAGCCTGTGCGCCGCACCACCAGCGTCGCCAGCGCGGCGACCAGAACGAGCAGGAGCGGCCACACGACGTAGAACTTCCCCGCAACAGACAGCGCCCAGTAGTGCTGCACCGCCGACGACACCGGGGCAGCGGACAGGTAGTCCCCCTCCGATGTCGCCAACCTCCAGTTCTGCACGCACAGCGCCGCAGCCACAGCGTCCTTGCCCAACGCACCCCGGAGCGCGCTGGGCAACCAGATGGCACCAGCGGCCATCGTCGCCACCAACACGAAAGTCGCCGCCGGGACGAGCCGACGGATCCGCCGGGCCCAGAACTCGGCCACATCACGCAAACCACGAACCGGCGACCGCAACAGCTGCCCGGTGATGAGGAACCCCGAGACGACGAAGAACACATCGACGCCGACATACCCACCAGCCAGAACCGTCGGCCACAGGTGGAACACCACAACAACCGTGACAGCGACCGCACGCAGCCCCTGGATGTCGGTACGTGTCTGGGACCGCTGACGCACGGCGCTGCCCGTGCCAGCGGACGCCTCCGGACGTGGACCTGGCGTACCCGCGAAGCGCATCCTGCTGAAAGCCCGTGTCATCACCGCGGGGATCAGAAGATCTGCCGCACCACGGTTATCGCGCAGACGACGAATCACCTATCACCCGTCCTCCACTGGGATGTCAACGATGCGGAAATGCTCCGCCGCCTCGACGCTGATCGTGTCCGCTCCCAGGTCCGGCCACACCACATCGAAGGTGTACACACGCCCCACCGGCATGTTCGGCTCTGTGGTGCTCTGCGATTCTGCAAGGAACCACACAGCTTCCGACTTTCCCGCTCCTACGCCGTACTGGGCCGCGTACACCTTCCCTGCGTCAGTCAGAAGGTACACCGGCCACGATCCGTGGAACTTTTCCAAATCACTCAGGTTTCGAGGCTTTGACACATCTCCAAACCACTCCATCATTCCCCAAAAGTCAACACTACCAGCGTCGTTGTCCTTGACCAGAGAGACGTTGATCGTCCCCACGAGGTACCCGTCACGACGTACCACGCGCACGACTGAGGCCTGGACCGTGATATCACCCTCACCCCAGTAGTGACGCTTCAGGTACTCGACGGACTCGTGCCCAGACGACACCGGCACCTCGGCCGCAGGAACCACCGAACTGTCGAACCCGACACGCCGCTCCGCTGTGAACCTGATCTCTACACGCCGGTTCGCCGCTCGCGCCTCTGCGCTCGTGCCGGGCACCGCTGGCTGTGTCTTGCCCTTCCCCTCAGAAACGATCGCGAAGCTTCCCCCCAGGTCCGCAGCCAGTGCTGTTGCCACAGTCTGGGCACGTTTGACCGATAGTTCCATGTTGTATTCTGCCGACGACACGTCGTCAGTGTGACCCACGACCCGCACCTCGCCCCCGCTCGCCGCACCTTTGATCGCCGTCCCAGCCTCGGCGACGACCTGCGCGGCACCCGCGGTCAGATCAAACTTGTCAGTGTCGAACAGAACGTCCGACGCCAACGTCACCGTTTGGTCGGCTCCCTGGCCCGACACCGACACACCATCGACGTACGACTGGGTGTATGTCCTCAGCGGCCACGGATCTGGGAACGTCACTTTGCCCGACAAACCCAACGACTGCACCGACGGAACGTCAGAACCTCCCTCGACAACAGGAACATCTGGCACCAGCCCCACCCCTGGGACGAATACGTACACATTTGCGCTCCCCGGCACCGCAAACATTGTCACAGTCGTCAACGGCTCGCCCGGTTTCAGGTTCCGTAGCTTGGTCGCGGCCGAGACGCCCGCGGAGTCGTACCCAGCGGTCCACACCCGATCACCTACAAGATCCACCAGGCGGACCCCACCCGCCCCTCTCTCTTCAATCGATCCTTTCAAAGCCTGCCCAAGGGAAAAACTCTCGCCGCCAGGCTCAAGAACAAAGTCGAGAGTGACAACCGCATGATCTTCGACAACCTCGACGGGATGAACAGTAACCGTGACGTCACCCCCGGCATACGTAGTCTTCAGAACCAACGGACTAGACGCACCCGAACCTGGCGTGGCACCACCAGACACGCCCGGAGAAGAAGCACCTGGCCCCGACGACCCCCCGACACACCCGGACAACAACAGTCCCGCGACAACACAACCGACCACTAGAGACAGGGGCTTCATCGAGACATCCTTCGGCCGCCACAGACATGAACTTCGAAGAGTGAGGCGACCATCCCAGAGGGAACAGCGTCTGGGACGGTCTTCAGAATCCGTGCCAGGCATGCACTCCGACACCCTGTTGGGGAGCCGGCGCACCACCGGTCGACATCCTGCGACAGCAGTCTAGATGACACATGGGCGTTTTGCACGTCTCGTCCGATATACGACTAGCCAGCACCTGGACTGCAGGTCAACGACCTACACCCCTTGGCGCCGAACTCGTTGCGTGACGCGAGGTCGCCAAAGTCGACCAACAACAGGTTCAATAGCACTTGATCGCCACCGACGTCCGGACCAGTTGCAATGCGCATCGCCATGGAATTCCAAGTCGATTTCAGTCGCACCCTGTGCTTCAAAGTTATTCCGCCTGCACCTTTCACTGAATAGCTACACAAGAAACCGCTTCAATTACCCCCCTGTTTGACAACCCCACCCACCGGGGCAAGGGTTGTCACCGCCACCGCTACCGCCACCGCCACCGCCTCCAGTCACCTTGGCGAACGCGTCGCTGAGCGCATTTTTGACGGTCTCGCCTAACTCTCCTCCGAAGAGCCCCACCAGAAGAGCAGTTAGCGTAATGACAGCAAGAACAATCCCAACATACTCGAGAGTTCCCTGGCCACGATCTTTGTTCCCCGCGCGACCAAACAGGACTCGGAGAAAATTGCACGATGCGATGTTTGACGCTCCAATTTTGCATGCGATAGAGTTCATCTCATTGTCCAAACTTTCTCATCGAGGCCAGGATACTCCTGACGGTCTCAGTTTCTGATGACACCTATCGTAGAATCACCCATCCGGCATCGCCTAGTGCCTACGGGCCCAACCGTCTCCCGACTGGCCTTGGGCCCACGGGCCCGTCTGTGCCGTCAACTCCTTGACGTGAAGATGCGCGTGGAGGACAACGTCTTCGTTCTGTGGAGTGCTGCAGGCCCAGACCCAGAGCGGGCGCCGTTGGACCGTCGCCCCCAGCCACGACGGTACAACGGCGATCCGGCCTCACCGCGACCAGCTCAATGGACAGTTGGAAGTGACCACGCCAACGAGGCAGCCGATGACCCGGCCTCCGCTGTCAAGTCAGCGACGTCCGTCGATGGGCGGCCAGCATGTGCCGCCACGCGCACTGACTTACTTCGTGGAAATGGATGAGTGGCCACAGGGTATGGCCGACCATCCCCACGGTGAGAGACGTGAGTCCACGACCGTAGTCTTGGCATCCACGAAGGTTTAATCGCAGTCGAAGGATATGTGTTTCGGGTCATTCTCCAACGGTAGAGGTCCAGATGGCTGAGGCACAGGGTCTCCGGGCTCGATCGAGACCCAGGACGTGGGACTCTCGACACCGGCCCTTTTGCCCAGATCGCCAAACAACACTGGGCCACTGGATGTGATCGATGTGTGTGCGGGCGAAGTCGGAGGTCTAGGGTTCTGTTGGGCAGCCAGTGCTGAACTTCAGGGCTCGGCCGGGGTAGAGCGCAACCTGTCTGCGGAGCCCGGGACGGCGAACAGAAGGCCAAACATCGGAAAAACGAGACCTTCGCCAATCGCGGCGAGGTAGACCAACGCCGACGGCTCGGGTACGTCGGCCAACGCACGGCTGGCAACCCCGATGATGAGGCCGAGAACGAGCGTAAGGGCTGCACCGACGGCTACAGACGGGACGGCGTCCGTCCGTACGTGCATGCCCCGGCGCCTTCGGTAGGACCGTGCGGCCAGCAGGCCAATGATGGACAGGCGTACCGCCGCAACAGTGTGGACGATGCCTGTAGAAACTATTGGATCGAGCGCATCAATCACAGCCATGAAAGCCGGAAACGCGATCCAGTATACCAGAAAGTAGGTCAAAGCGTCGAGGATGATGATCATACCCACGGTCCGCAGGTCGACCCGGCGGATGATGCCGTGGATGACAGACCCTTGTTCCGGATGGCCCGTTCGGGGCGGCGCTGGAAAATGTGACGGCAAACCAGACATGGGCTACTTGGTCTCTTTGAGCGAACGTGCCGACTGGTAGGCTGACGAGTCAAGTAGTGTCCCGGCGGGTGCTCTGGCTACGACACCGATCACACGATGGGTGGCAGACAGCATTGTGAGGGACACGACATCGGTATTTCCGTCGTCGGCAGTGGCAGTGATGGCGGTCGCGTATAACCAACCGGGCCATTGGGCGGGGCGCTGAGCCAAGTTGGTGGCACCGCCCATCGCTGCGCTGGAGAACGCGATCTGCGAAGAGACCTCTACGGTGTTGGTGTCACCATCGGTGGCCTCGATGGTGATACTGACCATCGTGCGGGAGTCATCCGGGCTGACGACGAGGATCTGTACGTAGTCGTCGTTCTCGTAGCGCTTGGTCTGCCACTTTGGTGGCACCAGAACCGATAACCCATCGGATTCGTACAACGTGGCACCACGGATCTGGTCCACCGGGTCGACTGCGAGCAACTCTCCGGTGGGCGAGGGCATCAGTGGAGTCGTGGTGCCACCAGGATCGGTTTCACCAGTGCAGCCCACCGCCGCCAGCGTCACCATCATCGCGACCGTGACGGGCCAAACCGCGCGCCCCAGACTAGTGCCAATGTGCAGGGGGTTCATCATCCGTTGCACGCCTCCCATTCCACAAACCCGTCGTTTCCGTAGTACCACGCCTTGTCGGAGACGCTTGACGAAGAGTCTACCCCAAGTTCGAAGCCTAAACCACCGACGGCTGGAGCTTTGAGGGCGAGCGCCGCATCGAGTAGGTTGTCCTTCGAAACATTCAGCGTCTGAACCGTGATATCACCGTTGTTTCGCGCCTCGTTGAGAATCCATAGGCCCGCGGCGCCCTGAGTTGGGGCGGGTCCCACAAGGCCCCCTCCCACTCCCATTGCCCCAAGGAACGCCAAAGTCTCGACGCGGTTCGCGTCGGTCACCGGATACGACGCGTGCATGGTGATGCCCTTGCCGGCTGCGCCGGTGAGGGGCTGGTCCGTCAGAAGGCCGGTCAAATCGCTATAGCCAGCCTCGGCTGAGGCTACGACGGTCCAGCCGACTTCGATGATGTTGCCATTTTTGTCCACTGTGGTCTCGACGATTGTCTCGACTCCTGCCGATGCGTGGCCACCAACAATGCCTAGTTCACCTGCGGCTGTTGCATCGAGAGTCACCCTGCTGTAGACCGTTGTTTGCTCATTCTTTCGATCGATACGGGCGCCGATGACATTCTTACCTTCGATCGCGACCTCGGCGCCCGCAATGACCTGTCCTTTCGCATCAGCGGCGATAACGACTCCGCCCTCGAGGTAGACCGCACTCGGTTCAGGTGGTGGGTAGTCATACCCAGTGAATTTGTCGACGATCTTTCCTCCGATATCGACGGTAATCCCTCCGGGATTGAAAATATTCGGAATGTTTGTGTTAACGACGTCTTTGACGAATTCACGGTTGGCCCAATCGTAAAACTTTTCGACTTCTTCGATTGAGTCGAATGTGAATTCTGTTCCACCACTCATTTCAATGGCGGCGCTGGCGTTGGCCGTTGTGTCTATCACGACACCAATATCGTGGGACCCGATTCTACCAGTGGCTTCCCCTGCAGTTGCAGTCGCACCGATGTTGGCCGTGTTGGTGACTGTCACGCGATACGTCCCATCTGATAGTTTTTCGGTAGTCATTATACGTCCGCCGCCGAGGTCGACGAAAGAGACGGAAATCTTGGCATTGATGCTTACCTGATCCGTGCGCACCACGCAAGGGTCGCTTGGGGGCGGTTTTTCTTCACGCCTTGGATCAGCGCTATCGCTCCCTGGGCGATCTTCTGCTTCATCAGTTCCCGGCGCGGGGCATTCGGTTCCTAGCAACTCACAGAGCCTTTCAAGCCCCTTATGGCCAGCCGAAGTGTAGCCCGCGCCGGCTGAGCCCAATAGAACAGTGACTCCGAGAATCAGCAGGATGTACTCTAGGGTTCCAGCGCCCTCATCGTTTTTCGTCTTGAGGCGTTGCGTAGTCGATCGCAACCGAGCACTTTCCCTGGACATCAGACTTTCTCTCCAATCCCACTACTCCTGGTGTGATGAACCTACCAACCGAACTGTCGCGCTCGAAGTGCCCCAGGGCCCTGCCGCGGCCCAGACTGGGCTGGGTGCTAGGGCCTAGCGCGGTGGGTCTTTATCGCCTTAGGATTTGCGGACGGACTTTTCTGCCCAGGTGAAGATACAAAGTCGAGTAGTGCATGAAATGTGAGTCGACGCCTCTTGACTGTAGATTGCTCGGACACACTTCTGTGCATTCTCAGCCAGTTTGTTGTGTTACCGATTTTTCCGACGCGTCAAACTTGCGTTTTCGGGAACCGCCCTGTGCTGACTTCTTTGGGTGTCTTTCAATTCCGACAATTGATCAACCATTTTCGGTGATCACCGTATTCAGTGCCTCTCTCAGGGCACTTTGCACATCCGCGGCGAGTTCTCCTTTGATGAACACAGCGACAGCTCCGACAAAGGCTACGATCGCGACGACTATTCCGATGTATTCAACCGTCGCCTGGCCTCGGTCCTCGTTCTGTGTCCGGCCACGAGCACGTTGCACGAACGTCTCACCCTGGGCATGAACCATGATCAGCTGACGGGCGACAGCGTTCATGGCTGCTCCTCGCGCTCTCGTGGGATTTGTGGACTTGCACAGCACGCCCACACTGTGATGGTTCTTGTAGGATTCTAGCGCTTCCGCGCCTAGTCTACCTAGTACTACGGACCCAATGTTGTCACACCTGAGCGCGGTCGTTCGCATGGTGTATGACGCGTTGGCCTGAGTTGCGATGGCTGCGTGTGCAACGGCCTTCTTGTAGTGGGTGCGCCAAGGTGTGGCGGATCGACTTTCGTTTGACCTGAGTGTGGTCACAGCATGTCAGATCGTTGGGGCCTAGCGCGGTGACGTGGGGTTCTGTCGCTGTCGTGCGTGGCTTTGAGGCACTAAGCGGGGTTCCGTAGCCTTGGGTGGTGGCGTGGATCCGGCGGGCTGTGACTGCATCAGGCGCGACGGAGGTGCAGATCGCCGAG
>Ga0123353_10002961_pt1 | contig 21246 bp, 19 predicted proteins | sample TergutLab28metaG_3_FD_92763 | JGI IMG/M metagenome (GOLD analysis project Ga0123353, IMG submission 92763) | Labiotermes labralis P3 segment gut microbial communities from Petit-Saut dam, French Guiana - Lab288 P3 | ecosystem: Host-associated > Arthropoda: Insects > Digestive system > Gut ... | reverse complement strand
CCTTCGCCTCTATCTTCGTGGTAAGCCCTGACGACGGACATGTTGGAGTATATCGCCTGGCTGCCGCCCGTAGGCTGAAGCGAAAAGACGTCCATGCCGGAGATTTCTTTCAGGTACTGCTCCGTTTTGTACATGATCTCAAGCAGCCCCTGAATAGTGCTCTCGTCCTGATAGGGGTGGAGCGCTCCGATTTTGTGGCTCCTGACAAACTGCTCATGGATCTTCGGGCTGTATTTCATCGAACAGGTACCAAGCCCGATATCGATATTGATATCCGCTCCCAGTATTTCCTGGGACAAGCGCAGATAGTGCCTGAGCACCTGCATTTGCGAGAGTTCGGGAAGTTTCGGCGGCTTCTTCCTTTGCATGTTATCAGGGAGCAGCGCCTCGACGCTTTCTTGCAGGCCTTCTTCGGCTTTCTGGATTATTATCCCCTTCTCGCCCGGATTCCCCATTTCCAGAATGAACGGTTCATCCCAGCGCGCTTGATGAAAGTTTCTATTCAGGTTTAATCTTCCCATTACAGTTCACCTCCCGTAATGGTTTCCAAAGCGGCCGCAAGTTTGTCGATCCGGCTGATCGTAGTTTTTTCGGTGACGCAGTACAGCGCGCTTTGCCCAAGAAACGGAAAATCTTTGGATAGGTCCTTTCCGCCGAAAATGCCCTCCTTCAGCAACGCGTCGTTTACTTCCTTGACCGTCTTCCCGCTCTCGTCGAAGTTGACGACAAACTCTTGAAAATTCCGGCTGCCCAGATAGTTTGAGCGTATGCCCTTTATCCGGGACAGGGCTTTTGACGCATAATCGCATTTGCGTATTATGTCCTCACCCAGCTCTTTCATACCCTGCGGGCCCATGAGTGACAGATAGACCCCGGCTATTATAGCCCACAAACCGGTACCCGTGCCGAAGTATTCGTTCGCCTTCTCCCTCGCCCCGTGCGAGCATCTGTAGTTCAAGGCGCGCCCCCAGCCGTACTCGCCTTTGTTCCCTGTCGTCGCAATGCTGTACATGTATGTCGGGTATTGCTGGATGTACTTCTTCTCGTGGCGGCTGGCTATGAAACCGGCGCAGCCTCCGCCCAGTTGCATATGCATCCCTAAAGGCTGTATGTCGCCGCAGGTAAGGTCCGCCCCGTAGTTTGCGGGAGGTTCGACGATCCCAAGCGACGCTACATCCGGCTGTACGATCGCAAGCGCGTTGCTCTGGTGCGCAAGCTCTATGATCCGAACCGCGTTTGTCTCGAAAAAACCTAAATATGAAGGGTTTTCAAAGAAGACGGCAGCAACTTTGCCGCTGCTCAGCTTATCCGATAGATCCTCAAGGCACATCAGCCCCGTCGCTTTGTCATATTCGACTATGATTATCTCGCCGACCGGCTTTACATAGTTTAATGCCTGCGACAAGAGCTCGGGGTTCATCGTACCCGGGACCAGGAGCCGGTTGCGCTCCGGATGGCCGTCCGAATCCTGGATGCGCAGCGCCATCCTCAGTGAAGAGCATAAGGCCTGCCCGCTGTCATAAAGAGTGTAGCTTACTACGTCCGTGTCCAGAAGCTCACCCATGAGCGATGTATATTCAAATATCGCCTGCATTTTGCCGTGGTCCGAATAGGTGTCCCCGCAGTACCCGGTGAGGAATTCCGAACGCCCGGCGATCTCGTCGCAAACAGCGGGTACGTAATGGTCGTAGCACCCCGCTCCCAGAAACGAGTCGTATTCTTCGCATGAAGTGTTCTTATTAAGGATATCAAAAACATGCTTCTTGAGTTCATATTCGCCGATCAACGGCTCGGGCAGGTCCATTTTCCCCGTAAACCTGAGATGCTGCGGTATCAGGTCCCGATAGAGGTCTTCCACCTCTTTGACGCCGAGCTCGTCAAGCATTTTTTGTTTTGTTTCCGGCGCGCTGTTAGGCATGTAGTGGTGGATAAATCCATCTCTCATAGAAGCTCTTTATCCTTTCTGATTTTTTAGGCAGCGTGGGTTCGATCCCCCGCTGCCTATGTCCATTCTTTCCAGACTTCAGGGCAGTATCCGACTGTCGCCTTCTTTCCGTTTCTTACAACCGGAGTCTTTATGAACGCCGGGTTCTCCAGTAGCTTTTCCTCCCTGTCCGCTTCATGCGCGAGATACCGGAGTATTTCCGCGCCGGGCGAGGTATGCTCGATCATCCGCTCCAGCCCGACCGAGGCTCTGACGCTGCCAAACTCGCCTCTGCTCATCCCTATGCTGAGCAAATCGATACGCTGGTACTTGATTCCCCGCTCTTTAAAATATCTCTCGGCTTTCTTTGTATCGAAGCATTTCGACTTTCCGAATATCTGAATGATCATTGGTTATTTCCCACGCGGGACGCCCAGCGTGCGTCCTCTACATCGCGGGCGGCAGGTTGCCGCCCCTACATCCAACTCCCTAAATTTCTGTGATGACGGGCAAAATCATCGGGTTTCTCTTTGTGGTCTTGTATAGATACTCGGACAGGTCTCTCCTTATCGCGCTTTTCAGGGCCGTCCAGTCGGTAACTTTTCCGGAAATGCAGCTGTCGAGCGTTTCGGTGACGAGGTCCTTGAGGTCGCGCATCATATCTTCCGACTCTTTGACATAGATGAAGCCGCGCGTGAGGATATCCGGGCTAGTCACAAGGCTCCCGTCTTCGCTTGATATATTGACGATCACGACTATCATGCCGTCCTGCGCAAGGTGTTTTCTGTCACGCAGAACTACTGTGCCGACGTCGCCGACGCCTGTACCGTCAACGAAAACTTTACCTGACGGCGCCGTTCCGTTTTTGCTCACCGATTTGCCTGACATTTCGATAACTTGCCCGATATCCGCGATCACTATGTTTTTCGGGATGACGCCCATTTGCTCCGCCAGCTTCGCGTGCGTACACAAGTGCCTGTGCTCCCCGTGGGTGGGGATAAAAAACTTCGGTTTTGTTAGCGCCAGCATCATCTTGAGTTCTTCCTGGTATGCGTGCCCGGAAACGTGAAGGTCGGAGACTTTGTCATAAATAACTTCGGCTCCTCGCCTGAACAGTTCGTCGATCACGCGGCTTATCATCCTTTCGTTTCCCGGAACCGCGGATGAGGATATTATGACCCTGTCGCCAGACTTGATCTCAATTCGGCGGTGCCCCGAGAACGCCATGCGGTACAGCGCGCTCATCGGCTCGCCCTGGCTTCCCGTTGTGATTATGACTATCTTGTCCGGCGGCAGGCTTTTTATCTGAGTTATTTCAATCAGCAGCCCGTCCGGAATTTTCATGCAGTCAAGCTCAGTCGCGACGCGCACGGCTTTTTCCATGCTCCGGCCTGTCAGCGCGACGCGCCTGCCGTACTTCGCGGCGCAGTCGATGACCTGCTGGACACGGTGGATGTTTGAGGAAAACGTAGTCACTATAATCCTCTGGTCGCATCCGTTGAACAGCTCGTCCAACCTTTCCCCGACGTTGCGTTCGGAATGGGAATGTCCCTGCCTTTCGATATTCGTCGAGTCCGAGAGCAGCGCGAGCACTCCCCTATTGCCCAGTTCACCGAGGCGCGCGAGGTCGATCATACCCCCGGAGACGGGCGTCGTGTCGATTTTGAAGTCGCCCGTATGGATTATTATACCGACCGGAGTTTTTATCGCCAGCGCCACAGTATCCGGAATACTGTGGTTCACGTGGATGAACTCCACCTTGAAGCAGCCGAGCCTGAAGGAGTCGCCGGGTCTTCTGATTTCAAGCACTGTCTGTTCAAGAAGGTCGCTTTCCGCGAGTTTGATCTGAGTCAGGCCGGCTGTCAGGGGCGTCGCGTACACAGGCGCGTTGATTTCACGCAGCACGAACGGCAGCGCTCCTATATGGTCTTCATGACCATGGGTCAGCACGATCCCGCGTATCCTGGAGTGGTTTTTGACCAGATATCCCACGTCGGGGATAACAATGTCGACGCCGTACATATCATCGTCAGGAAAGCCAAGCCCGCAGTCGACAATGATGATGTCCGCCCCGTATTCGTAAACGGTCATGTTCTTGCCGACCTCATTAAGCCCGCCAAGAGCGATGATTTTCAGTTTTTCCGCCATGAAAGATGATATCTCCTTTGCTGCTCGTTAAACTACATTTCCATTCTTCCCTCAAGCGCGCGCATCAACGTCGCGTCGTCGGCGAACTCAAGGCTCCCGCCGACCGGTATACCGTAGGCGAGGCGGGTGACCTTTACTTCAAACGGCCGCAGCAGGCGCGAGATGTATCTGGCGGTCGTCTCTCCCTCTGTATCAGGGTTAGTCGCCATAATAACTTCCGCGACTCCTCCGTCCGCGATGCGCGTGACTAGTTCTCTTATCCTTATATCGTCAGGCCCAACATTATTCATTGGCGAGATGACGCCATGAAGAACATGATACCTGCCGCTGAATTCATGCGAGCGCTCAATAGCCAGCACGCCCTTCGGGTCCGACACAACGCATATGACGCCTGTATCGCGGCGCGGGTTGCGGCATACCGCGCAGAGGTCGCCGTCAGTGAGGTTCATGCACACCGTGCAGCATTGGACGTTGCTCTTCGCTTCGGTTATCGCTTCGGCGAACGCCGCCGCCTCGCCGTCGGGCAGTGATATTACGAAAAACGCCAGCCTTTGCGCGGTTTTTCGTCCGATCCCCGGCAGCGTCGCGAATTTGTCTATCAGGTTTTCCAAAGCGGACGGGAAGAAGTCCATATTAACGCTCCAATGCGCATTTATGATAATGATTGCTTTGTTTCATAAAGTTTTAATCAAAAGTTCATATGGATTATAATATACTAACATAGAATAATGTCAAGCCCCGCGGGCGCAGTTGAAAGTGGAAAATGGAAAGTTGAAAATGGAAAGTTGAAAGACACGGGTCGTGAATCTCACGCCCACGGGCAGGTGCTGCAAAATGCTAGCCACTTAATATTTGACATCAAGGCAATCTGAGGATAAAATGGGCATTGAGGTGTTTTCGTGATCGAAAGGAAGAAAAAATCGGTAATACCCGTTTACGGCGTCGCGGCGGCGTGGGTTTTGTATTGTTTGTTTTTTCCGCTGTACAAGACCTGGCATTTTGTCGTTGTGGCATGCCTGGCTATACTTGTCTATGTCGTCCTGGCAATGATCTTCCCCGGGAAGGTCGAGCATATTGAGATACCGGCGGAGCCGGAGCGTTCCGGCGACGAGAAAACAGACGCGCTGCTGGCGGAGGGTGAGATCGCGGTCGCGGAAATGCGCCGCCTGAGCGATTTGATTCCGGGCGCGGCGATCCGAAGTAAGCTTGACGAGATAATATCCGTTACCGACAAGATCTTCAAGAATCTGCTCAGAGACCCGGACGATTACAGGCAGGTCAAGAGGTTTTCCGATTTCTACCTGCCTACGACGATAAAGCTGCTGCACGCATATGACAGGTTCGACCAGAGCGGCGCGCGCGGCGATAACGTCTCTGGTACTCTTGAGCGTATCGACTCGACGCTTGATACGATCCTTGACAGTTACAGGAAGTTTTTCGACTCGCTGTTTGAGAACCAGGCGCTCGACATTGAGACGGACATCATCGTGCTTGAGAACATGCTGAAGAAAGAGGGGCTTATAGGTCCTGATTTCACAACACAACAATCAAAGTAAAGAGAACGGGGCCGCAAAAGGAAGAAGCCGGCCTTAACATTAACATTAAACATTCATCATTACGAGGAGGACGGAAAGATGCAGGAAATGAACGCCATGGAGTATGTGCCAAGCCTTACGCTTGAACCGGATGGATCGGAAAGCCCGACCGCGCTCGCGGTACCGGCGGCGAACGCGCTGGAACTCAAAAAAGCGGACACGGCTGTACAACTTGATATCAGCCAGCTCAGCGCCGAGGAACAGAAAATCGTACGCGACTTCGCCTCAAAAATCGACATCAAGGACACAAACGCGATACTGACCTATGGCGCGGCTTCGCAGAGGAACATCGCCAGTTTTTCGGAAAACACGCTAAAAAGTGTGCGGACGAAGGACATGGGCGAAGTTGGGAACATGCTGTCGTCTCTTGTCGTCGAGCTGAGAGGTTTCAGCGGCGGCGACGAGAAGAAGGGGGTTCTGGGGCTAAGGAAGAAGGTACGCAACAAGATGGCTGTTATCAACGCCGAATATTCCAAAGTTTCGGTAAACGTCGATAAGATCGCCGAAATGCTCGAGAAGCACCAAATCATTTTGCTGAAGGACGCGGCAATGCTTGACAAGATGTACGACGTGAATCAGGCGTACTTCAAGGAACTCACGATGTATATCATCGCGGGCAAGCAGAAGCTCGAGGAGTGCATAAACATCGTACTTCCGGAGCTGCAGAACAAAGCCAAGGAATCAGGGCTGCCGGAGGACGCGCAAGCCGCGAATGATTACGCGAACATGATAAACAGGTTTGAAAAAAAGCTGTATGACCTTGAGCTTACCCGCATGATATCTATCCAAATGGCGCCGCAGATCCGTCTCATCCAAAACAATGACGCGTTGATGATAGAAAAGATCCAGACTTCTATCGTCAATACGATACCTCTTTGGAAGAGCCAGATGGTTCTGGCGCTTGGAATGCACAATTCGCAGCAGGCGATGGCAGCCCAGCGCGAGGTTACTAACATGACCAACGAGCTTCTCACGAAAAACGCTGAAACGCTGAAAATGGGAACGCTCGAAATCGCGAAGGAATCAGAACGCGGCGTGGTCGATGTGGAGACTTTGGTGAACACAAATCAAAGGCTCATCGAGACTCTTGAGGAAGTCCGCACGATCCAGTCCGAGGGGGCGATGCGCCGCAGGGCGGCCGAAACCGAGCTCGGGCGTATCGAAGGCGAGCTGAAGATGAAGCTGCTCGAGATAAGAGACGGGAAATAGGTTTTTTAGTCTGTAGGGCGCGTTCCCCGCGGCGCGGATTTCGCCTCGGCGCGCCGTTTGAGTGCAGGGATTACGCCTCGGCGCGCCGCAGAGTGTAGAATGCGAGTTTGAAATCATGAAACTGTTAGGAAACAGAAAGTTTGTAATATTTATTACGGTTATCATTGCTATACTGTCAACGCTGTTCGGCGTTGGCAGGAGCCTGAACCGTCTCGCCAGGGACGTTGAGGCCATGTTCTATAACGGCGTGTATCTTAAGGACGAGGGCTATACCCAGCCGGGCATAGACGCGCAGCTCAAAAACCGCCTCAACAGCTCGCTGGCGTTCGCCGTGCTGATGGAAAAACATCCTGAAGCAAAACATGAGGCGGAAGCGCTCTTGGCAGCCAGAAACGAGCTTATCGCGGCTGGCGGCATCACGGAAAAATTCACGGCGAACGAAGCATTACAGCACGCTTTTATGGCGCTTGCGTTAAAAGCGGAACACATAGAGGTCACGGAGAAGGAAAAAAGCGATATAAAGGAGTATTCCTCGACATTTTCAGGCGCGCAGACGGCAATAAACGGCAGCCGCTATAATCATGAGGCGGAGACATTCATGGACGATGCTTCGTTTTTCGCGTTTGTTCTCAGGCCGTTCGTTTTTCTGACTCCCCCGCAAGTTTTTGCGTGATAGTAGTATTTATTAACTCTGTTTTAGTTTGGAGCGAATTTTGAAAAGAGCCTTTGCAGCGGTCATTCTTATTATCTTCCTGTTCTTATGCGTCCCAGCGTGGGGTACTTATGCGCAGGGCGCGCTTGTTGAACAGAGCGAAAACTTTTTTGTCACCGACGTGGCCGGCGTCCTGACGGAGGAAACAAAGAATGACATCATTCATTCAAACATCGATTTGATGGAACTATGCCTGGGGGCGCAGATCGTCGTCGTCACGATCAAATACCTGGATGGCATGTATGCGGACGAGTATGCCATGCGGCTCTTCAGCAACTGGGGCGTCGGGGATTCGAAGCTGGACAATGGAATGCTCCTACTGTTGGTCACAGAGGAGCTTCGCGGCGGGCTCGTTCCCGGCAGCGGCATTATAGGTTTTTGGGATAATGATACGATAGACCGTTATCTGGACGCGTTTTTCTGGCCCGAAGTTGATAACCGCAACTTTGACACAGCCGTTCGTAACATTTGCGAGGAGCTTCTTTCCTGGTACGCGTCCTATTACAACGTGGAAATAGATGACGGCAACAAAATTCAGCCGCACTATCCGGACGACAGCAATTTCGCGCGTCCGCCCATAGAGGGAGGAGGCAATCAGGTCTATGTTACCGCGCCTCGCGTGTCTTTTTTCAGCCTGATCGTGCCGTTTTTCCTGATAGGCTTCATTATCTTTATCTTTATCGTCATAGCCGCGAGCAATGACAGGCACAGATACAGGGCGTACTACATGCACATGGGTATGCCGATCCCCCGGTATCATTGGTGGTTTATGATGGGGCATCGCCCGTACAGGGTGTGGTATCATAACCACAATCGCTGGCGCGGGCCGAGGGGTCCGGGCGGCTACGGCGGACCTCCGAGAGGTCCGGGCGGTTATGGTGCGCCTCCCAGAGGTCCAAGCAGTTACGGCGGGCAGCCGAGAAGCCCGGGCGGTTTCAGCGGCCGCAGCGGGCGTCCTCCCGGAAGTTCCGGCAGCGGCTTTGGCGGTTTCGGCGGCGGTTCGCGCGGGTCCGGCGGCTTCGGTGGTTTCGGCGGCGGTTCGCGCGGGTCCGGCGGCTTCGGCGGCAGCGGAGGAGGCTTCAAGGGCGGCGGCGGATCCGGCGGAGGTTTTGGCGGCAGGCGCTGACCGAGCCGAGACAGGGGGACAGGTCCATTGTCTTGACATGTCTCACTATATATGATTTTTTTGTGGTGGTGAGATAATGCCGAGAAGAACGAGACAAAAGAGCGAAACCGGAGTCTATCATGTTTAGTCCTTTAACGCTGTAATCGGCACGACAAAAACACCATCGGGTCTCTGGTAGGCGGCATTAGTCATTCCGCAGAGTATACACAGCACAGTAGGAGAGACGCCCCCGTCCCTTGCAATCGAGTCCCGAAGGTCAATCAAGTTTGCAGCGGCATCATCAATCTTGTTTGCACCTAACTTAATTTCCACAGCGCACCATCTGCCATCAGCCAGTTCGATAACCGCATCAAGCTCACGATTTGCATAGTCTTGGTAGTGATAGAGGCTAGCGCCAAACGACTCAGTATAAATCTTAAGATCACGTTCACATAAAGCTTCAAACATAAAGCCGAAGCTCGTAAGGTCTCCAATCAGTTTCTCTGGGGTAGCTTTTAACAATGCGCAGGCCAGCGAGGGATCAGCTAAATGCCGTTTTTTTGCCTTTTTGATACGTGCGGAAGAACGGATATTTGTATCAAATGGGAGTTGGTTGTCTGTTAAGAACAATCTTTCGAGAATGTCGAGATACGCCGCTACTGTGTCGACGTCAATGTCAGCATCGTCAATCTCTCTGATGTCATTCTTCAACGTTCGGTTAGTCGCAGTGGTGCTTTCATTTCTGGCAAGTGAGCGCAGCAGCAACCGCATTTTCCCTGCATCGCGCTTGACCCCGTCAATCCGGAATACATCATCGTCAATCACTGTATCTAAGTACTTTTCCGGCAGCAGGGCAGCATATCTGGCGGGTGCGTCTATGTTTGCCGGCCAGCCTCCTCTGATAATAAGCCGCGCGAGCCTGTCTAACTCTACTTCTCCGGTAATGGCCGGTTTTATTATACCGTTGCATAAATCACGTAAGCTGACACATCCGGATGAGTCTCCCGATTCGTAAAGTGACATAGGACGCATCCTGAGCTTGCCGATTCTTCCTGCGCCACTGTGTATAATCCCTTTACGTGTCGGCGTAGCGGAACCGGTCAGTATGAACTGCCCCTTTAGCCCTCGCCTGTCGACTACATGCCTGACCGCATCCCACAGAGAAGGGACCTCTTGCCATTCGTCTATAAGCCGGGGTGTTTTACCGTCTAATACCAACACAGGCGAGATCTCTGCGAGAGAACGGTTTTGGAAACTATTTGCTGGATCGCCAAGCATGATTTCACTGTTGCAATGAAATGACGCTGTCCATGTCTTCCCACACCATTTTGGACCTTCAATGCACACGGCTCCAAATGCTTCGAGATACTGTTCCATAGTTCTGTCTATTACCCTCGGCCTGTAGCGGTCGATACTCACCAGCTTATCCATCTGCGATGCCTCCATGCTCGACAGAATAACATATTCCGTGTGATTAGTCAATCCCATTCCGTGTAATTAGCCAATTCCATTCCGTGCGATTTTATACTTTCGTTCCAGTAGTTCCAGTTCGTGTCCTATGATGGGGCATCGCCCGTACTTTTACAACATATAGCAGCGCGGTGATCACTATGACTGTGGTGATTACCGCGGCTTTTTTTGATCGCGGGCGTTTTTGTACCTGGGGTTGCTCTTTAATGTTTCGCACGGCTTCTGCCAATGCCGCCGCCGACCCGAAACGCTCTGATGGGTCTGTCCTCATCGATCGTTCGATCATGTATACAACGCGTTTATTAAAGCTGCCAAGTCTTGAAAGAGGGATCATCTCCCTTGCGCGCTTCGGCGGGCGGACGCCGGTGAGAAGGTGGTACATCGTCGCGCCCAGGCTGTAAATATCCGAGCGTTTCCAGTCTATGTCCCCGGCTGCGGGACCCGGCTCGCCTTGTTGAGCCGGCGCTTCAGGGACACACACTGCTTCCGTTACTTCCGTCACGTCCTCGTCAATGCTGAACTCAGTCTCATCACAGTCTAAATCTTCCGCGCATGCGCCTGCTTCTCCGTCTGCTCCTCCACCTGCCTCTCCGTCTGCCTCTCCGTCTTCTCCGCCGTCATCCCGCTGAGCGTGCGACAACTCGGCGCGCTGAAAAAGCTTGTATTGTTCCGGCGAGGCGTACCCGAGGCTGCGGCTGACAAGCCGCGTGTCGTTATCTCCTACAAGCGCGGCGTTAAAGTCGATCAGGCACACATCGCCGCAAGGCGTGAGCATTATGTTTGCGGGTTTGATATCGCGATGGCATACGTTTTGTTTATGTATGGCTTCCAAAGCGGACGCGAGTTGCCCATACCACCTTATAACCTGAGCCTCTGTGAACCTCTGTCCGCGCCCAAGCAGCTTGTCGAAGCTCTCGCCTTCCACAAGTTCCATCACCGTGAAGCTGGAGTCTCCTTCCATCATGAAGTCCAGGACTTGCGGCACATACGCGTTTTTTATGTTCTTGAGCGCTTCGACCTCATTGCGCCTGGTCTCGACGTCATTAGTTGAGAAGTGCTTCATTTCCTTGATTACGACGTGCTTTTGCAGGCGTGTGTGCCACGCCCTGTAAACCGCGCCGCTGCCGCCTGAGCCGAGTTTCGACTCAATATGGACGGCGTCCGAAATAAACGCGGGAAGCTTCTTGTCCATCATGCTTAAAAACCCGCCTTCCCCGGTTCATATCCCGCGACGTAAACTCACCATTCTTCCCAAATATAATCCGCGCCTGCGTTGCCGAATGAAACCCGGCTGCCATGCTTTAATGAAAACGGCGTGTTTGCAGGGAGCTTTTGCCCGTTGACGAACGTTCCCGCGCTGGAAGCAAGGTCAACTATACTGTATCCCTCCGCGCCGCGCTCGATGACCGCATGTCTGCGGCTCACGGCTTTTGTCCTTCTGTCAAACTCAAAGCTCGACTGCTGCTTGCCGGCCGCCGAGTCATATCGCCCTATAGAGAAAATCCCGCTCGTTTTGATCTCAACGCATATTACCGGTGGCATGGGCGCACGCCCGGTATAGATAAGTCTGGCGCCGCCTGTCATTATCACCGCGTTTTGCGTTGTGTCGCTGAAATCGGCGGAAGCTGTGTGTTGTAAGTCCGTTGCGCTGTATGAGTCGGCTGGGGCGATCGCGGAAGTCGTCAAATCATGGCCGGCAGTCCGGTAATGACCGGGAATCACGCCGGCCGAAGCCGCGGGAACGGGTACGGCGTCGGTGAAGATCGATGAACCATTCTCCGCCGCGGCGTCATGCTGCGTGTTCTTCCTGCCGAATAATCCTGCGCGGCCATTTTGTTTTTCATTGCCTTTTTCTTTCTTGCCACCGGAGGCTTTTCCATCTTCCTTTTTTTCTTTGCTTTTTTTCGCGAAGAAGCCGCCTGCCGGGATATCGATGACTATGTCTCCGGGCGCCGGCAAGCGCGCGTCTGCGCCGCCGCGCCTTGCCGCGGCGGGCGCGGTTGTGTCCGCGGGGATCCACGAGTTAGAAGAGTCGCATGCTGCCGGCTTATGTGTCGGGCAGTCCGCGGCTGTCGGCGAAAACGCCTGCTGTGCTGTTTGGGCGCAAGGCGCTGCCGGGGGGATCGGAGGCGTCGGCCCGGCGGGAATGTTTTCCTCAATGTATATCCTGAGCATTTTGAGAAAATCCTTCGGATCGAAATCCTTCAAAATCGCGCGCAGAACTTTGTTTTCCAAATTCGAATCCGTCACGGTTATCAGCTTTGAAACCTCGGCGGTCATCTCGATAAGGTCGTGGTGATCCGAGCAGTCGCTGACAGCGGGGATATAGACATAACCGACCGCCTTTTTATCCCTGTCATAGTACAGGAACTCCGCGCTCATTGCAAAGGAGTAAGGCTTCATAAACCAGTCGTCGCAGTCAAGCAGCGGACCGAGCACGCCGGTCCACATCTCGGCATACTCTTTCGGCTTTCGCGAACCCGCAAGATACTGCAGTTTGCTGTACCTCCCGATTTGGTAGATAAGCTCTGTGTTTCCGTCTATGCTCCTGCAGTGGAATGGAAGGATAAACTCAGGCATATCCTCCTGGATCGTATTGAGCGCCTTTCTGTCCAGTTGCTCTTCGGGTATCCTGACAGTCAGCGTCGCGCCTGTTAAGAAGTCGCTTTTACTTTGGATCTCGGTTTTCATAAGCTCGCCCCCTTTTTGTATTCCAGAAGCGTGATGAACTGCCAGCCGCGCTGCGTCAGGACAGGCGCGCTTCCGCTAGAGAAACTCTTTGCCTCAATAAACACAGGCTCTATAACAATATGCCCGTATTTGTTTATGTATCCCCAAAACTCTCCCTGCCTGACAGCGGCCAGATGCTGCCCGAAAGAGAGCGCGTCGTCGAATAAAAAGTCGATCATCACAATCCCGTTTGTGTCTATGAAGCCCCATTTTCCGTTTCTCTTGACGGCGGCATATCCTTCGTTTGAAAAAGGGCGCGCGTCGTCATAGGTTTCGTCCTGCATCTTTCCTCCGGAGAATAGGCGCACTGAGCCGCCGGTTTTAATAAACACAGCTCCCTGAGCGTAGCTGCGCCCAAGCTCATCCTGGATGATCCCGTCATATTCCGCCGGGACCAGCCACCCGGAGGAGACGTCGATAACGCCCCATAAGCCTCCTGTTTTCGCAGCCGCGTAACCTCCCGAATACATACCCAAGCGCTCAAAGCGCGCGGTCCCACAGGTGAAATCCCCTGTCGCCCTCATCCAGCTTCCGTCGATCAGCAGAGGGAGCCGGTTGTCCGAGAAGTTACCAAAGTCGGCCGCGAGTATGCTCAGCAAAGCTATACGATTGTTGTTTCTGTCGACCGCGTAGATTTCCCCGTCCTTCTTCACGATCGCCCTGTCGGAGCTGTATGTGCTCACCTTTTCGTATATGCATGGAATCAGTAAAGAGCCGTCGGCCCTCGCGATGCCCCATAACCCGTCCTTCAGGACCTGGATCGCCGCGCCGTGGATAGCGGTAACGGAGTCGTAGGACACCCTGTTAGTTTCGTAAACGTAACGGTGGCTCTCGTACATCCCGACAAGGCGGTCGTTTCCGGTTTTTTCGATCCCCGTCCTCAGCGCGTGCAGCGCTTCGGGTAATCTTGAAATGCCCAGGTAATACTCGGCCGCTTCGGCATAAACATCAGGGTGCGTGTCCTTGCGGCTCATCTGTTTTTCCAGCAGCTCCGAATATTTTCTGCCAAACCCCCTATTGTCGATCAGCGCCAGATAGACCTTTTTCAGCTCCGTCTCTGCCTCGATAGTATAAGCGGCGTTATATCCAACGGCTTCCTCAAGAAGAGGGACGGCGAGTATGTATATGCCGTCGCCCGTCAAGCCGGCGGCCTGCCGCATCAGATCAAGCTGCTTCTCCGCGTTGGATTTTGAGCTTACAGCGATAAGCCATGACATCAGCAGCAGAAAAACGCAGCCTGCGCCAATTAGAATCCTGCTTGCGCGCCTCATTGCAGTCCTCCCCTTTACAGGAAAAATACAGTCAGGAAAATACCTGCGTACAGAAAAGGCGCGAGCGGAATAGCGTCTTTTCGTCCAATCTTTTTGAGCACTATAAGTACGAGCCCTGTGAGCGCAGCGAGGATCGTCCCGCAAAGCATCGTTGACATCGCTCCCCCGAATCCCAGATACAGCCCCGCCGCCGCCATAAATTTCACGTCGCCTCCCCCGAGGCCTTTGCGGCTTATTAGGTAAACGAACAGAAACAGCCCTCCGCCGAGCAAAAACCCAAGCAAGGAGTCCTTGAGCAACTCGATAGCGGCGTTCGTATCGTAGAACAGTTTTGGCGTCATTACTATCACCCATGCTGCCAGCATTGCCAGGACAATAGCGTTCGGGATCCTCTTTGTTTTAAGATCCAGGACGGCGGTAATGTACCCGAAAACTATTATGAGCGTATACTTTAGAATGATGAACGGCTCTGTCTGCCCCATATGCAAAAGCAGCAGCGAAACGGCGAGCACAGGCAGCCCCGCGTATGGCAAAACCGGCCTTAACGACTCCTTCACATTCACAATCATTGATACCCGCCTCCGCTTCCATTGAGCCATGCTTTAGTCACTACAGTCTGCGTGATTTTCAGAGTTGGACCGGTTGGCAGCTTCAGCCCGCCGAAGGTATACTCAACCTCGTATTGGGCTATCAGCTTCACATTCCCGTCGCTGTTTATCATCTCACTGTTTCGCATTCCCCAGTCTTCGGTTATGTGAAACTTCAGCGCCGCAAGGCCTCTGGCGCCAACACTTCCGCTGCCGTCCGTCGAAACTACTCCGGCGCTCTTGAGATACTCATCTCCGGTCATGCTGCCGTTTGCAAGATACCTGCCCACAAGCGGCCGCGCCAGTTCTTCGAAAATCCTGTCTCGCATTTCGTCCGCGCCGTAGTTCAGAAATATCTGGAGCACCCCTACAGGGTCTGAAAACAGCTCTTCTCCCCATCCGTATGCCCGCGTTGCCGCATCTCCGGCGCCGGCAGCCACGTCGCCGATGTCGGAAAAAGAGTTGATCCCTTCCATAACGGTTTCTATGCTTCCCCTCATCGCAATCGCTTCTTCCGGGACTCTTTTTGCCTTATTACTAAGCAACGTAAGATCATTCGCAATACCCGTGACTTCAAGCACATAACTGTACATAGAAAAAGTGTTGGCAGCCTGCGTAAGCGCGTAATGCACGCGGGCTTGAAGCGCCATAATATTCACGAGGCTCAGGATCGAGACGATAAGCAGCAAAAACGGTACAAACGCCCCGACTGTTTCTACCAAAATGTATCCATCATCATCCCTGGACATTCGTCAGGTCAACTCCTTTGTTCTAATATCCCCTGTAGTCGGTCGCGGTGACCGGCATAGTCGACGGCATGCCTATCCCCCTCGAATCTGAGAAATTTTGCGCGAAAACCATAGACAGAAACAGCATGCGAACATCCGCGGTCGTCGTAATACTAAAGTCCGTCTTCATATCGGCCAGCCTGAACCTGTTCCCGGCTGCAAGCGCTTCCTTCATTTTCTCCTCGTCGCATAAGCATCCGTTCTTGTAGTTGATAATATTATATTCGATCAGATCGCCTGTCCGGACCGCGAGTTCAGCTGCCGCGTCCGGGTAGCTGCCGATGTATACGACGGCTTTAGCAATGAAAAAGAACAGCATATAGTGCGAATATGTAAGCCCTTTTTCATTCTTATATTTACCGCCGTCGACACTCCCGCCGGACATTATGTTCCCGAGGGCGTTCAGCAGTCCGCTCGGCGAGCAAACCCATTCGCCGTTGGAAACATTTTTGAAGATAGGCGCTTTGTGGCCTGTGCGCAGCGCCGCGACGTCGATAAGCGACTCGGCAGCGACAAAGGCGGCGCGCGCCAGCTCGCCCAACACCAGTCCCAGAGGCGGCGCCCAGGAGAACGCGCCCTGTATAGCTGTAACGATCGACGTTATCTCGGAAACGTTAAAAACCACGATATAGTTGCACACAAAGCGCACCAGGAATATCAGCCTTGTGACAGCGCTCAGGTTCTTCGCCGCGTTGTCGCTGCCGTTATAAAGATACTCCCATTCAGACTGGAAGAAATAGTTCACTTCGGGGCTGATCGTGGCTCCGGAAATCGATTTGGGAAAGCTGACCCCGTCATAGTTGCTTCTTGTTTTTCCTACGCTTTCTGGCTTTGCGGTCGTGTAGTTTGAGAACATCGAGGTACTGTATGTGAGCAGCAATATGTAGTCGCCCATAGCCGCAGCCGAGCCCAGCGGGTCCTGGATAATTCCGAGCACAGGCGAAGATAGTGCCTGCGGCATCAACTTGACCATATCGAGTATGTTCAGCTTTTCGATTTCCGGCGCTTCCGAGTCGGTGACATACCTTGCTCCGATCGGGTTGTTGGTCAGACCGTCATATGCCTCGTTTACAAACCGCAACAGGTCGTCAATTATATTCTGCTGTTTTTTTGTGGTGTCCGAACCCTCGCCGTCTTTCTGCCCCTCAAACAGCTTCACCGGATCGCCGGGATGCTGTTTCATCATCTGTTCAAGTTCACTGAAGAACGCGCGGTTATCGTTCGAATGCTCCGAAAACTTCTTAAAACCCGGAAGCATTTTATATGTTACATCATCCTTGACATAAGAACCTAAGACCGCCGCCATGCTTCTGGAGTAAGGGACGCTGGTTGAAAGCGCGATCGCGCTGTTTGTGCTTAAGTTTATCAGTTCCTCGCATGTCAGGCTTAGCGACGAGGCGTTATTGACATTTCTGTACTTTACGCTCCGGACCATCGGGATATGGGTATCGTCTATATAACTGTACCCTCCGTCCTTATACCTCACCGCCATGGGCTGGACGTCCCACTTAAGCAGAGCCCGGTAACGTTCGATCAGTGTTTTTTCCGGATTGCCGCTTTTTGTCGTAAAGATCGCCTTCACTTCGGGACTGCATTCATTGTTGTTGATTTTTGCTTCCAGCGCGTCGATGTTCCGGTTCAGTTCGCCCCTCATGGCGTCCACTTCCCCGGCGATATCCACCACGGCGTCGAACTTTGTCTTGAAGTCTGTCGCGAGCTTTATGGCGCCCTCCACATGATGATCTAACGAGGTGTTAATGGGGTCATTTTTCTTCCAAAACCCGTTTGACCAATCGCTTCCTTTGTATCCGCCAAGCATATAGCTCCTTATGTTAAAAAGTATCGCCTTATAATGCGATTCGATATCGGCTTTAGCGCTATCATAGTCGTCATCTTCGGGATCCAAAGAATCCCACTCGGCGTAACATATTTTCAGATCGATAAACTGGTTGCGTATACTCTCCAGTTTGGAAGATATTGTTCCGAAATGGCTCCCGGAGATACCACCAATAGGTAGAATGCACTTGTCCGCTGCGATTATCGCGTCGTACAGTTCCTTGTACTTGTCAAATATCTCTGCAACGGAAGAATCAATCTTTAGCTTATCCTGAATTACTTCCGCGTCCGCCTTGAGCTTGTTGCCGGTCAAGGATTCGATGAGCTCCGCCACAAGCACGACAGGCCCGCGGAATTTCATATACTCCTCGATTTGCCGGCGGAGGACTTCTTCGTTGCGGAGATTCTTATCATCGGGAAAATACAGCTCGTCCATCGATATGTTCGCGCCGTAAAACACCTGTAATGTCCCAAGCGATGTATCCTGCCCTGCTTCCCCGAATACACTGACTTTTATATACTCGTCAAGCAGACTCCAAAGTATCGGGTCGTTCTCGGCGACGCCCATCAGCCCGTAAATGTCGTTTAGCAGCGCGTTATATTGCGTGAGCACGGAGTTCGCGGCAAGCTGGTTCGCGTCCTGGATTATGCTGCGGGCCGTGTGGAGCCGGACCAGATCGACCGCAGTCCCGCTGATGAGCATGGCGGGGATCAGCAGCAAAGTGACAAACACCGTCACCGCGCCTTTCGTATTTTTAAGAAACCTGCTCATAACGCACCCCTCCGCGTATCTTTTTATCCGATACCCCCACTCAGTACCTACCAGCCGAAGATCTTTGAAACCTCTCCCCTGGCCTTGTCGATCTTTTCAAAGATATCCGACACCCCTAACTTCTCCGCAGCGTATTTCACGAAATCTACGGCGATATCAATGCTGCGGACAAACTCGTCGCCGTTTTGCACCACAGCGGTCGAGGTGACTGTGACGGGTATCGTTCTCGGGAACTTTATAAACGATAGATCCACCGGCATCGTGAACTCGCGCGTGGCTGTCACTACGATCTCTTTATAAATGATCGCGTTCACCACATAACTGTGGACTGTCAATGTTCCTGCCTTTGAGCTTATGCCGCGGCTCTCCATCCGGGTAACGATTTCTTCACCCCTGGACTGAACGTTACTTATGCCCGAGAACAGGGAGACATACACGTTTTTTAAGTTGCGCTTGTTTGTTTCCCAGCCGTAGGACATTGAGCTGTCGTCGAAGTAAAGCCAGGTGTCGCTGCTTTCATTCGCGATCGCGGTCGCGGCATATTGCGTGGCGCGCTGCAGCGCCCCCCGGGTGGGTAGATAGATCGCAAGTAAAACAAGCGCTGAGAATATCATGATCATGATCGGAAACATGATGACCGCTTCAACCGCAGCATCCCCGTCACTATCTGTCAGAAAGCCTCTGATATCAATCAAAGCGGTCACCTCCCCGCATAACCCGGACTTCACTGGCTAAAACTCTGCCCCTTCGGTGATTTGCGTCCATAGATCTTGCAGCCATCCGCTGAGAAATCCCCAAATCAGTACGATTGCCAGTACGGCGATAAGGATCAATAAAATGGCTACCACTACTCCGGACAGTCCGCGTTCGTCCCTTTTGAATCCGCGGATCGCCTCGGCCGCGGCGAAATAAGCCGCGGAAGGAAAAGCGAGTATTTTCTGTAACATGAGTACACCCCTCCTTTCTGTGATGAGTTGAGGCCCGGATGATCAAACCCATTGAGCTATATCCCGGAAAAATTCATTGCGACCGGGACCATTAGCATGACAAGGATCGCCAGGAACAGAAGCATTGTAGGGATCATCAGCTTGGAGTTCGCCTTTTCCGCGTCGCGCTTCGCAGTATGGCGGCGTTCCTGCCACGCTTCCCTAGCCATATCTTTCAGGAGCCTGCCTATTTCGGAGTTGCCTTTGGATAGGTTCTGCATTATTGCCGAGGCAAGTTTGGCGGTCTCTTTTGTGTTGCAGCGGTTGATAAAATTACTGTATGCCGACTCGGGGCTTACAAGGTTGTCCAGTTCCTCCGAGGTTTTTCGCATTTCCTTGTAAAGCTCCGTGTCCTGGCTGAACGCGGTCTCTTTCCACGCCCTGTCCATTATCATGCCCGACGTGACCAGAAGCGCAAGCTTCGAAACGACGTTCGGGAACTGCCTGCTTATAGCGGCGCGGCGCTTTTTGACCTTGTCGCTGAGTTCGTCATACATAGCGTATACCAGGACCAGCACGAGCACGGCTCCGATTCCCATAACCGCCGCTCCCGTCGTCGTGTCGACGGTTGCGATGAGCAAAGACCCTAGCATCAGCGCTGCGGCGATTCCGATAATCGGGTAAGACAGAAGTTTTGCCAGCAAGTGCTTTGTTTCGAATGCCGCGTGTTTTTTTCCGTAAAGCTCATAACTGTTTGTCATTATCATTTTGTGTATGCCGCCTTTGCCGATCGCTTCAAACTCGCGCTGTAAAACATAACCCGGCATGACCAGCATGTTCAGGCCCCCTATGTCCCCTTTCTGAAGCCGCGCCGTGCCTCGCTCGAGTTTGCTTATCTGCTTTTCGGAATCGCCGCTGAGCAGAAGCCTCATTACCAGAGCCGCGACCCCCCTGTAGCCGGACAGCGTTTCGCTCTTTGCCGCGTCTTTTGAGCGGAGGTTTTCGATGGCTGAGTAGTTACTGAAGACTTTGCTGTACGCAGCGGTGATCCAGTCTTCCTTTGTCACCCTTGCAAGCAGCAGGAGCCAGGCAACTGTCAGCAGCGTAGCGAATATCAGAATAACGATAAGCATTATGTTTTTCCTCTCCGGTCATAACCTCACGCTGCTGAACTTCCTCGCCATTACGAAACTTATAATAAACACAATGAGCCCCCCGGTGGATACGACGCGCCCCGCGCCGGTCGTGTAGATGGCGTCCATGAACCCGGCGCCCGCATATCCGATCACGCCAAGGATAACAAGCGGCATGAACAGCATGATATTCACTTCCGATTTCGCGGCGGTCATAAGAGTATCGATCTCCATCTCTATTTCCATTTTGTCCGCGATTATCTGCTGCGTTTCGCGTACGATCTCATCCGCCCTGCCCGACTTCCCCTCTATGGTCGCATATATGGAAGCGAAGCTTGCGATGTCTTCCAGCCCGCTGCGCTGCGCCAAGTCCGAAAACGCCTCCGACATCGGCACGGCGTTGTTGAACCGCCCGATAATGATGTCGAGTTCCGTGATGATGTCGCTGTCTTCCGGATATATCAGGATCAGGTCCTCGCGCGCGCTTTGCAGCGATCTCAGCAGCGGGTTTCCGGCCCTCATAGCTACGGAAAGCGCTTCCAGCAAGTCAAAGAACTGTACGCGCAGTTTAAACTTTCGCTTTGTGACCGCTCCGCGCGCGGAGGCAAATATGTTTATGACTCCGATGACCGCTCCGCCGGCGATCGAAAGCGGGATGATCTTATAGAAGATGAAGAGCACGGAGAAGCCGGCCACAAATCCGACCAGGCAAGCGATCACGTGATCGATCGCGGCGGACGGGCAGCTTTTGTAGTCCGGCACGGTTAAGCTTTTGACAGGTTGCGTTTCCAACTAATATCTCCCCTTAGACGGCGGCGCGCCGAGGCGTCGCGCCCTACACACTGGACTCTCAGTTTGCGTCCCTTACACGGCGGCACGCCGAGGCGAAATCCGCGCCGCGGCGAACGCGCCCTACATTCTCCACTTTCCACTTTCCACTTTCCACTTTCCACTTTCCACTTTCCACTCTCTAGATCACTCTGTCTACTCCGGCTGTCAGCAGCTTGTGGGTGTTTTTCATTGGGTTTGAAGTGCGCGTT
>Ga0123353_10002960_pt1 | contig 21250 bp, 13 predicted proteins | sample TergutLab28metaG_3_FD_92763 | JGI IMG/M metagenome (GOLD analysis project Ga0123353, IMG submission 92763) | Labiotermes labralis P3 segment gut microbial communities from Petit-Saut dam, French Guiana - Lab288 P3 | ecosystem: Host-associated > Arthropoda: Insects > Digestive system > Gut ... | reverse complement strand
CCCGCGCAGATTCGAACTGCGGTCGCAAGATCCAGAGTCTCACATGATTGACCACTACACTACGGGGCTGTGAGACCGTCTAACACAATCCCCTTTTAATAATTTTCTCAGGCCGCGGCCGCATGTTCTGAAGAGAGATCATCCTTACAGTAAGGAAAGAAGACGTCGCAAAAGAAAAGACTGCGCTTGTTCGATAGTATTCAAAGTGTTTCGTGCACACGGTGTCCAGTTTCTTTTATTATATGTTTTTCGGCGACTTCACTATATGTTTTTCGGCGACTTCACTATATGTTTTTCGGCGATTTCACTATATGTTTTTCGGCGATTTCACTATATGTTTTTCGGCGACTTCATTGTGTGTTTTTCAGATATTCTGTTGTGAGGAGGAAAATGTATAACGATTCTCGCTGATGATTACACATCATTTCTGTTTCTTGCGTGCGACGTACTTAAGCATATCGATCCGCGTTCTGAGTGCAGAGCAAAGCGCCTTGTTTCGTAAAGAAAATTCAGACGGATCGGCAACAGACATTGCAAGAGCATCGGCATACTCTTCTTCTATGCCGTCAAGCGCATCGATATTCAGCCACGAAAGATCACTCACCAGTTCGATCTGTTTCTCGTGCGTACTTCTGAACGGTTTGCTTTCATCCTTTCCTCGGTTGAACATGCCCGCCGTCTCCTTGCACCACATAGATGACCCGGAATCATATATCGGTGCAACGGATATCCATTCCAGTGTATCGGCATTTCGTATCAGGCCGAAGTTGTTGTAGTGCCGGTCAGCGTTCGCTATGATGAAATCGAGAGTGAGCATCATATCTATCCTTTTACGAACATCCATGATGCCGAGCTCTTCGACTTTTCTCACGAAACTTTCGTAATCGGAAACGTGGTTCTCCTTCTTTATCAGCGTCTTTATGCGATACGCGGGAACGAGTTCCGTATCTCCCGTAATGAAATCTTCACAGACGCTGTATCTGTTACCATCGAGTTCCGTTATCCAATAATTCACATACGGTATCCCGAGCCGTTCGCATACCCGCGACGCTAAAACCTCGTTCGCTACCTCTTGGTTGAACGGTTTGCTTCCGCTTTTTATCAGACAGCGTTTTCCGTCGAGTATTTTCCACTTCTTCTTCAGCACACCGTCCGATGTATTATCGGGCGATGTGAGATCGATGGCATCAGAATTCTTGAGACGCGATCTGAACAGTAAATTACCGATGTCCTCGGAGAATTCGTTATGGAAGAAGTTGACCTCATTCCATAAGATATCCGCGCCGTGCGGACATATCCAGTACTGATCCGACAGGCTTAAACCGAGGCTCTTGTCCAGAAGTTCCTTGGGCGAGGACATGCCGAGGGTTTCCAGAAAGTCCCGAAGTCCGTCGCGGCTCGCCGGTATGGAACGTCCGTCCCACCATTCTTTTATCGCTTTAGTATCAATATGTCCATCACTGACCGTGCCGACGGGAAGGTGTTCCTCATTGAATATCTTCCCGAACGACGATATAGAACCTCTTTCGTCAAGCGCCGTTTCCATCACATCAACATCTTTATGCTTCAATACGAAATTCCTTTTCTCACCATTGAATTGCCCGATCCATTTAACGAATGCCTCGCTGTGCGGAGATTTTATGTGCCAGGCTAATTTGATAAGCCCCTCTGCGTTCACTACATCCGTCTTGTACGACTTACCGTCAGCCGAGAGCAGTTTCAGTTGTTTACAATTTGTAATCAACTCATTGCCTTCTTTATTCAAACGGTTCTTTAATACAGCCCAGTATACGCGCGGATTCGCCGGCTCTGCAAGTGCCGTGACAGCATCCACGACGGAGAACAGCCATTCCCCTCTTTCAAGGCTGTAGCTGGATCTGATCGGTTTTCCGTTGAATTTATTTTCAGGTTTCGTCATTGACACTTATCTTGAACGTCTGCTATGATTTAAATCATGACATGTTCCGATCAGAACTGTTCCGATCAGAATCCTAAGATAGGACCGACGATCGGTATAACGAAGAAATACACACCCGTGAGCAACGTTATACCGATGGACCTGAAAACCGTGTGCAGTATCGTGAACGTCTTGTAATTTATCTTGCTGGCACCGCACGCTAAGCTCATCAGATCATCCGGAAGGATGAGCAGAAGGAACCAGATCGGTAATATCTTCGTTCCTTTCTCTGCCAGTATGTTCAGCTGTTTGTCTAACGCATTCTCACCGAACAGTACTTTGATCACCCGTCTGCCGCCGTGCCTTCCCATTAAGAATAAAGCTTGCGAGGCGAACCACGCCCCTATTACGTTCAGGATGACAACGGTCCAGAATTGATCGGTGCCGAATATCAGTAATCCGACGCCGCAGAATAATGCGGTACTGCCCGGTATCATACTGAGGCAGCACGCCTGTGTAACGAAAAGCGAAATGTAAAGGAGGTAAACAAAATGACCGTTCCCCGATTCAATGAACTCACTGACACCTTCCTTTGAAAGCAGACCCAACGAACTGAAGATGAAGTAGAACACTAACGAAATAACCGCGACCAAAGCAAGAGGTATGAGGATCTTTACGAGACCGTTGAACTTCAGCACCATACCCCCTTGTCCGGACGGAGGCCGATAATACCTCCTCCGATATAGAGGGGATATTTGCGACTGGCATATATACTGTATCTCATATCATACGCCGATGGTATCGGAAGAAGCATCCAGAACGATGGGTTCAGTGCGCACACAGGACATGTCCGTATCGTGGGTCTCGGAACCCGGGATGAACGGCGAGAACACGGACAGGATATGCATATTAACGATGGCCAACGGTCAGATCAGGTTGACGATGCAGTCGTCGACCATCAATCTGAAAGGTATGAGACTTACGAAAGGTCATATCTGTGTGTTCGCACTGTTCGAAGCGTCCGGTAACGATACGAATGCGGCCGCGGACAAAGCATCGGAAGTGTTCATCAACAATATGATGAGATATGATATCACAAAGAAACCCGCCTCGTCCGTTCTTAAGAAATGTCTCTCCAAAGCCGATAAAGCGGCAAGGAAGGAGTTCGGGAATGCGGGATATAAAGCGTCCGTAGCCGCATTCGCCGGAAAAGACATGACCGCGTGCAGTGTCAACGGCGCCAAGATGCTGATATCTCACGAAGACAGAAGTATATGCGAAATATCATCGCCGGCCACGGAGATATTGCCGATAGGCGTATCATGGAAGAATGTGATGATGGTCTCCGGCGGTATAACGGCGGATCGTGATACCATTGAAGATGATATGCGCTCATCGATCGGTGACCTCGCAGCCAAGAAAGGAATGAGAGAGCTTCCTCTCTCGTCATCGATGATACGCGTTCAGAAGATCTGAGGAAGTATCAGAGCGAGGCCTCGATCGCCTCGTATATCTGATTTATATTGCCGCTTCCGTCGATGTTCACCAGCAGATCCTTCTTACCGTAGTATTCGATCAGCGGGAACGTGTTCTCGCGATACACTTTCAGACGCGCTCTTACGGTTTCCTCGGTATCGTCGCTCCTCTGGTAGAGTTTCGCACCGCATTTATCGCATATGCCGTCCTTCATCGGAGGTTTGTAAAGCAAGTGGAATACAACGTTACAATCGGGGCACGAACGTCTTTTTGTAAGACGGTCAACGAGTTCATCATCATCCACATCAAGGTTGATAGCGTGATCTATCTCCACGAACTCGGCAAGCGCTTCCGCTTGCTGCACCGTTCGCGGAAAACCGTCAAGGACGAATCCTTCTTTGAGCGTTGTGATCTTCTCTTTCATCAAGCCGATAACGACGTCATCGGGAACCAATGCGCCTTTGTCCATGAACTCCTTCGCCATCTTACCGAGATCGGTCCCGTTCCTTACCGCTTCGCGTAACATGTCACCGGTCGAGAGCCTCACAAGACCGAGATCGTCGTTCAATTTTTCAGCCTGCGTACCCTTACCCGATCCCGGAGGACCGAGAAGAACGATTTTGAAACCCATATGTATCGTTCTGCAATAATACATCGGAGTTTATGAACCTGTCCCTTATCTTATTCCGAAAATGCCTTTTTTAACAACGTGAAGCGATAAACCTCTGTTAATTGGGAATAATGCGTTCTGCGGTATCTGGCGCGTACGCATAACGGACGTTAAAAGGTTACACTTTTATAACTGATTAATTAATAGTCTTTGAGAAAGGTGAACCCAATGGACAGCAAAACAGTTGAGAAGATAGAGAAGATAGTCGGAAAGGACGGCTACTCCACGAAGACCGCAGATCTTTACACATACGGTTTCGATGCGTCGATCTTCCACAACTCCCCGGACATGGTGATACAGCCGACGACCACCGAACAAGTATCGGAGATAATGAAAATAGCGAACGCCGCTAAGATACCCGTCACGCCGAGAGGCGCCGGAACGGGATTATGCGGTTCCGCAGTTCCGATAAAGGGCGGTATCGTATTGGACATGAGCAGAATGAACAAGATCAGGGAGATCAGCGTAGGCGACATGTGGTGCATCGTTGAGGCCGGGTGCGTATACAATGACATTAACGCGGCGTTAGGCAAATACGGATTCCAGTTCCCGTGCGCTCCCGGAAGTGCGGAAGCGGCACAGATCGGAGGAATGATCGCATTGAACGCGTCGGGAATGAAAGCGGTGAAATACGGTGCGACGCGTGACTTCATCCTCGGTCTCACATTCGTGAAAGCGGACGGCGAGATCGTACGTTCCGGCACGAAGACATTGAAGGATTCATCGGGTTACCAATTGGCAAGACTGATCGTGGGAAGCGAAGGTACATTAGGTGTGATAACAGAGGTCGTGTTGAAATTCGACACGAAGCCGAAAGCATCCGCATCGGTACTCGCGGCATTCAAGACCCCCGAGGATGCGGGGAAGTTCGTTTCCGCATTAGTTGCAAAACCATTGATACCGGCAGCATGCGAGTTAATGGACCGCGTCAGCATAGACGCTGTGAACCGCGCGCTGAAGAATCCGTTGCCGGACTGTCAGGCATTGTGCATCGTGGAAGTGGACGGCGAACCGGAAGTAGTTGAAAGGGAATTGAAGATCGTGGAAGAAGTTGCCAACGAAGTGGGCGCAACAGAGGTCACTGCAACAAAAGATAAGGCACTGGCGGCAAAATGGACGTCAGCCCGTCAATCGGTGATGACAGCATTAAGCTCACTGAGACCGGGTTACTCGTCCGTCTCGCTGGCAGATGATATGATATTACCCGTGTCGAAGATACCCGACGCAGTGAAAGCCTACCAGAAGATAGCCGATAAGTACAATGTTACTGTGGCAACGTACGGTCACGCCGCTGACGGGAACTTGCACACGAAAATGTTATTGAACCCGCTGGAAGCGGACGACTGGGTAAGAGGAGAGAAAGCGGTCAACGAGATATTCGACGTTACCGTGGCATTAGGAGGCAGCGTCTCCGGAGAACATGGTATCGGTATTGCAAAGGCACCGGACTTCCAGAAGGAAAGAGCTACCGAGTTATCAACAATAAAGGCGATAAAACAAGTGATGGATCCCAATAACATACTCAATCCGGGAAAGATGGAGCAGTGGGAAGGATCGATACTCACTCACCTGAGATATCCGTGCAAAGAGTTCATGGCCTGATACGCTTCACAGATAATATCAGAGGATATCGAACCATGCCACCGCTAATAGCGCGATAGCGCATGCCAGCATGAACAGGTACACGGGCATACTCCACATGCGTACTTTGGAACCGTCCAGCGGAGGTATGGGTAAAAGATTGAACAGCGCGAAGAATGCGTTGATCCCGGCCAGCATCCAAAGTATCGACGATAACATACCGGAAGTCATCAATGCGAATACGATGGCAACGGCGGATATCACGATGTTCACCGCAGGCCCCGCCGCACCGATCTTGCCGTTCTTCTCTTTGTCGATGTATCCGTTTATGTATACGGCGCCCGGAGCGGCAAAAATGAAACCCATGAACGAGAACAGCAAAGCCATCATCAGCCCCATGGGGAACATACGATACTCGGCCCATATCCTGTATTTCTGAGCGGTGTACTTGTGCGCCAACTCGTGTAACATGAAACTGGTGCAGACTATGACCAACGAGATAACGAAGAGAAGTAAGATGTCCATATTGTTCCTTCTGCTCAGAAGTATCGTGAACGCAACGGAAAGAACAAGCACCGATATCCCGATCTCCTGCAATTCGATCCGGCTGTACCTTCCGTATGCGTTGTTAATGGATCTCAATCGTTCACCGTACGAATGCGTGAATGTCTTCTTGTTAATAAAAGAATCTCAAAGAAAGAATCCTTATGCACATGATACCATACGGGGACAAATGGCCAAGATCAACGTATCACACGGAAAGATCGTACAAAGATGGTGCGACGCATGCGGAACGTTGATATTAGGTGAGAAATGCAGCTGTTCGTCTGAACTAAGGGAGTTCGAGATCAACAGTCCCGGAGATATACGGCCGTGCATGGACGGCGGCCATAAACTTTTAACATCGTTGTTCAGAAAGAACTTCGGAACGTCCTCGGTAATAGATGAACGTATGATGATCCTGAACAAGATCCCCGGAGACGACAGGACGGATGAAGTGATAGCGCACGGCGCCGTGGTCGCCGTGCTGAGATACAACATTCAGAACAAAGATCATAACATTGAGTTAAGACAGGCGGGCGCAGAGATCCTGTCGCAAGATGCAGCAAAGAACGTGATCACGCTGGGAAGCGTGTCCGGGCACCTGAAAGGTAAGAACATATCAGGATCCGAAATAGCGAACGTGACAGGTGATTTTGAAGCAGGGGATCCGCTGATAATAAGGAAGGGCGGAAAGATAGGCCACGGTATCGCACTTGTGAACAGCGAGAAGATAAAAGAAGCCGAAAAAGCAGTAAAGATACGCGACCTTTCTGTTCCTTCGGATATTCCGCTTTCCCCTCCTTCAGGCAGAAAGGAGTTTACGAATGCAAATGCATCATATTTCAAAGACATCGAAGCTGCCGCGGCAAACGACATAAAGTCGTTCGTGCGCGCACGCAGCGAAAAGGTAACGGTATCCTTCTCCGGAGGAAAGGACTCGCTTGCGACGCTCGGAGTGACGATGAAAGTTATCAAAGATCCGGAACTCATATTCGTGAACACCGGCATCGAATTTCCGGAAACGGTGGAGTACGTTCGTCAATTCGCAAAATCATACAACCTGAAACTGCATGAAGCGGACGCCGGCAATGCGTTCTGGGATAACGTCGACACGTTCGGCCCTCCGGCGAAGGATTTCAGATGGTGCTGCAAAGTATGTAAACTCGGCCCGATAACAGAACTTATATCGAAGAAGTTCCCGAAGGGGACGATAACGGCGGAAGGCAACAGAATGCTGGAATCATTCGCCAGATCAAGATTAGGATTCGTATCGAAGAATCCGTTCGTTCCCAATCAGACCACACTCAACCCGATAAGGAAGTGGACATCGTCGGACGTCTGGGGATACATATGGTGGAAAGGTCTTCCGTATAATCCGTTATACGAACGAGATATGGAAAGGATCGGGTGCAGCCTCTGCGCATCGTGCCTCTCGTCGGAATGGGAGAGCACTAAAACTTCCCACCCAGAATTATATGAAAGGTGGGACAAGCATCTCAGGAAGTATGCAAGCGAGAACGGACTCCCTGATGAATACGTCGACCTGGGATTCTGGCGGTGGAAAGTACTGCCTCCGAAGATGGTGAAACTCGCAGAGGACATCGATCTTAAGATGTCTCCGAAGAAGAGCGGAATGTCCGTGAAGATGTTAAAGGGGGCGTCACCATGCGCCGCCGGCGGTTACTCAATGGAAGCAATAGTCGCGATACCGAGGTCGCGCGACTTCTCGTGTATCGAAGACGCGCTGAGGACCGTGGGCGACGTCGACTATTCCGATGAGTTTGAGATCGCGTTATTAAGAACGAAGAAAGGAACGGCCAAGGTGTTCGGCGGCGGTCAGGTGTCCGTCACCGCAAAGAACGCGGCCGATGCCGAATACTTGTTCGAAAGAAGCGTGAAGGCGTTGCTCAGGTCGCAGATGTGCACCTCGTGCGGAATATGCGCAAAGAGTTGCCCGCGAAAAGCGATACGCATCGACAAAGGACTGCACGTAAGCGCCGACAGATGCGTATCATGCGGCAAGTGCGAAGCCTCATGCATGGTCATTCACTACTACGATAAGATGATGCGATAATTCACAGACGGTCCCGCGGTATCAGGACACCCGCAGCATCGAATCAGAAACAATTATTAACGGACCCGCATTAACTCCTGGCATGGATGCGAACATGGCCCTCGCCGCCGTGATAGGTCTCGGTGCGGCATTGGCCCGCATGTACATCGTTCTCAAGAAGTATACGTACCCTGCCGTAGAGCAACCGTTCTTCAGCGATCCGACGTTCTTCGGTCTGTTCGCGATAGGCCTGGTGGCGGGAACGGCCGTACTCGTAGGATACACATTCTTCTGGGGTGCCTGGGGTAATATACTTCTGGCGATAATGTTCGCGCTTGTATTCGAATTAGCTAAACTCGTTGTCCTGAATCTGAAAAGATTCCACGGGAAATCAGACTCGATATTCTACGGGTTCGGTATGGGTCTGGGTATGGGAGGCGCATTTGCCTTCGGCCTGGTATTCTACGCGGCGTCGCAGACAGCCGAGATAGTGGGCAACGATGCGCTGACATGGGTACTGTTCGCCGTGATAGCGATACAAACGGTACTGGTGCATTCAGCTACGGGGTTGACGATAGGGGAAGGCATAGCAAGAAAACGTCCATTCGAGTTCTTGTTCCAAGCGTTGATCATAAGCGTATCATATCAGCTGCTGATATCTCAGTTGTTCGCGGGCCACTCGGAAACGTGGGTGTATCTTTTCTTGGTATTGGCATTCGTCGTAGCGTTCGCGTACTTCTACCGTATGGTTTACGTTAAACTACCGGGAATAATACGCGAAGTCCTCAGGAACGAAGGCAAGGTAAGGAAGGACATACCGAAGTGATCATACTGTCTCCTCGACGTAATATCCGGACTCATACACCGTCTTTCCTGTCTCGATGATGTTCTTGATGAAGGATCGGTCATCATCTTTGCACGCACTGAACTCTTCCGGTGTTGTTACCAGGATATCCATAGCCAAAGGTATCCCTAATAGTCTTCTCCTCACTTCAGGCGCGCGCCTGTAGTACGGAAGTTCGGTATCCATCACTACGAGAATATAGAGGTCGCTTCGATCCACCGCATCACCCCTCGCGGCCGAACCGAATATGATTATCCGTTCAGGATCGAACTCTCCCGCTATCTTTTTTATCACTTTGTCGACCAGGCCGTAATCGAACATCGTATTCACAGCAATAACAACGCATTTAAGGACGCCGTCTTTTTTTCGAATCGTTAATCATAATACGGCAAGCGCTCAGATCGCTCTGTACCTTCCGCACGACGACTCTATAACAATTCCGTGAGAGATCATCACGCGTATCATCTGTTCCGCGTTACCGGAGAAATTCTCGCTGACGTTATCCTCGGTGAATTCTCCGTATATTTTTGTAAGACCGGAAGCAAGCAGCGTCAACTTCTCAAGCGTACCTGAGGTATGCTCATATTCGAACACGAGTGTCGACAACGGATCCGGATCTTCAGCACTTCGTTCCTTGGCCGCGGGATATTTCGATGCATCGGCATTCTCGAACACTTTCCTGACTACGCTTTGATCCTTATCCGAGAACAACAACGTCATCTTACCGATCGGCGAAGAAGAATTACAATAAGGGCATACCGATGTCTTGCATCCGGTATCGACGATCCGTTTCCTTCCGCATCCGGGGCACAGGATGATACCATACATGATATCATTCATACCTTGTGAACACCAGCGCCGCGAGGCAGGCGCCGTATTGCTCTTTCGGGACGGACAGTTCTTCCGTCACGTATCTTATGTCGCCCAACTCAATGTTACGGCATCTCGCCATCTCATTCATTTTACATTTCAGCGCATCCTTTAACGAAGCTTCGGAACCATGTATGCGGCCTTCCGCCACATAACCGCCGTTGCCGTCCTTACGGAACGCGTACGCTATGCCCGCGGAGATAACATCACCGCCCGACCCGCGTATCTGAGCAAGCACACAATGCGTCACGGCGCCGCGGGGCATGTCTTTTACGTCAACCTCAACGGCACCTGCCGGTATCACGGAGGAAACGGCAACAAGGTTCTGTTCTCCGATGCCCATTGTTATCAACGCTTCGTCGAATGCGTTAAGATCGGAAACTTTACTGGATGCCGACGCGGACGTAACGAAGAACTCACAGGGCAGCAGATACATATCGATGACCAACACGGTTGCGCATATAATCTTTATCTCGGAACACGAGGAATAAGAAAAAGGCTGGCGGGGGCGAACCCCCGCATCATCAGATCGTTTTTCGTTTACGGTTTTCTAAGGAACAGCAGCACCCCGCCCGCGATCACCGCTGCGGCGACCGTCACGCCTATCGCGGCGATAAGTGCCGTGTTGCTGCCGCTCCCTCCCGGTTCTCCCGGATCATCGGAGGTTCCCGGTTCTCCCGGATCATGGGGCGGAGCTCCCTCTCCTGCCCAATCCACGGAGTATGTTCCGCCGATATTGAGTATCGGTGTCTCACCCGCGGTCGTCCACACGAAATCCTCCAATGCGAACAGTGTCCCTTTTACGATGGTAATTCCGTTACTCGTGCCGTCGTATGACCCCGGGATATCAAGAGTGCTCACTTCCGCGATGATGCCGTTAGCCGGTCTGGCAAGATTCGTATCGCCGGATATCGTACTCTTCAGATATACGATAAGTGAGCCGTTAATGTGCGCCGACACGACGTTGCTGTTCTCGCCCGTTGCTTTCACGCTGCCGCCGGTTATCGCCAATACAGGTACCGTATCGGAAACCGGGACGGAAGCGTTATCGCCCATGAATACTCCTATACACCCTTTGCCCGATGCACTTATGGCGCCGCCGGTCATCGTAACGTTCAGGTGCGGGGATCGGATGCAGAATGCACCTTCTCCGTCAGCCGTGATCTCCCCGCCGGACATCGTAAGACCTCCGCGGGCGATGATCGCCACACTCTCCAGACCGTCGGAAGTTATCTTACCGCCGGTGACCGTCGTGTGACCGTTGAGCGCATGGATCGTCCTGCTGCGTTCTCCCTTACCGGATATCGTTCCTCCGGAAACGGCCAGATCGCCGTCCGTGGTGTATACCGCGATAGCGAATCTTAATGACGATTTGACAGATATCGTTCCTCCGGAAACGGTCAGCTCGCCGAATTCGAACCACACGGCGGCGCAGCCCAGTCCGGTGTTGTCCGATCCGCTCGACCTTATCGTTCCCCCTGTCATAACGAAACTTCCGAGACCTTCGGAATGGATGCAGAACGTTACGGCGGTGTTTGTATTCGTTACAGAACCGCCTGATACGACGATGTTCAGCATCTCTTCGGCACCGATGTAGATGAGTTTGAGTTCGGTACCTTCGATCTCGGCGCCGTCCGCCACTTCAAAGGTCCCTGCACCCGTAAGATCGATGCACATGTTCGTCTTACCTGTGATCGTATCCGCTTCACCGATGTAAACGGCGGTCCAGATCAATCTCACGTCTGACGGTATGTTGAGCGTCATCGGTCCGTCCGCGTTGGTCTTCGTGCCGGTAACGGTTATCGTATCGCCGTCACCGGCAACATCGACGGCATCTTGGATCGCCGTTTCAATATCTGATACCGACATCGTTTGAGTTATCGGCACACCGGTATCGGCGCCGAGAACCGCATCTCCGTTATCTCCTTCTAATGCCATCGGAACCGCAGAAGCGACGAATATGGCCGCTATCATCACAGCAACGATCGCAATAGATGTCTTTCTGCCGTTCTTCAACGGCGGACCCTTTCTTTCCCCCATTGTTCTCTCTCCGTGAATCGCAACGCAACGGACCGCATCCGTGCGGTCAGCAGACGGATATGTGTTCCGGCGATTTAAAGCGATATGCGTCCGGACCGATGTGAAAGCGACCCCGTCATGACGACAATGTGTTGAGGATATTTGTAAAACCTTGAACACACGGGACCATCGCACACTGGCTGACATGAGAATATTAAATAGGATACACAGCATATTACCGCTGAACGCAGGGCGGCGCGATCCTGTTTCGTTGCTGTCCACGGGCGATGGTAATTATGTCCGAAGGTGAAAAGATAAGGGGGAGGAACGGCCGGAAGGCGGTCGTTGCGATATTTGCCGCAGCGATCCTGATAGCTTCCGTGATGCCGTTCATATTTTCTGATGATTCGAACGCAGGATGCGAAGTGCTCGGTGCCGGAAGCACCGCGCCGGCCACCTCGGCCGGAAGTACGCATTCTCTGGCGCTGAAAGGCGACGGTACGGTGTGGGCGTGGGGTAACAACAGCCACGGTCGATTGGGCGACGGTACGACCACTGACAGCCCAACGCCCGTACAGGTGATGGCTTCCGCAGATGTACCGCTGACAGGTGTGACCGCGATCTCTGCTCTGGGAGCTCATTCCCTTGCGCTGAAGAGTGACGGTACGGTGTGGGCATGGGGCAGCAACACCCATGGCCAGCTGGGCGACGGTACGACCACTGACAGCCCAACGCCTGTGCAAGTATCTTCGTTGACCGGTGTGACCGCGGTCGCCACCGGAGAGAATCATTCTCTCGCTTTGAAGAGTGACGGAACCGTTTGGGCATGGGGTAACAACGCCAACGGCCGGCTGGGCGACGGAACGACCACGGATCGCTTAACGCCTGTGCAAGTATCTTCGTTGACCGGTGTTTCATCGATCACCGCCGGGAACTATCATTCCGTTGCGTTGAAGAGTGACGGTACGGTGTGGGCATGGGGTCAGAACAACGACGGTCAGCTGGGTGACGGAACGACCACGGATCGCTTAACGCCCGTGCAGGTGCTGACCGGTGCGACAGCGATCGCTGCCGGGAACTATCATTCCGTTGCGCTGAAGAGTGACGGTACTGTGTGGGCATGGGGTTACAACGGGCACGGTCAGCTGGGTGACGGAACGACCGAGAACCGCTTAACACCCGTGCAGGCGAAAGGGGAAGGCATTCTGACCGGCGTGTCATCGGTCTTCGCAGGAGGATTCAGATCATTTGCGTTGAAGACTGACGGTACGGTGTGGGCATGGGGCTCCAACGGGTCCGGTCAGCTGGGCGACGGCACGTTGGACAGTCGTTCAACGCCCGTGCAGGTGAAAGGGGAAGGCGGAGAAGGCATTCTGACCGGCGTGTCATCGATCTCCGTAGGGGTATCTCATACCCTTGCACTGAAGAGCGACGGTACGCTCTGGGCCTGGGGTCAGAACTACAACGGTCAGCTGGGTGACGGTACATCCGGTCCCGGTGCTTCCAAGAGCACCCCTGTAGAGATAATGTCCCTCGCCGTCGATGACGGCAACAGCGGGTTGTCGACGACGGTGATAATCGCGATCGCCGCTGCGGTCATCGTCGGAATAATAATCGCGGCTTGGTTCCTCTTGAGCAGGAAGCGATCCTGAGAACAGAACCGACCCGAGCGCGGGACGCCCCCCCCCGCCTCGGTATCCTTCGCCGTGTACTCTGTGAACGTTCGCACAGCGTATCACTGTGTCTCGTGATACGCGCGAACATTTGCGATACGGGTCTTCGTAACCGCCGAACGGCCGTGAAACAGCCCGTCGGTGCGCCTTTCCGTTCACCACTCTTTAATAAAGCTTTACACACTGAACCGAGAAAGTAAACGGATATTATTTGTACCCCGTTTAACATACCTTACTCTAATTCAGTCAAAGGGACAGGAACGTACCCAAATGATGCAGAGAAAGAGTGGACGTGAAAGGGGGGAGGGGGACTTTGGGTCAAAAGCTCCTGTATCCCATTCGGGCAGTGTCAGTAAAAGGAGGGCCATGCAGGAGAGCGGACGCGACCCGCATAAAGGTTCTATCATAGGGAGGTCCGCACTCGTAATATCATTGGTACTCGTGGTATCGATGTTCGCGGGCGCAGCTCTCACGGACAACGGATCCGATACATCATTGGGGGCACCGCCCTGGAACAGCTCAGATTATCCGGGCTTCGGTGACACCCGCGGCAAGCTCACATTCATACAGAATATGCCTACACCCGGCGCAAGCGGCACGGTCACCCTGGCTCCCGGTTTCTTCTATGTCATAGAGATCGCCGGCGCAGCCGGCGCAGCCAGCAGCAGCAATCCGGTATCCGCAATAGGAGGCAGAGGCGCGATAGTCACAGCATCGGCCAATATGCTGTACACAGACACTGCGGAGCCATTCGGTTATACGATCGGCGGTAACGGCAATACTTTCAGCAACGTTGCGGCGAGAGGCCTCGGCGGTACGGGAGGCGGAGGTAATGGCGGCCAAGGACAAGACGATTCCAGCCCTCCTTCGGGCACCGATCCTCAAAGAGGCGGCGGCGGAGGCGGCGGCGCAAGCATCCTGACATATAACAACAATCCGATATTGGTCGCCGGCGGAGGCGGCGGCGCAGGATCTGTCAGCGGTAATGGTAACAACGGAGGAGGTAACGGAGGCGGCGGAGGCATAGGCACTCCCGTTCCTTCCGCAGACGGTACGGGAATAGTATATCCGGGCACCGCCGGTAACGGAACGGGCAACAGCGCTGCGGGCACGAACGGCGGCGGCGGCGCAGGCCAGACAGCGATCGGCACCACTGCGGGGTCTTGGAGCAGAGGCGGCGCAGCAGTCAATAACGGCGGTACTATCGGCGGCAACGGCGGCTACGGCTTCGGCGGCACCGGAGCATCCGATGTGAGAGGCAGCGGAGGCGGCGGAGGCGGCGGAGGCTACTTCGGAGGCGGAGGCGGAGGCTGCGGTCAGACCGGTCCCAGTGCCGGAGGCGGAGGCGGCGGAGGATCAAGCTACATCAGCAACTGGCTGATCCCCACAGGTACGCCGAGGGCCAACGGAGTGGGCAGTACAGGATACATCACGATCGCACAGTACGCGATCGTCGAGGAAGGGAAGATAGATCCGTCGCTTGTCGACCAGACGGTGACCTTCGATCCCGCGAACCCCACAGCTCAGCAGAACATAATAGAAACGATGGCGAGGATAATCGGAGTGGACACGGGGATAGAAGTGGCCCCGGATCCGAACGGAGTCAGCACCGATGCGAACTACGCCAACTTCTACTTAAAATTCACTTACAGAGACAGTTACGGGAACCCAAGTGACACAGCGCCGGTGAATGCAGGAGTATATGATGTGGTCATATCGTTCGACCATCCGCGTTATATCTTACCGGAATCGCAATCGTACACGGTGAAACTGACCGTCAAACCGGCGGAGCTGGTGAAACCATCGGCTAAAGATGTTGAGAGACCATACGATAACGGTGAGGCCGTGTACCTGGTGCTGGAGGACCTGTGGGCTCCGCCCATAATGAGTGTCACCGGGGACGTAGGGTTCGATAAAGGAGCATATGAGGCGACAATATCCTTCATCCCGGCGAAGGATTCAGAGGAGAATGAAGTATTCAACTGCGTTTGGTCGGACGGCGACCCGTCAACCTCATTCAAGATACCGTGGGCCATCGTGGCGAGTCATTTCATAACAGGAAGGATCACTTATCTCAATACTGCCGGATACGATGTACTGAATGGTCAACCGATCGAAGGCGTGCAAGTGCAGTTCACAACATACAATCCGGTGACCTCAACAACGCTGACGTGGCTTTCGGATCCGACGAACGCGAACGGGGAATACAGGATACCGTTCGTAGCCTACTACGATATAACAATACAAGGCGGGAAGAGGCCCGGACACATAGCTAACATGAACTACCCGCTCAGCGGGCATCTGCCGGCGAAGTACACACCCGACCGCTTCGTGGATCCCGTAGATACAATGATCTTAGACTTCACGATGTGGTTCGATCCGTCGTACTTCTTCACGCTGTCCGGTAATGTGACGCTTACAGGCTATCCCAGCAGACCGATAGTGGGTGCCAAGATAACTTACATGGTCACGAACAACGGCGTATCGATCGAGAGCAGCACCCTGACCGGAGATTACGGAAGATATGAGATAAAGGTGGCGGCCGGAGCGACGGTCGAGATACTGAGCATCACGGCCATCGGATATATGGATGATCTCACACCCAGTATCGCAGACGAAACGTTGACGGAGATGGAAAGAATACCTCGGGCGCGCATGCTCACAGATATCCCTTACTGGCCTTTCACTTTGCTGTATGCGGACGGGTTCCACAAACTGAACGGTGAGATACTCGACCGGGCTACCGGACTGGGCATACCCGGTGTCAGGATAGATTTCAACATCAGAACGGACAGCAAATTACCGGTCGTGGATGAACTGGGAAATCTCATTCTCGACGGGATTCCGTCCACCATCATAAGATCAGGATACACTTATACGGATATTAACGGAGAATACACAATACTGGTGGCCTTCGACGAAGGTCTCGCATATTATGAGTATTACTCATGGGTGGAGATCACGAAGGTGTCTCTCTTCGGTTACGTCCTTACCGACCCGCCGGACCCGTGGCCGGATCCTCCCGCCTCGGGAACGGTATGGACTGATTTCCAGCAGCCGCGTTTCAACAGGATGTCCCCCACCCCCGGCGATCCGGAATGGGAGAGCTGGGACGGTGACTGGGATAACTCGAAGATATTCATGAAGAAAATGTTCATCGTGTATTTCGTTCTCATCGAGGGACAGAGTTATTGGGATTTCCAACTGGTGCCTCCGGATGACCCGTATCTGAAAGATCCCGGAACACCTCGGATGGCAGGATATGTGTTCCAGGACGTGTGGAAAACACAAGCCGGCGATCCATGGGATTTCGAGGCAATGGTAACGGAGAACATGATCCTGATCGCCGAATGGGACAGGAACCCGCTCATGTGGATAGTCTCGGTCACAGAATCGGGCGTTACGCACGAGTTCGAAAAACCGGACGAAGCAGCGGAGTTCGGGGATGAACCCAAGACGGAGATATACAGAGGAGGGCAGCAGCTGGAGGTCCAATTCTATGCGAATCTCGGTTACACCCTGCCGGGTACCATCGTTGTCACGATGGACCCCACCATGGGTGAGGGCCCTGCGTTGCCCATAGTCCTTAACGCGGGTACCGATTACTCGTGGGACCCCCTCACAGGAAAGCTGGAGATCTTTGCGGTCCACGGCGACATTGAGATAACCATCGACGGAATAGCAAGCGGGATCGTCGTAGGGTTCTGGGTGGTCAACCACATAGGAGGTATATTGACGGCGAGTGTCGGCAGTATACAATTAACTCCGCCGGAATCAATGGTCCCGTCCGGCGCTGACGTTGTTCTGAAAGCGATCCCCGATGATGATACTTGGGGAATAAAGGGATGGTATCTGAACGGCGTACCGATACCCGGAAGTACTCCCGGGTCACTGTACACATCTGATACGTACACGATAACCAATATAACTGAGAGTGCGACCGTTACCGTGGAATATTACAGGATCACGCATATTGTCACATTCGAGATCGAAGGCCCGGGTTCGATCCAGGCAGGGATCGTAGGAGGTCAGACGAACATACCTTCAGGGCAAGCGGTCGTCACGAAACAGACGGTCCGGTTCTATGCCAGCCCTTATCTTTACGAAGCGGATACATACAGGATAAAGGAGTGGTGGGTCGACGGTGTTCGTCAGGTCGGCGCAGAATCAGAATACTTGAATCTCGTCATAACCAAGGACACTCACGTAAAGGCCGTATTAGGGATGGACATCGTCTCAGGTACGGTCTTCGACGTTGACACATATAACTACGATGGAATGGGGAACTATAAAGGACTGGAAGGCGTTGAGATATGGGGCATAGACCCGGACTCCGGAGATACCGTTATCTTGGCAACGACCGATGCGAACGGTTATTACGAGTTCGAGCACCCGGTCACCACCCCGGTCGATATAACTAAGATCGTGTTGCCCGGATACATAATGGATCCGACCAGTACCTACTATCCGCCGGTGCACTTCAATGAGCGGTCGCGCGATCACCCGAACGTCGACTTCTTCATGACGACGTACAGCATCGTGTCCGGTACGGTCACCAATGAGCTACCGCCCGGTGTCGCGCTGGAAGGTGTGATAATAGATTACACCATAACTTACGTCGTAAAGGATGAGGATGACAACGACGTTGACGTCGAGATCTTCGGGAGCCTGGCAACAGACTCCTCAGGATATTACGAGTTCAAACTCCCGACGCGCATGACGGTCGTTATAAACGATGTTATGTACACATCGGACACGATGAACGGATACAATGTAGCGGGTTCGAGCCCCAGTACACTTCCGTGGACGATAAGACCGGTCGACCCGAAAACGGCTGATTTCAAACTGCTCGGATTCTTCAGGGTATCCGGCATCGTGACCGCTGAGAACACCGGTAACGTATTGCCGAATGTGGCGATCGAATACGAGATAAGTACGGCCCCGGGCACGATAAAAACAGTCATGACGGACAGCAATGGGCGTTATACGATACCCGAGGTCATCAACGAAGGCCAGACCGTAACGATAACGTCGGCGGTGCTGAAGAACTACAGACCGGCCGATCTGCCCTTGGTCATCACTTCGCTCCTTGACCCTATGGATATAGTCATGGTATCGACATTCGATGTGATCGTCACAATATCGGGCGACCCCAAAGTTCCGGGTGAACCGGTCAACGACGGTACGGTCGAAATATATGTCAACGGCGTCAAGGTCGAAACATACACAGGTAACGGGACCCACCCCGTCATAGCCGTGGACGCAGGTTCGTCCGTGACATTCGTGGCGCGTGACGGAGAGAACATATCGACATTAGACGGTTCGTACTTCATGTTCAGATTCTGGGAACTGGACGGAAGCGTGATCACAGATCGCACGCACCCTACATCGGGCGGCATCTTGATGAACGCCGAATTGACCATCGAAGCGGCATTCGCACCTTCGGATGTAAGGTACACGGTGACATCAAGCATTCAGTACGGTCTTGACGAAGATTTCAGCACGAAACCGGATGACTGGCCGGACGGATTCGAATGGTCGCCGCCGTCGGGGATGATATCCCCGCCGAACGTTGCACCATGGACGGGAGGTTCATTCGACGTTGAAATAGGGTCGGACGTACTGTTCACCATGACCCCCGGCACCAATTGGCACATAGTGGCCATCATCATCGACGGTGTAGTGATACCGTGGGATGAGATCAGCAGTTCTGCGGCGTTATACACACTCTACGTTGTAGATGACACAACTTTCATCGCAGTCTACGAACCGGATCCGTACATCTGGGCGGGGGCCGGGCCGAACGGGACTATAAACCCGGCGGGCAACGTTACCGCAAAATTCGGTCATGACAAGGTATTCACGATCACGGCCGATGAGTACTACACCATCGGGTATCTGGAGATAGGGAATCTGATCACCGGTGAAAGGGATAGCTGGACCGGTCCGGACGATCCGGGATGGCCTCTCACCCAGACCGGTCCGAGGGAATGGACGTATACATTCAAAAATGTCATACAGAACGGCGGATACATAGAGGTGGAATTCGTTGTGGACACCAGTGTTGCCTATGCGGTCACAGTGATCGTGGGGCCGGGCGGCGCAGCGACAGTAACCACTCAGAACGGCGCTGCCGTGACGAACATAATAGAAGGATCACGAGCGACCATACCGGTCCCGCACGGCACCGGAATACTCCTCGAGGCAACGAATTCTATCGGATACCGCTTCCTTTACTGGACGATCGCGACCAACACATCGGTGGCAGATCGGTCGCATGAACTTACGCCGACGTCCGATATGACGATCACAGCGGTGTTCGCGCCGGATAGCAATGCACGCGAACTGATAGTATCAGCGGTAGGCGACGGCGCCGTATCGTGGTATTACATGGACGGCTCGAACAGGGTCACGGGCGGGATAGGGACATATAATGTTCCGTTAGGCGCGGAGATCTTCTTCCTGGCGGACGACACCGCAGGCAGCGACACATTCTCGCATTGGGCGGGAGGATCCGCAGGGGTGTCCATATTGCCGGCGTATTATCATATAATGACCGTAGATGCCACCGTGACAGCGTACTTCTACGGAGGAACAGGACCCGGACCCACGGGCGACGGTTCATTCAATATAACGGTCACCATCGTCGGCAGCGGAACGGTCACCGCAACATTCACGGATGCGGGCGGTAACGTCGTATCACGCACAGTGTCCGCCGCAACATCCGAGATCATGGTGTACGGCAACCCGACCCTTACGGCAGCCGCCGGAACGGATTACACGTTCTCGCACTGGGCCGACACGAACGTGGTCCTGGATGGTGTGTATACACCCGCGGTCTACGTGAACTATGCGGTAACAGCGTTCTTCTATTCCGGTGAAGAAGAGGACGGATCGTACGTCATAACGGTGATCGTCGATCACGGAGGGACCGCCACAGTAACGTTCGAGGACGAGCATGGGAACATTGTCACGCAGACAATAGTCGGATATTCTGTCGGCGATGAACGGCCGTCGCTTTCGCGAAAGGTCACGGTGTTCGGTACCGATGTGACATTCTTCGCAGACAGGACCGAAGGACTCGGCACCGCACCGTTCTCACACTGGTCGATCATCAGCGATAGTTTCTCCTATAATGAGAAACTGTTCGTTACGGAGATCCACCAGGATTACGTGATAAGGGCGGTCTTCTACAGAGGTGACGGAACAGACGGCTCAGCCATCATAGAAGTGAACATCATAGGGGAAGGAATAGTATACGTGGAATTCTATGACGGCCCCGGCTCTTCAGTATTGGTCAGAAAGAGCGTAACTCCGGATGCCGATGACCAGACCGTTTACATATTCGGCACCGCGATCACATTCTTAGCAGTCGGTGCAGGCGATCCGGAAGACCCGGAATCGTTCTTCTCGCACTGGCTGTACACGGAGAATGATCCGGTGACCCTTGTACCCGGGGCTGAAAAGACATCCGCGGCGAATCCGCGCGACATCATAGTGGCGGGAGGTCAGACGATCACCGCATACTTCTACGCAGGAGACGGAGAACCCATACCCGGGACCGGCGGCAGCTCGTACACGATATACGTGAACGTCTTCGGCGACGGTTACGTGAATGTGGAAT
>Ga0123353_10002959_pt1 | contig 21260 bp, 19 predicted proteins | sample TergutLab28metaG_3_FD_92763 | JGI IMG/M metagenome (GOLD analysis project Ga0123353, IMG submission 92763) | Labiotermes labralis P3 segment gut microbial communities from Petit-Saut dam, French Guiana - Lab288 P3 | ecosystem: Host-associated > Arthropoda: Insects > Digestive system > Gut ... | reverse complement strand
CTCTCCGCCGGGCAGAAATCGGCCGCAATGTCGGCCCAGGCCTCCATTACGAAGGCGTCCGTGTCCCGGTGCGCCGTCACCTCCCTGCAGCCCGAGGCGCGCAGGTTCAGGTCGCTGGCAAAGGTGAGCATGTCCAGAACAAGCGTAAAGATCTCGTGGCAGCGGCTGCCGCCCTCGCTGAAGGGCACGTGTATCCCCAGCCGCAGTCGGATGGCGGCGCTGCGGCAGTATTCCTGGCGCAGCAGCACGCCGTTGCCGTCGTCCTCGAATTTGTCGGTGATTTGCACGGAGCCCAGGCCCACGGCAACCGTGGCGCGCCGCAGTGGCACGGCCTTGCTCTGCGCGGGGAACTCCGTCAAAAAATTGATCTCGCTCAAAATCGCCTGTTCGCCCAGCCACTGCGCCACCGCGCCGGGCATCGCTGAAATCGCTGACATGAAAACCTCCTCTAATGCTTAATTCTTATATGCTTAATGAAAGCACGCTACAGACCGTTCCCTCAATTAAGCATTCAGCATTAAGAATTCAGAATTATTCTACCATACTCCTTATTACCGCCCACACATGGCTCGGCTCGTCCCCGAGGTACACGGTCTCCGCCCTGTCGATGGTGTATCGCTCCTCCCCGTGGGCGATCCACGCGCCACGGGGCAGGGCGGTCAGGTCGTGCGCGGGCGGGCCGAGGTAGAGATAGTGCCCCTCCCGGTTGAAGCCGATGCGGGTGTTTACCCCGCCGAGGTACATTTTGTTCTTGTAGCGCAGCGGCTGGATGAACGCGCCGTAGGGCTCGCTCTGTGTTTCATCCGGCAGGCAAAGCGTCACCTGCCGCCCGAAGCGCTCCATAATATGTTTGATGTCGTTGATTTCGGGGGTCATTTCTTGGCCCCCTTCTCGAACGCCGTCTGCCCAGCAAAAAAACCCGTGTCCTTCATCAGCTCGCGTATGTCCTCCATCGCGTCCCTTTGCGCCTGCTCGGCCTGCGCCAGGCGGTCTTTTTGGCCGCCGCCCCGTTCCTTCGTGATTGTGATGTCCCCCGCCTTGAAGCTGGCAATATCGCCGAAGCCCTCATCGCCGCCGCTCTGCGCGCGCCGCAGGATCATCCAGCAGGCGATGGCCGCCCCCGCCTGGTCGAGCCTGGGGTCGTTCCTGCACTCAATTTTCAGTTGCGGAATGAGCTGCTCCATCGCCGCCGCGCAGAAGGGCAGCGCCTCTCGCGCACCCTCCTCGTCAAGCTCCATCATCAGGCGCAAGCGCCCCAAAATGCTGTACTGTGTCATTGATTTTTTCCACCTTTCCTGCCTGTAGGGGCGGCCAGCAGGCCGCCCGGGGTACGAAGAGGGATTTTTGGAGGGCAAGCCCTCCAAGCCTCCCAGTGTGCCTGGGTAGGGGACGGCCTCCGGAGGCCGTCCCTGGGCCACATGGCTTGGGGCGTCGGGGACGCCGCCCCCTACATACCTATGCCTGTCTCCCTGTCAACTTGTGCATTGTGCATTGTAAATTGTGCATTGGATTTACTCCATCACAACCGCCGCCCCGGGGAACACCTTGGCGAAGCCCACGGTGGAAGAGATCGCCGCGCGATTGAGCTGGCGGTCGATGAGCTTGTCATAGTCGGTCACGATGCCGCCGGCCTTCACCAGCTCCAGGGCGCAGTTTTTGTCCAGGGCCACCAGCTTGCCCGCGGGCACGGCGGCGCTCTTGATCAGCTGGGCCCCCAGCGGGGTCACGAGGCTGCCCGTGCCGTGGAAATCCAGCCCCGCGCAGCTGTCGCGCATCTCGTCCATGGCGAGGAGCGCGGCGGCGCCCGTGGCGTCGGTGAGGATGGTCGTCATCGCAAATGGCGTAAAGCTGTTCCACAGCGCGATGAGGTCGCCGTAGGCCAGCTTGATGCCGGCCGTGAGCAGGACGCTGGCCGCCGTGCCGGTGTTGCCGTCGCCGTCGATGAGCACGTCCACGGCGTCCGCGAGGATCGCCCCGGCGATGTCCGCGCCGATCTGGCGCAGCGCCACGGTGAACAGGTCCAGGCGGTGATAGCGTAGGGCCTCATAGCTCGCGCTGAGTACGCGGCCGTGTTTGCGCATGTTGACGAGCGCGCCCTTCGTCTTCACCAGGGTGACGGGCAGGCTATCGCCCTCGTCCGTGGGGTCGCTGCCCGTGGTATCACTGCTCACAGATCGATAGTCCAGGCCCTCGATCATCGTCGTGGCCGCCACGATGTCGCCCAGCTGGTCCGCGCGCTCCAGCCCCTGGCGCACCGCGCGGGCGATGTACTCGGGAAACAGCGCCGCCGTCTGGCTGGAGGTGAAGAACTTCTCGATGCGGTCGCTGTCCGCGCCGGATACCCGTATGCCGAAGCGCTTGAGCTGCCTCTCGTAGGCGTCCAGGCCCTCCAGGGCGGTGCCGCGGTAGTTCTCGCCGGGGTCGGCGGCCTCAAGGGCCTTGGTGAAGCTCATGCCGGCGGCATAGAGCCCCTTGTCCAGCTTGATGGTGTCGAATGCCATGATGATTCTCCTTTTCTTGTTATGTTTTTTTGGTTATTTCGGTTGATGTTTTCCTTGAAGAAGGAAGGGAACCCAAGCCCGCTTCGCTTGCGAGGGGGGATGTCGCCGCGGCGACAGGGGGGAGCTCGTTACACCCTGTACCCCTCGTTGGCCCCTGCATCCTGTTTGCTGCCCCAGATCAGCTGGCCCTTCAGCGGCAGGGCTTTCGCCGCCTGCTGCTCGAAGGTCCCGCACAGCTCGCGCAATTCGCCGGTGGGCAGGCTGCGGCACATGGCCTCCAGCAGCGCGCGCTTCATCCCCGGCACGGCGATGCCGCCCGCCCGCAGCGTCTTCTCCAGCAACTGTGAGCGATAGACCTTGCCGTCCTCGGCCAATCTGCGCAGCTCTTCCAGCTCGGCGCTGTCCGGACTTTTTTGCTTTTTTTTCGTCACTCCGGCGGCGGGCTGGGCGGGCACCGCCACGAAGGAGAACTCATAGGCGTCCGTGGGCTCGTCCAGCAGGGCGTGGCAGGGCACGCTTTTGTGAATTTCGCCTTTGCGGTGATTGCATCCCTCCCTGCCGAAGGGCTTGCCGCACACCGAGCACAGCACGGCCTTCACCGCGCAGGAGACGCTGACCTCCTTCTTGATGCCGCCGTCAATGGCCCGGATGAGCGCCTCGTTCTCCCCGCAGCGCAGCATGTAGACCTTCACGCTCAGCGCGGCGTAGGTCTCGCCCGTTTTGGTTGTGCGCCCCGCCTCGTCAACCACCTGCGCGGAATAAATGCGCATCACCTGGTCGCCGGTTTTGCCGCTGTGGTCGAAGAGCCCCGTCTTGCCGAGCAGCAGTTCGGCCAGCTTCTCCAGGGCCCCTCTTGTGAAGCGCTCGCCGTCCCGGTCGATCTCGTTGTCGCACAAATTCGCCCGGAAGACATACACCTCGTCCGCCGCCAATTCCCGCCGTGTCCACCTGTGGATCAACGCCAAGTCCTCCGCCGAAGGCGTGCCCGGCACAGTGCCTGCTGCCTGTTCCATGGTTTTTTCGATGTCCATTGAATTTCCTCCTGTTTGTGTGTTTTCGCAGGGCCTGTAGGGACGGCCAGCGGGCCGCCCGGGGAACGGGGGGGATTCTTGGAGGGCAAGCCCTCCAAACCATCCGCTGCCGCCTAATCCCCGGCTCCCTCGTGAGGGATCGGCGTAGCCGACACGACTGTAAGGAGCTCCGCCGCAGCGGTGAGGGAGCAGTGCAGGGCACGCGCGCAGCGCAGCGCCTACTCCAACCGCTCCGCCTGCGCCCGATACAGCCGCGCCCGCGCCAGCTCCACCTCGTCGGCCAAAGTGATGTCCTCCCACTCCACCGCGCACCTGGAATCCTCGCCAGAGATGCGCAGCACCGTTTGCGCGGCGCGAAGAATCACGGGCGTGAGCACCCGGCGGTAGCTCTCCAGCTCGCTGGTGAGCAGGTCCGCCTGCACAGAGCTCATGCGCTCCGTGGCGCTCCAGGTCAGGCCCAGCAAAAAGGGCGGCAGGCCGGTCTTCGCCACGATCTGCTCCAGCAGCTGGCGCAGGGGTACCTGGCAATCGGGCAGGGAGGCGTCCGCGCCTATCACCGCGATGCGCACGTCCCCCGCCGCCACGAAGTCCCGCACGCCCGCACCCTGCCGCATGGCGTTCTCCCACTCCCGGGCGAGCAGCTTGGTGCGTTCACCGGCTCTCGCCTGCTCGTTTGGGTCGCTGCCCGGGTGGTATGTCACCGCGAAGCGCACGTTGCCCAGGCGCTCCCAGTTCTGCCCCAGGGTATCGAGAATCTGTAATAGGATGGAGCTCACGAAGGGCAGCCCTTTGAGCAGCGAATTGCCCGTGAGCGCCCCCGGCGCTGGGCACAGCACGCTGTAGAACAGCAGCTCCGGGTAGGGCGCGGCCCGCAGCTTATCCGGGCCGCCGGTGCAGATCTCCACGTCCAGGCCGTTTTTCGCCCGCCGCAGCGTGACGCCCTCCAGGGGCGCGTTCCAAAATGCCGCCGGCTGCCCGTCTTCTCTCAGTACCAGTTCGCCCAGCGCAGTACCATATGTGAGCAGCTGCTCGAAGTACCCGCTCACGAAGGCGGAAATCCCTCTTTGCGTTCCCCCCACGGGGATCAGCTCGAAGAACGCCTCCAGCTGTTCCTGTACCCTCTCGTCTCCGCACAGCAGCTCGAAGCCGCCCAGCAGCCGCACCAGGCGCATCACCGCCGCGTCGATGATGGGCACGTTTTCCCGCAGCTGCTGGTAGAGCGCGGCCTCATGCGCCGGGCAGCGGGTCTCCCCGGCGGCGCAGGGCCAGTGCTCCGGCCCGCTCCGGGGCAAATTCCCCATCACAGCGGGCCGGCCCGCCCCGGAAAACCCCGCCCGTTCCCCCCGCGCCGCGGGGAAGGCCGTCTCCCCCACCGGCGGGGGCTCTCTCTTTTTTCTTGGCATTGTTGTCTCCTTCTCATCTAGCTGTTCAAGTTGGGGAAAGCCGCATGAGGAACGTCGCTCCGCCGCAGCGGTGAGGGAGCCGTGCGGAGCACCACCCCGCCGCAGCGGCGTCCCCCGCGCGAGCTCTCCCCAACCGGCGGGACTCAACTGTCAACTGTCAACTGTCACCCCCGCCCAACACTCCCCGCGAAAAACCCGTCCCCGCCGCGATCCCCCATCGCCGTCACCACGAAGTACCGCACATCGTCCATGGCGTGGTCGTTCTCCTTGCGGGGGGCGTCGCGCCCGGCGCCCTCCTCCCAGCTGTAGAGCTCGAATTCGCGCAGGCAGTCCGCGCAGCTCTCGTGGAAGAGCAGCCTGCCCGCCAGCAGCGCGTCCGCCACCTGCCGCAGCCCCAGCAGGACGTCGTTCCTCGCGGGGATGACGATGTACCTCCCATGCCTGCGTATGCATTCCATGAAGCTGGCCGCCGAGGGGTCGCAGGCGACGAACGCCAGGGGCAGGCCGCCCGCCAGCTGCTCCAGGGCCCGGTAGTGCTCCTCGTCCGTGCGCTGTTGGCCCTGTGCGCGTGAGTCCCAGTAGTACTCCCGCAGGCGCGTCCACGTGCCGCCCCGCCGGCCCCACAGGCCGAAGGCGCTGGGGTTCACCGTGCCGTAGTCGCAGGAGACGGCGTAGCGGCTGCAATCCCCCGGCGGCCCGCTGACCACGTGCCTCTCCCGCGAGAACATGGGGTACACCAGGCCCTCCGCCGCGCACCACGCCCCCTCGACGAAGCGCCGGTAGAACGCGCCGCTGTACAGGCTGCGGTAGCGCGCCTTCACGGCCTCGCTCAGGGCGGGGTTGTCCTCCATGGTCAGGTGCAGGTAGAGGGCATTTTTTGCCTCCGCCTTCTGCACCCACTCCCGGTGGAACCAGTGCCCCGGATGCGCCGGGTTGCAGTTGAACCACAGCCTCGCCCCCTCGGGGGAGCAGCGCGCGATGGCCTGCTCCACGAAGTCCCGGGGCATCAGGGCCGCCTCGTCGAACAGCACGCCCGTGAGGGTCGTCCCCTGGATCCACCCGGCGGAGCCCGCGTTGTTCCCGCCGAAGTAGTACAGCCGGTTGGTGTTGCCGTAGAGGCTGAGGTCCATCCAGTTCGCGGCGGCCTTCTCGCTGCACACGAACTTCATCTCCCGCAGCATGGGCACGTAGGGCAGGACGATGTTCCGGCGCACGGAGGGGACGCACCTGCCGCACAGGGCGAAGGCCCTGCCGTCGTAGTTGGCGCACATCCACTGGGCGAAGGAGAGGAACATGCACATCGTCTTGCCCGAGCGCACCGCCCCGTCGCAGATGACGGCGCCGTAGCCCTCGTCGCCGCTGCCCGGCCACCACCAGCGCAGCAACCGCAGCTGCTGCCTTGAAAACCGGTCCAGCTCGAAAATACTGTCTATGCCTTTTCACCTCCTTTTCGTACACCCCCGCCCCTTCGGGGCTCCCCCCTCAAAGAGGGGGGCTTTTTTCTGCTTCAGGCGAAGGCACCGGCAGCGAACCCATAGCCCCCCTCTTTGAGGGGGGTGCCCCGAAGGGGCGGAGGGTGTATGGGGGGGCTAGTCCTCCACGCTCCTCGCAATGGCGTCGAAGAACGCCTTGGTCCCGTCGCGGCCCTCCGTCGCGGCGCAGAAGGCCTCCAGGCGCTCCAGGGCGTCGCAGCGGTCGTAGAATTTGACCTCCACCGCGCCGCTCTTGTCCCGCTTGATCGTGCTCACGTTGAAGATGTCCATCTTCGAAAGCGCGGCGGGCGTGGGCATGTCCTCGCGGAACATCAGCCGCAGGGTATCCCTGTTGTTGCCGAAGGCCAGGCGGCGGTAGCCCTCGATGACGTCCTCCCGCAGCTTCGCCCCGCTGCGCCCGCTCGCGCAAGTGTTTTTGCTCTCCGAACCCGCCATTGCGAATCCCCCCTTCACTAACCCCGCCGGAACGGGCATTTTGGCGCGCTTTTTTGCGCCAAAACGGGGGTTTTTAAAAAATTTTTTGGATTTAACGCGATAGCGCTCTCGCGGACACCCCCGGGGCTTGCATTCCCCCCAAATCCGTGCTATACTATCCCCATGGACATCATCTTCCTCTGCACGGGCAACACCTGCCGCAGCCCCATGGCGGCGGGGCTGTTTGCCGTGCGCCGCCTTGGAATAGCCGTCACGAGCGCGGGAATCGCCCCATGGCCGGGAAGCCCGGCCACAGCCAACGCCATCGCGGCGGCAAGGGAGCTCGGCGCGGACATCACTGCCCATTGCGCAAGACAAATCACGCCCGAGCTGCTCGCGCAGGCTGATTTTGTCGTGTGCATGGCCGCAAGCCACGCCCGCGGCATCGCCGATTATGTCCCCCACAAAAAAATTCGCGTCCTCGCCGGGGGAATTCGCGACCCCTACGGCGGCGATTTGGAGACCTACCGGGCCTGCGCGCGGCAGACCGACAGCGCGCTTTCGTCGCTGCCGCCGGATCTCCTCTGTGAGGCCGAAATCATCCCCGCGCGGGACGCCCATCTGCCCGCCTACGCCGAGCTCGAACGCCAATGCTTCGCCCCCCCGGCCAGCGAGGCCAGGCTGCGGGAGAAATTTTTGTTGCCGCACTGTTTTGGGCTTTCGGCTTTGGCGGGCGGCGAAGCCGTAGGCTTCGTCATCGTGGACGAGATCGCGGGCGAGGCCTTCGTGGACGACCTGGCGGTGGCCCCTGAGCACCGGCGAAAGGGCATCGCCAGCGCGCTGCTCGCCCGCGCGGAGACCGGCGCGATCCTGCGCGGCTGCGAAAAAATCCACCTGGAGTGCCGCGGGGGCAACGCCGCGGCCCTGCGGCTATATGAAAGAAGAGGCTATCAGCGCGTAGGGCGTCGCAATAATTTATACGAAAGCCCGAAGGAAGACGCTATTTTATTGACGATGGAGATTATCTGAGAAGCGCGCAGCCCGTAGGGGACGGCCTCCGGACGTCCCTGGGCGGATAGAGAGGCCCAGAGCATGAACATGACCATCCTAGCCCTCGAAACCTCCTGCGACGAGACCGCCGCCGCCGTTGTGGCTGACGGCCGCTTTGCGCTGTCCAGCGTGATTGCCAGCCAGGCGGATACCCACAAGATTTACGGCGGCGTGGTGCCGGAGATCGCCTCGCGTATGCACGTGGAGGCCATCTCGGGCGTGACAGACGAAGCCCTGCGCATGGCAGGGCTCACGCTGGATGAAATCGACGCTGTGGCCGTGACCTACGCGCCGGGGCTGGTGGGTGCGCTGCTGGTGGGGGTGAACTACGCCAAGGCACTGGCCTATGCCGCAGGCAAGCCGCTGATCGCCGTGCACCACCTGCGCGCGCACATCGCGGCGAATTATTTGACCCACCCCGATTTGGAGCCGCCCTTCCTTGCGCTGGTGGTCTCCGGCGGGCACACGAATATCATTGAAGTACAGGGCTGCACGGCATTTCACGTGCTGGGCCGCACCCGCGACGACGCAGCCGGCGAGGCCCTGGATAAGACCGCGCGCCTGCTCGGCCTGCCCTACCCCGGCGGGATGCACCTGGATGCGCTCGGCCAAAGCGGCGACCCAAAGGCCTATAAATTCCCAAGGCCCAAGGTGGCGAACGCCCCCTGCGACTTCAGCTTCTCCGGCCTGAAGACAGCCGCGCTCAATCAGCTAAATCAATGCACAGATGCACACTGTGCTGCGCACAGGGCACAATGCACAATTGACTTCGCCGCGTCGTTCCAGTTCGCCGTGGCGGATTACTTGTGCAAGCATACACTTCTCGCGGCGGAAAATACCGGCCACAAAAAGCTCGTGCTGGCGGGCGGGGTGTGCGCCAACAGCGTGCTGCGCGCCGAGATGGCCCGCCGCTGCGCGGCGCAGGGGCTCGCGCTGTACCTGCCCGAGCTGCGTTACTGCGGGGACAACGCCGCCATGGTGGGCGCGCAGGGGTATTTTGAATTCCAGGCGGGTAAGATTGCCGGATGGGATCTCAACGCGCAGCCGGGGCTGGGGATTGAACTTCGATGAAAGAGCGGCGGCAAAAAAAGGCCATGTTGGCATGAAGTACGGAGGTCTTGTGAGGCCTATGCTTTCTCCTATCACAGCAAGTTCACCAGCTCCTTAAGATGCCGCCCCCGTGCCTCAAAATTCGCATAGGCGTCAAAACTCGCGCAGGCGGGGCTGAGGAGCACCACGTCCCCGGGGATGGCGTTGTCCCGGGCGAGGGCGACGGCCTCCGGCAGATCGCCGGCGTGGAGGATGGGCATTTGGGCGGCGTCGTACCGGGGATGCGACACAATCGCCTGCTCTATCGCCCCGGCGGTGGGGCCTGTCAAGATGAGCAGCTTGACTTTTTCAATCACGGCCTGCGCCATGGGCCGGAAGGAGACTTTCTTGTCGTAGCCCCCGGCCAGCAAGATGACCTTCCGGTCAAAGGCGTTCAGCCCCGCGACGGTGCTGGTGGGGGTGGTGGCTTTGGAGTCGTTGTACCAGCGTACATTATTTTTATCGGCGGCCAGCTCAAGGCGGTGCTCCACGCCGCCGAAATTGCGGGCGACCTCCCGGATGGCCTCGATTGAGACCAAGTCATAAATAGCGGCGATGGCGGCCAGATAGTTTTCAATATTGTGCGCGCCGGGAAGCTTGATTTCGCTCTTGTGCAGGAGAGGTTCAACCCCTGCGCCTGAGGCAAAGCAGAGCATTCCATCCGCCCGTAAAAAAGCCCCGCGCGCAATCTCTTCTTTGGTGCTGAAAAAGCGCAACTCACCCCGAATTTCGTCGGCAAAGCCCCTGGTGATGCTGTTATCATAATTGAGAATTGTTTTTGAGAAGGCGTTCTGGTGGCGGAAGATGTTGCGCTTGGCGTCGATATACTCCTCCATACCGCTGTGGACGTCCAGATGGTTGGGCGTCACGTTCGTAATCACGGCCGCGTCGAAGTTCGCGCGCATGGAGATCAGCTGGAAGCTGGAGAGCTCCAGCACGGCGATGTCGCCGGGATCAATCTCCTCCACGATGGGCAGCAGCGCCCTGCCTATGTTGCCGCCCAGGTGTACCCGCCTGCCCTGCGCCTCCAGCATCTTCGCGATGAGGGTGGAGGTGGTCGTCTTGCCGTCCGATCCGGTCACGGCAATCATAGGGCAGGGGCACAACTGCGCGAAGACCTCCATCTCGGAGGTGACGGCCACACCCTTTTCCCGCAGCGCCTTGAGCGCGGGCAGGTGGTAGTACATGCCCGGCGTGCGGAAAATGACGTCGGCGTCCAGGCCGTCCAGATAGGCCTCCCCCAGGCGCAGCTGCGCGCCGGCGGCTTCGAGCTCGTTTGCAACCGGCCCGAGCTGCTCCCGGCTGCGCCTGTCGCAGGCGAGCACCCGCGCGCCCTTCGCGGCGAACTGCGCCACGAGGGGCGCATTGCTCACGCCCACCCCGCAGAAGGCCGCGCGCTTGCCCTTCATTGACGCAAAGAATCGTTCGATATTGCTGTCCAAGGATTTTCCCTCCCAAAATGATTACTGAGGTCTAGGTATACTTTCCGCCTCGTCAGGATGCCCCCTGTGGGGGGCCGCGAAGCGAGGGGGCAGTGCGGAGCACCACCCCGCCGCAGCGGCGTTCCTCCCCTGGCTCCCTCGTGAGGGATCGGCGTAGCCGACACGACTGTAAGGAGCTCCGCCGCAGCGGTGAGGGAGTATCGCGGAGCGATGCGGGCTATGCAACGTTCTTTGTTGCGGGAACAGAACTCACGCCACCGTGCGCAGGAAGATATAGCCCCGCGCCGGGGTCGTGGTGATCTCGAAGGGCGCGCCGCAGCCCAGCTTCAGCTTGCCGCGCAGGTTGGAGATGTGTACCCGCAGGGTGTTCGCGCTGGACTGCGTCGGGGCCTCCCCCCAAACGTGGCGGTAGATGTCCCCCGGCGCGAACTCCCGGCCCATGTTCTCGGCGAAGAAGGCCAGCAGCTGCGTCTCCCTGGCGGAGAGCGCTACCGCCTCCCCGGCCATCCAGACCCTGCCGGTGTGCAGGTCCACCCGCAGCGGCGGCAGGGTGATCCCCCGGCGCGGGCGCAGCCTGGCCGCGACGCGCGCGCCGAGCACCTCCAGGTCTATGGGCTTCGTGACGCAGTCGTCGGCCCCCAGGGCGAAGCCGCGCGCGATCTCCCCGCTGTCGTTCCCGCGGGAGAGCAGGATGATGGGCGCGGCGGTGCGCCCGCGTATCTCCGCGCAGAAGTCCAGGCCCGAGCCGTCGGGCAGCAGCGCGTCGAGCAAAATCAGGTCCGGCGGGCGCTCCCAAAGGATGTTGCGGGCCTGCTTGAGCCCGGCTGCGCGGGCCGCTTCAAAGCCTGCCGCCTCCAGGGCTCCCAGGATCGCCTCCGGCGCGCCGTTATCGCCCCCCACCAGCAGGATGCGCTCCTTGCGCATGGCCTCACCCCCTTATGAAAAGAGTATAGCACAGGAAGCCCGCCGTGTAAAGCCCCCCTATTAAGATTTCTTAATTTCTGACAATCCCTACCCATTTTCTGTTAGAATACATCGGGGAAATTGGGAAGCATATGGGGATTGAATCTTTACTATAGGAGAAATCAACCATGCAACGAACCAGCAAGCTTCTGGCGATTTTTCTGGCATCTATGCTGCTGCTGGGCCTGGCGGCCTGCAACGGCGGCGGGAAGGGCGAAACGACGACGACAGAACCGAAATCCCTGGGACAGGGCGGCGAGAGCCTCACCCTGGTGGCGGTGTTCAACGCGGGCGAGGGCAGCGAGGGCCGCAGGGAGTACCCCTATTACTACGACGGCGGGCTGACCGTGCAGGTGATCGCCGACGGCCTTTCCGAGCTGACGGGCCTGCCTTACGGCGCGCTGGCCGTCACGCCGCAGGGCGAAGACCTGTACGTAGACCTGCCTGCGGACTGCGCCGTGTTCGGCGGAGTCGAGACGCAGGACAGGGAGGAGTTCCCCTTCCGTGACTACGACAGCATGGCCTGGTTCATGCTCGATAGCCTCAGCGAGACCATGCGCACGAACATTCCGGGCCTGGGAGTACACGAGATTTTCTTCACCATGGGCGGCGGCAAGGCCCTGGTGCTGGAGAACCTCTCGCCCGGCATGGACTTCACCCTGGAGACCCCCTACATGGGCAGCGCGTTCTATCAAAACCATTTTGGCGGCCGGGGCGACGAGGATATCGACCCCTCGGACGTGGCCTGGTGGGGGGAATACGGCTGCGAGGCCGGGATGCTGAACATAGGCAACTACAACGACAGGGGCATGGGCTGGTCCTTCCACTTTGTCTTCGATAACGGCGAAACCACCGACGACGGCACGGCGGCGGTCTTTGAGGACGACCCCCGGCAGGCCGAGTACGGCGAATACACCTTCTTTTTCAACATGAACGAGGACACGGAACTGGAGACCATCACCGTCACGGGCGGCGAATTCGCCGGGGAATACGGGCGCGCCGAGAACGCGGTGGGCTGATAGACTTTAGATATTGGACATTAGCTTTTAGATTGGGAGGCATTACATGAAACGCATACTTATCGCGATCCTGGCCCTGTCCCTGGCGCTGGGCCTTGCCGCCTGCAAGCCGAACGTCACCTTCAACGCCGCGGCGGATCTGCCCGCGGGGGCGGAAATCATGGCGGTGGTCGAGGTGGGGCAGTCCCGCGGCGACTACTACGTCAAGGCGGCGGTGGGCGACCGCAGCTACATCTTCCGCCTCGCGCAGGATTTCACTGCGCGGGCCTTCGAGCCCGGCGTGGAAGGCGCGCTCGCCATGCTGGACTACACCAGCCCCGAGGACTTCTATTCCCGGTGGTACCAACAGGCGAAGCGGTTCAGCTCACAGGGGCTGGCCTTCGCGTTTGTCTTCGCGGGCGATACGCTGGTTTCCCTCACGGATACCACCCAGCCCTCCCCGCCGGACGGCCCGCCGCAGGGCACATACTATGAAGAGCTGCCCGAGGGCGTGGAATACGTCGAGGAGTTCGAGTGGGAGGGCGACGCGGGCGAGGGCCTTTCGGCCCCGGAGGCCGCCGTGCTCCTGTTCAACGCGGTGGTGCGGTTCTATGACTACGCCCCGGGCGACAGTGTGCGCATCGCCATGACGGGCTTCGATTTCGTCAATGATTCGGAGTGCTACCGCTACCGCGTGGAGACCCCGGACGGGACCTCCGAGCACGCGGTGGACTACTTCAAGTGCGATGTGTACGTGTTGCTGGAGGATGAGTACAAGCCGATCTACAGCGAGAGGACAATTGACGATGTACCATGGATAATACACGGCTTGGACGCGGATCAGGCCGAGTACATCCTCATGCTGACGCTGAACGTGCAGCTGGACGAGGGTATGGCCCTCGTTTATAAGGGCGAGGGCGAGGTGGACGGCCAAAAGGCCTTCCTGTTCGACCTCGGCACGAACACCGCAGAGAAGTTCACCGCCGAGGAGCACTACGCCGTGACGGACGACGGCGAGCCCTGGCTGCTGGACGTGCTCACGAACACGTGGGTTCCCGCGGCGGCGGGGTGAGAGCAGTCTGTAGGGGACGTCCTCCGGGACGTCCCCGGGCCTTAAAAACAAGGCTTGGGGCGTCGAGGACGCCGCCCCCTGCGATATATCACAATCCGAAAGGAGATTCCCATGCGCAAACTTTTTAAAGTCTTCCTGGCACTGGCCCTTGCGGGTACTATGCTCTTCGTCCTTAGCGCCCAGAGCGGGGCCGTCACCGCCGCCCAGTGCGGGCTGAGCGTAATCAAAAAGGACAACTACACAAGCGACGGCAAGTACTATGTCGCCTTCACGGTCACCGGCGGCAAGCCCTACGAGTGCCGCTCGGGCAGCACGTTCTTCTCGGGCAAGCTGCTCAACGCCAGCGGGGGCACCGTCTTCACCTGGAGCGAATACGAGGTGGCCAACGGCACAACCGTCAACCGCAACTACGGCGCGGACTGGAGCGGCCTGGCCACCGGCACCTACACCTTCGTGCTGCGTATGCGCGTCTACGGGTACGAATGGGGCGATTACGGGCAGTCATACAACTACTACTGGGAGCTGAAATACAGCTACAACCACACGAAGCCCGCCACGGTCAACCTGAATACGCCGGAGACCTACAGGAGCGACGACGGCACCTACTACAACAAGTTCCCCTTCGCCTACAGCGGCGCCAAGGGCCAGACGATCTATATGGAAATCTACGACGCCAACAGCAGGCTGGTGTACAAAACCAACGGCAACCCCTGTTCCTACGACGCCTCCACCTATTCCCTCTACTGGAACGGCTACCCCAGCAGCGGCGGCCTGAAGTGCGCGAGCGGCAACTACACCATCAAATACTGGCTGGGCGGCAAAAACCCCAAGCAGTCCACCCGGTACCTGAATATCTATTGAGGAGGGCAAAGCATTGAAGAGAATATTTGCGTTTTTCCTGGCGTCCCTCCTGTGCCTGTGCCTGTTCGCCTGCGGCGACAGGGAGCCGGACGAGCCCATCGTCCCCGACGACTACAGCGGCCCGTGGCTGGGCTTCCAGAGCGCGTTTACGCGAGCGGATTCCAGCCAGTACAACAACGGCACGCTGCAGGTGAAATACGTGGGCAACAGCGTGGTGCTCTTCGAGTTCGACCTGATGGAGGGCAGCGAGGCGGAGGATTATGCCGATACCCTGCGCATCTCCGGCACCCTGCTCGTGGGGGAGGACGGCGGCGGCGTCTACGAGGGCCTGGACGCGGACGGGCAGATGGTGTTCACCATCGCCTTCGCCCTGGCCGGGGACGGGCAGGTGATTGACGTCACCCACACGGGCGAAGTCCCCATGGACCCGGACGGCCGGTACGAGTGGGTTACGGGCTCTTTGGAGTGCAGCGAGGGCACGGCGCTCGCCCTGCTGGAGAACCTGCCCACGGCGCTCACCTCCCTGAACGCCAACATAGGCGCATACACCGTGGAATACCCCGACGAGTACGTGCTCAACTACTTCTACCCGGTGACGGCCACCCTGGACGACACCGGGGCCGTACTGGCGCAATTTATCGTCACCGACGACCTCACGGCGGTCTACCGGCTGGACACCGAGGACGGCGTGCCCGCCCTGATCTATGGCGAGGCGCAGACCATGCTCGACCAGGTGGTTTATCTCATGGACGACTATGACGACTATGACGGCGAAGACAGCGGGGACGGCCTGCTCTGGAGCGAGGCCGTGCCCCTCCTGCCCGTCATCCTGGAGGGCGGGACGCTCCTGGCCCCCGGCGCGAGCGCGCAGCTCGTTCTGGACGCCCCCTATGCCTTCGCCGTTTCGTTCAGCGAGCTGCTCTCCACCGATGACGCCATCGCGAAGGTCGGCGCGGACGGCAAAATCACGGCTGTCGCGCCGGGCGCTGCCAGCATCACCGGCAACATCGCCGTGGACGACGGCAGCAGGGGCTTCACCGTCGAGCTTACCGTAGGCGGCGAGGGCGAGAGTGCCGAGGCCGTGGCGGTTGAGGAGAGCCCGGCGGGGTAACGCACCGCTTGCGTTTTCGAATCACATGGCGGCGGGCCGATGGCTCGCCCTACGAGTGTTGCGCCGATGGCGCTATGGTCTCGCCTGAAGGCCGTAAACCGCCATTGGCGGAACTTCGTAGGGCGCGCTATTGGCCCGCCGTTTCCGATCTGTGATTTTTCCCCATTTACATCTTGCATTTTTTACTATGCTGTGCTACACTTATCTTGGAAAAAGATGATTGGGGAGTGATACAAAATGAAGCTTCAGCAGGAAAACGCGCAGCTGTGCATCCCGGACGGCGCGGCCATACCCGCCGCCCTCCCGCGCACCACGGACCTCTGCATAGGCGCGCACCAGGACGACATCGAAATCATGGCCTATACGCCCATCGCGCAGTGCTTCGGCAGCGAAACGAGATGGTTCACCGGCGTGGTTGTCACCGACGGCGGGGGCGCGCCGCGCAGCGGCATTTACGGGCGCTACACCGACGAAGACATGAAGGCCGTGCGGGCCGAGGAGCAGAAGACGGCGGCGGGCATAGGGAAATACGCCGCGCAGTTCCTGCTGCACTACCCCAGCGGCGCCGTCAAAAACCCGGACAACCCCGTGCTCATCCATGAGCTGAAAGAGATCATCCTGGCCTGCGCGCCGGAGACGCTCTACACCCACAACCTGGCCGATAAGCACGATACCCACGTCGCCGTCGTGCTGAACGTTCTGCGGGCACTCAAACTGATTCCCCCGGAAAAACGCCCGAAGAAAGTCATCTCCATGGAGGTCTGGCGCGGGCTGGACTGGCTGTGCGACGCGGACAAGCTGCCCCTTGATACCAGCGCGCACCCCAATTTATCGGCGGCGCTTCTGGGCGTCTATGACAGCCAGATCCTCGGCGGCAAGCGCTACGATCTCGCCACCATAGGCCGCCGCCTGGCCAACGCCACCTTCTTCGCCAGCCACGGCGTGGACGAGAGCGATTCCCTCGCCTTCGGCCTGGACATCACGGCGCTGGTGGAGCAGGATTCAGACCCGGCGGCGTTTATCAATGGGTATATTCAAAGCTTTAAAGATGAAGTGAACGATAGGATAGGGAAATTATCATGACATATCTCGGCCTCAATATCGAAATCAAAAACACCCCGGCCCTCGACCCCGGCTTCCTCCCCATGTCCCTATTTTGCCGGGAATTTCTCAGGCAGGCCCGCAAGCCCATCGCCGTCGCCATCGAGCGCAACGACGGCCTGTGCGCCGTATACGACACTTATATCACAGGCGCAAACACAGAAGCAGACAGGTATTACGTGGAGCGCACGGTGAAAAACCTGCTCTGGGCCAAGGGCGGCTTCCGTGTCACGATTTGCGGCGACGACGAGCTGGCCGCGTATATCGCGCAGGTCTACAGCGAGACCGGTTCGCGTAAATTTGACGCGGACTTCATGGCAAAAGTGTACGAGCGGCCTTTTGAAGTGCTCGCCCTGCCCCTGGCGCAAAAGCCCGTCGCAAGCGAGCGCAGCGTGAAGGCGGGCGGCGAGGCCACGGGCTGCCGCATCGGCTTTGACGCGGGCGGCAGCGATAGAAAAGTTTCAGCCGTGATTGACGGCGAGGCGATTTTTAGTGAAGAGGTCGTCTGGTCGCCGAAGACCAACGCCGACCCGGCCTACCACTACGAGGGCATCCTCAGCGCATTTAAAACCGCCGCGTCAAAAATGCCCCGCGTGGACGCCATTGGCGTGAGCTCCGCGGGCATTTACATCGCGAATCGCACGGCTGTCGCCTCGCTGTTCTTGAAAGTGCCCCCGGATTTGTTCGAGGCGCAGGTGAAGGATATTTACATCAGAGCGGCGCGTGAAATAGCCGGGGACGCGCCCCTGCGCGTGGTGAACGACGGCGACGTCACCGCTCTGGCGGGGGCCATGGAGCTCGGCGGCAGCAGCGTGCTGGGCATCGCCATGGGCACCAGCGAGGCCGGCGGCTTCGTGGACGCCAGCGGCGACATCACCGGCTGGCTGAATGAGCTGGCTTTCACACCTGTAGATGCAAACCCCGCCGCCATGGCGGACGAATGGTCCGGCGACATCGGCTGCGGGGTGAAGTATTTCTCCCAGGACGCCGTGATCAAGCTGGCCGCCCCCGCGGGCATTGATCTTGACCCCGCCCTTGCCCCCGGCGACAAGCTGAAAATCATACAGGAACTGCTCGCCCGGGGCCACTCTGGGGCAGCAAAAATTTTCGAGTCCATCGGCTGCTACCTCGGCCACGCGCTGCCCTACTACTGGGAATTCTACAAGTTCAAGTATGTCCTGCTGCTGGGCCGCGTGATGTCCGGCGAGGGCGGGAACATCATCCTCGAAATTGCCAAGCAAGTGCTCGCTGAAGAATACCCCGACTGTGATTTCCTTGTTCACGTCCCGGACGAGAAGGCCCGCCGCGTGGGGCAGAGCGTCGCTGCGGCGTGGCTGTGAGGAACGCACCCCCCGTACCCCCCCCCGCAAGCGAAGGGGGCTTTTTAGGAGGCCACCATGATTTTATCCCCCCGCGAAAACCTGCTCTCCCTCTACCGCCGGCAGGGCTATGAATACGCCCCGGCGGAGATCATGCTATGCCCGGCGCAGCTGCGCACATTCACAGAAAAAACAGGCAGGCCAGAAAACGAGCTGGCCGAGCATTTTAAATTCCCATTCAGAGGCGTGCAGGGCCTAAAGCAGTTTACAGCTGATAAAAATAGCTTTCAGCGCTATTACCCGGAGGGCCTGAGGCCCGGCACGAGCATCACCGGCTGGGGCGTGGCCCACGAGCCCGGCAGCAGCGAGGCCTCGAAGCATTTCACGCGGATGCGGCATCCCCTGGCGGGGGACATCACCATGGACGCCCTGCGCGCCTACCCCTTCCCCAGGCTCGTCGGCGGCAATGAGGAACAGCAGCGCGCGCAGTCCCTTGACATCAAAAAGCGGGGCCTGGCGGCCTACGGCTTCATGTCCTGCACCGTTTGGGAGGCTTCGTGGTACATGCGCGGCATGGCGGAGCTCCTGATGGACATGGCCGAGGGCGACGAGCGGGCCGCGTTCATTCTCGACGTTGCAACAGAAAATTCAGTAAAACAGGCGGCCGCTTTTGCCCATGCGAATGTAGACGTGATCCACCTGGGCGACGACATCGGTATGCAGCGCGCGCCCATGATGGGCCTCGCCATGTACCGCGAATGGCTCAAGCCGCGCCTGGCCCGGGTGATCAAAACAGCAAAAGAGATCAAGCCCGATGTGCTCATCTCCTACCACTCCTGCGGCTATGTCGCGCCGTTTATAGACGACCTGATCGAAGTGGGGATTGACATTCTCAATCCCGTGCAGCCCGAATGCATGTCCTTCGCCGAGATTCACGCGCAGTATGGCGGCAGGCTGTCCTTCAACGGCACATTGGGCACCCAGACCACCATGCCCTTCGGCGCGCCCGAGGATGTACGCAGGACTGTGCGCGTAAACCTGGATATCGCGGGGCCGCAGGGCGGGCTGTTCGTGTGCCCGACGCATGTTGTGGAGCCGGAGGTGCGGTGGGAGAACATTATTGCCTATTTTGAGGCGTGTGAGGAGTATAATTAAACGATACAAGGAGTCTGACATGAAAAAGCAACACCTGCAAAAGCTTCTCCCCTTCCTGCTGGCCCTGGCGCTGGCCGGCGCAATGGCCTGGCACTGCCATGTGTTTATCAACTGGAACCTGAACGCCTTTATCGTCACGTCTATCGTTACGCCGCTGGCGTTCCTGGCCCTGGCGGTCTCGGTCGTCTGGCCCGGCAAAGCCAAAACCGGCTGGAAATGCCTGCAAATTTTCGCCTGGCTTGCGGCGTTTATCGCGGTGGAACAGGGCGTAACCTATGCCATCAACATCGTGAAGCACAATGCGGGCGGCGCCAGGCCCGCAATGCGGGCGATGCTGCCGCTGCTGGCCCTGTTGGTGGCCCTGCTGCTGGTCAAACCCCTTCTGGCGCTGGGCCGCGGGGGAAGGCTCGCGGCGGGCGCTTCTGTTCTGGCGGCACTTATTGTGGGGGGGTACTTTATCATGCCGACGCTCGATTTCAGCGGCGTGTATGGCCTGAATTCGAAGCTGGCCTACACCTTCGCGTATTCCGCCGAAAAAATCCAATCCGACGAGGCCCTGGGAAAGATGGAGACCATCCGGGTGACCATGGGTAAAAATGAGCGCGAGGGCTTCCAGTTCATCCTGCGCGGCCGCGGCGCCTGGCCGCAATACTGCATCGAGCTCAGTGATGTCGTCAATGAAAACGGCGACACAATCCCGGTAAGCATGTATAAAGAGCACTATATCTACGCTGGCGACGGAAAGCAGGCGGGCATCTACCCGGACGCCCTGGTTCCCTATCCCATCAACCAGAACACCCTGGAGATCGCCAGGGCCGGGGGCAACCAGGGGTATTATTTTGAGCTGCACACGGATTTGGATACCCCGGCGGGCCTCTACACGGGCACAATTTCCGCCCTCCAGCGCAGGCAGCTGTCGGACTACTCCTGGGAGACCATCGAGATGCTCGTGGAGGCCGACTTCACGGTTGAAGTGCTCGACGTGACCTTCCCGGACGCGGCGTTTAACGACACCGCCGTGGGCGTCTCCTTCAGCGGCCAGTTTTTCGCCCTCAATGGCGTGGACCAGGGAACGCCGGAGGCCGAGGCGCTGTATAAGCAATATTACGACTACCTGCTGGATCACAAGATCAGCGCCTACAGCCTGCCCTACGACATCCTGGACGAGCGCGCCGATACCTACATGAGCGACCCGAGGGTGAAGGCCTTCCTCATTCCCTATCCGAAGGAAGATGAGCAGCTTTTGGCATATTACCAAAAAGTGCAAAGCAATCCGGAATGGGCGCGCAAGGGCTATTTCTACCCCATCGACGAGCCCCACACGGCGGCCATGATAGACAGCTACAACGCCATCACCGACCGCCTGGCGGCGCTTTGCCCCGGCTGCCACATGGTGACGCCCTTCAGCTGGAAGTTCAATGATAACGGCACGCAGTACGACAACCTGGCCATCCAGAATGGCCGCAGCGACATCATCTGCCCCATCAGCAATGAGTTCGACAAGCGCGGCTTCCCCGAAGCGGTGCAAAAGCGCGTGGAGGAGAACGGCGACCGCGCCTGGTGGTACGTCTGCTGCGGCCCGGGCGGGGATTACTGCAACATGTTCATCCACCAGCAGGGCACGCGCCATCGCCTGCTGTTCTGGCAGCAGTACCAGCAGAGCCTCACCGGCCTGCTGTACTGGAGCTCGGTCTACTGGGAGAAAGCCAATCCCTGGTTCAGTTCCGTCACCTGGAACAGCTGGGAGGCCTGCGGGGATGGCAGCTGGTTCTACCCCGGCCCCGCCGTGGGCCTGCGCGAACCCGTACCCTCCCTGCGGCTGAAGGTCATCGCCGACGGCCTAGAGGACTACGACCTGCTGCGCATGGCAGAGGAGGCGTTTGGCCGTGAGTATTGTCTGGAAAAGGCCGGGCTGCTCAGCCGCTCTCTTACGAGCTATACCAGCGACCCAGCAAAAATAGAAGGCGTGCGGGTCGGCATTTTGCGGGATTTGGCGGCTGCGGGCATATGAAAACGGCGTCAGGGTGGAACTGACCCTTGCCCCCGGCGACGGCAGTTTTATCACTGTAGAATAGAGGAGGAACAGCCATGGCCTTCCCCCGCACAACCGTAGCCGGCGTAAGCCTGCCCCGCCTGCTCATCGGCACCAACTGGCTGCTGGGCTGGAGCCACCGCTCCCCCGCCGCCGACGCGCAAATCAAGGCCGCCTTCGCCAAGCCCGAGGACTTCCTGCCCGTGTTCGAGGCCTACCTCAGCT
>Ga0123353_10002958_pt1 | contig 21260 bp, 11 predicted proteins | sample TergutLab28metaG_3_FD_92763 | JGI IMG/M metagenome (GOLD analysis project Ga0123353, IMG submission 92763) | Labiotermes labralis P3 segment gut microbial communities from Petit-Saut dam, French Guiana - Lab288 P3 | ecosystem: Host-associated > Arthropoda: Insects > Digestive system > Gut ... | reverse complement strand
TATTGCGAATGCCCCTCCCATCAAACCAAGCCCGACAATACCAATTTTTAAATCATCTATATTTTTCATTATAATTCTCTATAATAATCTGTTTTCAATTTCAGCGTACTTTTTGATTATTCCCATTAATTTTTCAAATTCTTCGGGAGTAATGGATTGTTCGCCGTCGCAAAGAGCTTCTTCTGGATTGTTATGGACTTCTACCATAATGCCGTCTGCTCCTGCCGCAATCGCAGCTTTTGACATTGACGTTACCATCCATCTTATTCCTGTTGCATGGCTTGGATCAACAATAACAGGCAAATGGGTTTGTTTTTTAAGCAAAGGAATTGCGCTTAGGTCAAGGGTATTGCGCGTATAGTCGTTAAAAGTTCTGATTCCCCTCTCGCATAAAATGATTTTACTGTTTCCGCCCGACATTATATATTCCGCAGCCATAAGAAGCTCTGTTATTGTAGACGCAGCTCCGCGCTTAAGAAGAATTGGTTTTTGGCAAAGTCCGAGTTCTTTAAGAAGGCTGAAATTTTGCATATTTCTTGCGCCAACTTGTATTATATCGACCTGATCAAATAGCTCCAGTTGCTGAATAGACATAAGCTCTGTTACTATCGGAAGCCCTGTTTCTTTTTTAGCCTCAAGCAAAAAATCCAGCCCTTCGTATCCCAATCCCTGGAAACTATAAGGAGATGTTCTTGGTTTAAATGCTCCTCCCCTTAGAAACCCAGCTCCGCTATTTTTTATTTTGCTGGCAATGGAAATAATCTGCTCTCTGCTTTCCACAGAGCATGGGCCTGCAATAACTGTAAGATGTTTTCCCCCTATATGATTGGTTTTATCGGGTGTTGATATATCTATCTGGGTATCTTCGGGATGAAAAACCCGGTTTGCTCTTTTATAAGGCTCCTGTATCCTTATTATTTTTTCAACAATATGATTCGCCTTAATAATTTCTGCATTAATGCTGGTTGTATCTCCAACTAAACCAAGTATTGTTTGATACTTGCCTTCGGAATAGTGGATATCTACTCCCTGCTTTTTTAGAAAAGAGATGAATGGTTCGATTTCTTTTTTTGGTGTCCCTGTTTTTACTACAATAATCATTTTAACTCCTTTTAATATTTATGAATTTTAATTCCAATGCTTTAGTTTCCCACAGCGAATAGCCTGGGGAAAATATATAAAAGCAAAAAAAAGGGAGGCTCTTTACAGAGTCTCCCTGGTTTTATGTCCGGTCTTCGGCAATTAACTATATCTAATTGCAGACTCTGTATTTTGAGCAGAAACATAGTAATAATAATAAAAAGAGTAATTATAAACTGTTTTGCAATATACAGAGCTTCTCATTGAAAATATCCTTGCAAAGAATATATGTAAAAATAAAATTTGTGTCAATACATAATCTTTAGAATTATAAAAAACCTATTTTGTTGTATTTACAACATACTGGAAGCAAAAAAAGAATTATTATCAACTATAAAACAGAAACTAAAACAGGAGATTTTATATGAAAAGAAAAATAATTCAGATTGATCAGGAAAAATGCAATGGATGCGGTATTTGTATAGAAGCTTGTCATGAGGGAGCAATAGGATTGGAAAATGGAAAAGCAAAACTAATGCGCGATGATTATTGCGATGGTTTGGGGGATTGCCTTCCCGCATGCCCTGTCAATGCAATAACTTTTATTGAAAGAGAAGCTCTTGATTATAATGAAAAAGCAGTAAAAGAAAATTTGGAAAAGAGAGAGAAATGCTCTCATGGCGATGGGGCGCATGGAGCTGGTGGGTGCCCGGGACTTAACAGCCATACTTTAAATAGAAAAGATGCTGATCATATACAAACAGAGAGTGCCAGAGAAGAGATTAAAAGCAGATTAAGTCAATGGCCTGTTCAAATCAAGCTGGTTCCAATAAATGCTCCCTATTTTAGCAACTCTAATTTGCTTGTCGCAGCAGACTGTACAGCTTTTGCTCATGGTAATTTTCATGAAAAATTTATGAAAAATAAAATTACTCTTATAGGGTGTCCGAAACTTGATAATATAGATTATACGGAAAAATTAACAGAAATAATAAAGAATAATGAAATCAGGAATATCACTGTTGTAAAAATGGAAGTTCCCTGTTGCGTTGGTATTGCCGGAGCTGTAAAAAAAGCATTAAAAGAAAGCGGAAAAATGATTCCCTGGCAAATTGTAACACTATCGATAACAGGTGAAATTATTGATGAATAGAAGATGAATAAAAGATGAATAAAAGATGAATAGAAGATGAATAAAAGATGAATAAAAGATGAATAAAAGATGAATAAAAGATGAATAAAAGATGAATAAAAGATGAATTGGGGCAGTCACTCGCATGAGAAAAGTTTAAAACTGTTTTTGTGGAAATCAATTAACCCCTCATCACGCAATTTCCCAAGTTCTGTGGACATAGCGCTTCTGTCAATACATAAATAATCTGCAAGTTCCTGTCTGTCAAATGGAATTATAAAAGTATTGCTTCCCGAATGTTTTGACTGTATCGAAAGAAACGCCAATAATTTTTCTCTGGTAGAACGTCTTGATAAAATATCGAGTTTTTTATTTAGCATAACATTTTTTCTTGCAATCATCTCGATTATATTTTCTATTAACTGGTTATGAAAAACACAATTTGCAGAACATTTATGGATGATCTTCCTGTAATCGATCATAAGAATATCTGATTCCTCGCATGCAATAACCGATAAAGGAACTTTATCAAGATTTGCATAAGCAAATGATTCTCCAAAGAGCGAGCCTTTTTTTAATTCCGAAATAATTGTTCTGTTTCCATATATGTCATCATTAATAATTTGAATCGCCCCTGATAATATTATTCCTATAGATGTAAGAGTATCTCCTGCAAGAAAAATTATTTTATCTTTTTTATAGTGCGCTATTCTCCCTGCAAGGCATTTGATTATTGTAAAAATATCAGAATCCTTTATTTGTTTAAACAAAGGAGATTTTTGTAAAACATAAAGATATTTTTCCATAACTTCCCTTTTGGAAAAAAAATATATATAATAAAATACTTATGAGTTTATACTACAAATATATAATTGTGGTAAATGGGGGTATGGTGTGAAAAAAAAACTATCCGCAGCTTCTTTAAAATTTAAAGTATTTCTTTTTACAGGCATTCTACTTGCAGTTTTTGTAGTTGGCGGAGTGGGCGCTTTTTTTCTTTTCATGCGTCAAATTATCCAGACTAATGTAAGACAGTATTTAATAAGCACCGCTGAAATTGAGCGGATCAAGATAGAGTCCTCGGTAAATGCAGAAATTGCCATTGCAATGAAAATGGCTGATTCTCCCATTATAAAACAGTACTTTTTAAACCCTCATGATAAGACCCTTGAAAAACTGGCTTTGGATGAGATCGCCGGGTATCGCAGGGCCTTTTCCGGTAATTCTGTTTTTTGGGTAAATGATGCAGATAAAAAATTCTATTCCGATGATGCGTATGTTTATACTGTTGATACAAATGATCCAAACAACTACTGGTATAAGATGACCCTTTATGAAACAGAAAAATATAATTTTAACATTAACTACAATCCCGAACTTAAGAAGATCAATCTATGGATAAATGCACCGGTTTTTCTGGACAAAAAACCCATTGGTATGCTGGGAACAGGTATAGATCTTTCTTCTTTTATTGATTCCATATACAAAGATTATAAGGGAAAAGCAATACAATATTTTTTTAATGCTGCAGGCGAAATAACCGGCGCCCGGGATACAGGGCTGTTGGCTGCAAAGGTTACCATGGACAATGAATTGGGTTCTTACGGAGCAATCGCTATTGAAGAGGCAAAAAAACTAAAACCAACCGAGGTAACTTCTTTTACTACCAGTAAAGGAGAAGTTGTCATTGGAACAATTCCGCTTTTGGGTTGGTATGTATATCTTGTCCAGCCAATTACCATAGCCGAATACCTTAACTCACCCATGACTGTTCTTTTCTTTTTGATGCTGGCTGTGATGATTATTATTGTTGTTATTTTTAACATGGCAGTTTCACGTTTTATTAAACCGCTTCATAAAATGGTGGATACCCTTAACTTGATTGCAGAGGACTGGGATCTTTCACGCCGTATTAAAATCAAATCAAAAGACGAAATTGGAACTTTAGGAATTTTCTTTAACCATACTTTTGAAAAAATCGCTGTTCTTTTAAAGACGATCAAGGAGCATGCTTTGGTCTTGTCAGATACCGGCGCCGAACTTACGGCAAATATGGATGAAACCGAAAAGACGATCAATGGAATTAACGTTGCAATAGATCGCATGAAGGGGAGTGTTTTTACCCAAAGCGAGGAAGTTAATGCTTCGTCCAGTTCCATAGAGAGGATTATTGCGGGGTTGGCAACCCTTAACGACCATATCGAAGTTCAGTCGGAAAGTGTAGCGCGCTCTTCCTCATCGATAGAAGAAATGTTTGCGAATATTCATTCTGTGACTGAAACTTTGGTTAAAAACGGAGCCAACATCAACTCTCTGTCGGAATCTGCCAGAACAGGCCGGGTGGATCTGGAAAAAGTTTCTTCGGATATTCAGAATATTTCCAAAGAATCAGAGGGGCTTTTGAAAATAAACTCTGTAATGCAGGGCATTGCCAGCCAGACCAATCTTCTTTCCATGAACGCAGCAATAGAAGCAGCTCACGCCGGAGAATCGGGAAAGGGGTTTGCTGTAGTAGCTGACGAAATACGTAAACTGTCGGAAAATTCAGCTAAACAGTCCAAGAGCATAAGCGATGTTCTTAAAACAATAAAGAGCTCTATTGATGCGATTACAGAATCTACCACAGTAGTATTGGAACGTTTTGGAGCAATTGAAAGAGATGTTAGTACTGTATCGAATCAGGAATTGCAAATTCGCAATGCCATGGAAGAGCAGGGAGTCGGAGGCCGTGAAATTCTTGACGCAATAACCCAGCTTAATACAATAACCGCCCAGGTTAAAAGATCTTCCTCGGAAATGGCTGTAGAAGGGAAAGAAATGGCATCAGAAACCAGCAAGTTAAAAAAACTTACAGGGGAAGTTGGCAATGGAATGGATGAAATCTCTGTGAGTGTTGAAAAAATCAATAGTTCTGTTTACAGGGTAAAAGAGATAAGTCTGGAAAACAAGGAAAATATCGGTACTTTAGGTGAAGAGCTTTCCAGGTTTAAGGTGTAATAAGTTGATACGTAAATGATGCCATAATGATACCCATCTTTTTTTCATTATTTGATATACTTAAAGTAAAGCTAATGATGCAGATAGAGAATTAGGTTAAAGACCTGGAACTCTAAGAGTGACTTTAAAATGTCATTGCTATTTTTCAAAATATAGTATATAATAAAATGTTAAAAAAGTCTCATAAGAAAAAAAGACTAAAGAAGGGAATCATGAAAAGAGATAAAAACAATACAGGATCTCAAAAAACAGCAAGCAGTAAAAAACTTTCATTTGTTATTAAATCATATATCTTAAATCCTATATACAGGAGAAAAAAATATATAAAAATATTTTCAATTCTTCTGGCCATTACCACTCTTATATTTATAGGGTGCGACCTTTTTAGCGGAGTTGCCAGCGAAGATCTCCTAAAAAAAATTGATTCTGATATAGCGTGGTCAAATGCTCCGTCTTTATCTGTAAGGGTTGCCTATCCTCCTGAATGGGGTGTAAGCCCGCAGCTTTCAGGTTTTGGGGATATACGCGCTGGGCATGAATTTGAAATAGGGTTTATCCCTAACAATGAATATGCTTTACAAGGGTGGCGAGCCTATAAAACATCTGAATTACCTGTTATTGCTTATGATTGGATGGAGAATCCTGCCAGATTTTTTAGTACACAGGGAAGTCCCAAAATGGTCACGGAAGGTGTAATTCTGCCCAATATTACTGAAGGGGATGGGACTGGCAAAGCTACCATTAACATTACAGAACCTATAACACTTATTCCTTTTTGCCGGGCGCAGCCGCGTATAACAAGCTCTACACCAAGTATAGGTCAGGTTTATTACCGCCGCGCAGGGCCAATAGTGCTCAATTTTGCAGCAGATCTTGATAAAAGCACAATTAAATTCGGGTCAGAAAACATCAGGATAAGTATGCGAAATCTTGATATGTATGGCCAGACTGTTGGCCCTGAATTATTTCTTGACGGAGTATCATCAGGAGATTTGACTTATTACGAAGATCCTGTTGTTAATAATCCTTCAGGCTCCAGGTACACTGATAGAATGATAAGGATTGTTCCGACAACACGTACAGAAATTGTTGGAGGACAAAGCGTTGAAGTTACAGGTCCGCCGCCAGATACAGAAATAACGCTTTATCTTTTTCGGGGTTTAAAAACCGCAAGCGGAGGCGCATGGGAAGAGGAGATATCTCCAATTAAGTGGAGAATAAGACCAAATAACTGTCGTGTAACGCATTGGGAAGCAAAATATAAAAACAAAAATATAGAGCTGAACTGGTCGCACGTAGGGGCAGATTCCGCGACTATACGTGTTATAGGAGCAGGAGGGGCTACTATTAATGTACCCAATCCTTCTTTCACAACTAATACTACAAATATTCCTATTCCAAGTGTTGGGGATAATGATCAGCTTCAGATCTTTATTGATCTTAGATCTGATGGCGAGTTATTCCCAATGGAAAATGGTGAAGAGATTAGAATTTGGGCTGCTACCGGTGATGATGGAATGACAGTAAATAGCGATAGTACGGTTATAGAGATTAATCAGTCCAATTATAACCCGACTAATCCACTGGTGTGGATAACAAATGACCCTAATGTGATCCTCGTACTTACCGGGAATATCATTGCAGGAAACTGGACTCCTGTTGGAAACAGCAGTGCAAATGCGTTTAGAGGGGCGCTCTATGGTTTGGACCGCACAATAACATTTCAACCATCAGGAACAATTAATCTTACCCAATATATGGGAATTTTTGGTTATATGGATGGAGCAAAAATTTACAGTCTTAATATAGATTATGAACGAACCTCCTCCTTAAGCACATCCCCAAGCGCAAATGTTTTTATCGGAGGCATTGCAGGTTATGCGACAGGTAATACCATTATAAGCAACTCTGTTGTAAGAGGTACAGGTGCAGGTCCAGGTGTTCTTCTAAACAGTTCATCCGGGGCAGGGTTTGAGGTCAATATTGGCGGACTGATCGGCTACCATACTGGCGGTAATCTTGTTATGCAAAGCAGCAGCTCTGAAATAGATATTCGTGTTGAAAAAGCGAATGCGGGAAATGTCTATGCCGGAGGTATGCTTGGACGCGCTACCGATACAAGTGTACTAACAATTGGCAATACCTCTACTACCACTGTCGCTCCCGGTAATGTTACTGTAAACAATGCTTCTGGAATAATATCTGGAATAATAAATGCAGGCGGAGTTATAGGCAGGAATGAAGGCAGCGGTAATTTGCAAAAAATAACTTACAGCGGAAACATTACTCTTGACAGCACTTTCGCCGGAGATCACAATATCGGCGGAATTGTTGGTTTAAATAACCGCTCCAATATAACGGATTGTACAGTTACGGGAAATATTACGATCGGTGCAACCTCTAATTCTTCAACAACTTTGTTTGTGGGTGGTATAGGGGGAAATTTAAACGCTTTAGCTGCTTATAACATAACTAATTGTGTTGCTCAGGGGAATATAACAATAGGGACAGTCACCAATCGAAGCCCTGCGCATATAAGAGCAGGTGGTATTGCCGGTACAGCAGATGGTACTTCTTCCAGTCGAATAACATTCAATGACTGCAAATACATAACAACGGGGGTAGGAAGCGGGGATATGGCAATCTATAGCTCTACCTCTAGCGGAGTTTATCCTGAAAATCGGATTGGAGGTTTTGTTGGATGTGCTGTGAATACTACGTTTAATAACTGCGAATCTGCAGCAAGACCAATCATTGTAGATAAAACACAAAGCATTGAACTCAGGGTAGGTGGGTTTATTGGTGAGATCGCAAATAATAGTATAACATTTGCGGGGACCAACACCAGTAGCACGCCATTGGATGTAACCAGTGCACCATCATCTCCATATATTACAAGCGCTGGCGGTTTTGCAGGGCGCATTTACAGCCAGACGCTGAGCAATGTTTCATCTTCCGGAAATGTAACTGCAAGCGGCACAGGTGATCTTAATGTTGGCGGTCTTGTGGGTTTTACAAATGGAATAATAAACGATAATTCCAAAGCAACAGGAGCGGTAAAAGTAACTGGCACTGGAATCGGGGTTGTTAACGTTCACGCAGGAGGGCTTGTAGGGACAGCTACATCCATAACCAATAGCACTGCATCAGGGGAGATAATTGTTACAACTACCGAAGTGTTCCGCGTTGGAGGGCTTGCGGGACATGTTAGCGGAACTATAACTGATAGCCATGCGACTGGAAATGTAACAGCAGAAAAAGGGAGTAATAGCGATCTTAATGTTGCAGTTAATGTTGGAGGACTTGCGGGATATGCTGGAGGAATAACATTAAGCAGCGCAAAAGGAGATGTAAGTGTTAAAACTGTCTCCCCTGCTGCTGGTGGCGATCTTCATGTTGGTGGTCTTGCTGGCAATGCTGGACCCATAAGCCAAAGTTGGGCAGCAGGTTCTAAAGTAGAAGTAACAAAGAATTCCGGAACAGGCGATCTGTTTGCCGGAGGTCTTACAGGATCAGCCTCTGGAAATGTGACTCGGTCGTGGGCGAAAAATAATGTAATAGTCAATGCAGAAACAACGGGTTTAAATAGAGTTGGCGGCCTTGCGGGACGAATTGAGAATGTGATAGTTGAACACTGCTATGCGCTTGGAGATGTAACTATAATCAATAAAACTAATGCAGGTCAAAATGCAGGTGGTCTTGTGGGACTTAGTGGGTTTGGTTCGATGAGATACAATTTTGCCAGAGGAGAAGTCAAGGTGCGAAGCGATGCTCCTGGTGGTAACGTATATGCCGGAGGCATAATTGGATATGTACATGAAAGCACACTTACGTACAATGTAGCGCTTGGAAATAGTCTTACTGCTACAAGCAGCAGCGGAACTGCGGTGGCTTATCGAGTCTGCAGCTTTCCTACTAGCGGGGCAGTTATAAACTTCAACTACGCAAGGGCAGATATGGAGGTTGGCACAGCTACAGGCGGTTCATCCGTCGGTAATGTTACTGGGGCAACTGTTATTAGCTCTGATTCAACATCAAGGCATGGAGCATCACAAGTTATAAGTGGTCTTAGGGTGCAAAATTTTTGGCAAAATACTATTGGATTTGGCACCAGTTACTGGAACTACAGCGATCTTAACTCCATGAGATTCCCATATCTAAGCGCAGTTGGCGAAGCAGATCAACATGCAGCGCGCTTAGGATTAGATTTGCCGATTCCTTCATATAATATAACGAAAAATATTACAGGCAAAGGGACTATTAACACCAGCCCAACAAGTCCTGTTCCAGAAGGGGATGAAGTAACAGTTACACTTGAATCAGCTCCGGGTTACAGTTTGAGCAGTACAACTACTACTCCATCTGTGTCACTGGGAGGGTCAGAAACTACGCGCTCATTTACAATGCCCAACAATGCTATAACAATAAATGCAACCTTTACAGCGGAAAACCAGCCCATAACCATAAATCAGACAAGCAATGGCACTGTTACAGGACCTGAATCTGCAGCAACAGATTCAACGGTAAACATAAACATTGCTCCTGATACTGGTTATACTATAGGCGTTATTAATATTCGTACCAAAGGGGCTCCTGCCAGCGGAGGTGAGCCGGCTGTACTGCCAAATAGCCCTGTTATTCCTACAGGAAGCGGAAACACCCGTTCGTTTGATATGCCTGCAGGCGGTGTAGACATTACCGTTACATTCGTGACGAAAAGCTACAGCATAACGCTGCAAGGTGGCGGCGGGGCAGTTGGAACAGGCGGTACTTTTAGCGTATCATCAGGGCCATATGTAATTAACCAGGATATTACAATTAACGCGATTGTTACGCCAGGCTGGCGTATAACCAATATGACATATGCATATTTTAATGGATCTACTACTATTACTAATAATGCAACCTGGACAAGTCCTAACACAACAGGTACGTTTAAAATACCAGATGCTTTTGACGGGGTTGTAACTGTAAATGTAGTATTTGAAAAAATAACCTATACAACCAGTCCAACGCTTAATAGCTGGGATAATTTAGCATTAGGCAGATTTAGGGTAACAGGAACAGCGGTGCAAACAGGAAATGACCTTACTGTTGTATCTGAGCCTGCTGCAGGTTATCAGGTAACAAAGATTACGATTAATGGGGCGGATATAACTACTGGTCTGAGTAATAATTATGTTTTTGCGGTAGGCGACCATATCCCGAGCGGAACAGTGATAACAGTGGCTGTTGAGTTTGAACAAAAGACATACAACGTTACTCCATCGGGCGGGGCAGTTGGAACAGGAGGTACATGGACTGTAACCGGGCCATATTACTACAACACCGGGCTTAATATTGTCGCTGATCCAGCCGATGGTTGGCAGGTAAGCGGAATGACAACGAACAACACGTTAGCAAGTAGTGTAACTTATACATCTGGTAATAACGGTACGCTAAGAATAACCGATGCCAGTGTTACAACAGCGATAACGGTGAGTGTGACGTTTACAAAAATAGACTACGCAGTTAATGCAATATCATCTCAAGCTGGTGGTTCTTTTGAGATAAGGGTTGCCCTTGGTACAGCTGTTACCGGACCAGGAACAGTAACAGCACAAATAGGACAAGAAGTTTTAATTCCCAGTGGTACAATTAATCCCCCAACTGGTTACCAATTAAAAGTTACAGATCCTGTAACTGTTTCCCCTTCTTCTGTCTCTGTTAACAATAGAACAACCGGGCAAGCTGCTGATCGAGGTTATTATTTTTCTATGCCAGCATCTGCTGTAACAGTTACTGTTACATTTGAGGAAATTGCTCCTTGATAATAAGATTTTTACCCCTGGCTTTTGCCGGGGGTAACATGGAAAAGAAGGAAACAATTGAATGAGGCGGACTAATATACAGCTGTTTTTCATCTCGCTTTTACTAATGGTCAACTGTGCGTTCCTGCCTGCTTTGGATTTTTTGTTCCGTCCTAAAGCCTTTATGTTTCTTCCCATGGGATCGGGAAATATATCAGCGTATGGACATACACGCTATGAAACAGGTGGTGGTGCAGAAGTAGCGCTTGAACTGGATATTTCAAGCATCTGGCCCAATCCCCTGGGGTTTGGTTACACAGTAGGCATTGAAGGTGGAATGACAAGCAATGCTATTGCAATACAGGGAGAGGAAGTTAAAAAGAACCTGGCGATATATTCTCTGGGCGGCGTTGTTGGCCTTTATTATTTCCCATTCTCGCGGGTTTTTATGCGCGCTGACGGTACAGTTGGCCTATTTATACCAACTCTTGATAAATTAAATGGCCCTACCAGTTTGTTTTGGCGCGGAGGCGGCGAACTTGGTTTTCGCTTTACCCCTTCGTTTTTAATTGCAGCCAACGCAGCATGGCGTCAATATGGCACTTCCGATCCATTTAATTCCGGCCTTTCGGCAGGGATTACTGCCCAACTTACCATGCAGATGGGCAGCGGCTCCGGCAATAATGGAGCAGAAGGAATTCTTTTGCAGAGCGATCCGCTTTATCCGGCTTTTATGCAGCTTTACCAGACAAATCCTGTTGGAACACTTGTTATACGAAATAAGGAAAACGCAGAGATCAGGAATGTGCGGGTGAGTTTTAAGGCAAATGTTTACACTTCATCTGAATTTTCCTGCGGATCTGTTTCAAGTATCCCAAAAGGCCGTAGTGTGGAATTACCTCTTTTGGCAGACTTTTCTCCTGCAGTGCTCAGGTTTACGGACACAGGACGCATACTGGGAGAAGTAGTTATACGCTATAACTTTCTGGGACAGGAAAGGGAAGCTCTTTCTTCTGTAACTCTCTCCTGCCACAACCGCAATACAATTCCCCAAAGCGATTTAGCGGAATTGGGAGCTTTTATCTCTCCCACATCTCCGGAAACACTCGATTATTCGAAGTATGTTGTAGGCCTTGCCAGGGCAAGGAGACGAACAGGACATAATCAGAATATGCAGTTTGCTGTATGGCTTTTCGAGGGAATGCGCGTTTTTGGTATAAGAGTGGGCGAAACATACGCTAAAGAAAATGAGGTGCAGTTTCCGGCAGAAACACTCTCCTTTAAGACAGGCTCAAGTTGTGACCTGGCAATACTTTATGCTGCATCTCTGGAAGGGGTGGGAATTTCCTCTGCTCTTCTTAATGTGGGAACCGACTACATAGTAGCAATTAATCTTTCAATGAGTCCGGCTGCTGCAGAGACCTTGTTTAGCAGCAATGAAAGGATACTTAATATTAACAATGAAATTTGGCTGCCTGTTGCAATGAGTGCGTTTAATGATGGTTTTATGGCTTCCTGGACGCGCGCGGTTGTTTCATTAAAACAGGTCTTTGAAAAAAGGGGTGAAGCAGCAGATTTTATAATGACCAAAGACGCATGGGCATCATATCCGCCTGCGCCGTTACCCGAATTAGGAACTCGTCTTGTTCGCATAGAATCTGATCCTATAATTGCGGGAGCGGACAATGCTCTTACCCAATATATTGATCAGGAAATTATGCCGCTGGTGTGGAGAACAGAGGCAGAGATAAGATCTGCTCCAACAGCAGCTTTGTATAACCGGCTGGGGATTTTGCTTGCGCGGGCAGGCCGTATAAACGAAGCCAAGGCAAACTATGAGCGGGCAGCAGGTTTGGGCTCAGTTGCAGCTATGACCAACAGGGCAAGTCTTTCATTGATCGAACGGGACTATAACACTGCTGAGCGGTGGTTTAAACAAGCGCTTTCAGTGGATAGCAAAAATAGCGCTGCAATACGAGGCCTTGAAAGGCTGGAAGGGAGACGATAGTTTGTGGCGCAGATGCCTTGTCTCCGGCGCAGAAAAAAAAGATTGTTATGAAACGTAGTTTCATGGTATAATATAATAATTTCCTTGAACCTGAAAAAGGGCTTGGAAAAAGGAGTTGCGAATGAAAAAAATGATCATTTTTATGATGTTAGCTTGTTTGCTTACATCATTTGCTTTTGCAGCAGAACGTTTTACGGTGCAGAGTGTTAAGGGAACTGTTGAGAAGGTATCCGGCGGTGCAGTAAAAACAGGAGATGTCCTTAGTGGAGATACTGCCATTCGCACAGGCGTAGGCGCATCTGTTGTGCTTTTAGACGCAGAAGGAAAAAGTATTACTATTTCTGCAGCAAAGAACGGAAAGGTAGCAGAATTGGCTAAAGCAGCTGTTGGTGTTCGTATTGGCGGAAATGTTGTCCGCACCGATACAGATGCAGTTAGCAGAACTACAGGTCAGGTTGGAACCGCATCTGCTCGCGCAAGCGATCAGGCCGGCGGTGATGACATTGCTGCTGAGTAAACATTGCTATGAGATCTGTTACGCGCCCTCATGGGCGTGTGAGGTGAATAATGGGCAAAGCAAAAAGTAACAACTCATTCATTGTAGTAACATTGGCGGTTTTTATGCTGTCAATGTTACTCTTTCTCACTCCGTTGGACAAGAAGTTTTTCGATCTGTTTTTGCGCATTTTGCCTTCACTTTCGGAGAACGAAAAGGTCTATGTCCTGACACTGGACGATGATTCCATTGCTTACGCCGGCGGTTTTCCATTCCGGCGTGAAGTAATGGCTGATGTGGTGGTTCTACTTAGAGAACTGGGAGTAGATACGATCGCATTCGACTTGAGTTATCTTGATGAAAGTCCGCAAAGGCTGGACCCGGTGTATGCTGCCGAGCTTTCCAGTCGTGGGCTGGATTCGTTTTTTATTAGATTGAGCGAGGCTGCGGAACAAGCAATTGATGGAATTGGCCCCTCCACAAGCAGGAAGGACAAGGAACTGTACAAACAGGATATCCGCACCCTGTACCGGGGTATAAGAGACGAAGTAGAAGCATCTCTGGCATATATGACCCGGGACGTAGATGAATACTTTGCTCAATCTCTGGCTTTCGGAGATTGTTCATGGCTTACTCTTACCATGATCCGGTCAGAAGATATTTTTGGCGATACTTTGGAAGAAAGTGTCGCGAAAAATGCAGATATTGACCGATATCTTGCGGAACATATTTCCCTAAAGAATGTTGTTGATGCAGGAGATAGCAAAACCAGGGAGATGGTAGGTGTAATGCCTGCCATACATAAGCTTATGAGCAGGGCAAAAGGGGCAGGTTTTGTGAACGCCTTTCCCGATTCTGACGGCTTAAGACGGCGCATAAATTTATTGATAAAATATAACGGCGATTATTATGGGCAGCTAACGCTCATGGCTATTCAGAAAAAAATGGGCTGGTCCTCGATAGAAATTTCCGACAGTCTTATAAAACTAAAAATGGAAAATGGCAAGGATATACGTATACCGCGCGCAGAGGATGGTTCCATACTCCTCAAGTGGCCGAAAAAATTATTTTATGATTATAAGATGATGTCTCTGATAGAGTTGATCCAGTACACAATGATAGAACCTGCATTTGCCGAAAATATCGCCATAATGAATGATTCCGGATTTTTCTATTTTTGGGATGGGGATAATCCCTGGGAATATTACCAGGAATCCCTGGAAATAAAAAGAAAAGCCTTTGAAAATAACGAAGCTGCGGATGATGAATGGCTCCGGCTCAGGCAAGGGTTTTTCGATATCTGCGGCGCATTCCTGAAAGGCAAGGCCGAAGAAGCAATACTCGCAGAAGTTGGCGATGACAAAGAGACTGTGGATTTTGTGCAGGATTTATTCGATGTGTGCAGAAGTCAATATAACCGGCTTGCGGAAATAAGAAAAAATACAGAGGGGCTGCAGGGCAGTTTTTGCGTTATTGGCTCTGATGCTACATCAATGACCGATATAGGTCTTATAACATTTCAGGAATTCTATCCCAATGTAGGTACTTACGCAGTAGCTGCCAATATGTTGTTGTCTGGAGAATTCCTGGACGATGCGCCATGGTATGTCTCTGCTGTTATTGCGCTTTTATCTTCGTTTTTAATAGGAGCGCTTATAAGCCGTTTTGATACCTATCGGTCAATTATAACAGGTTTATCGTGTTTGATCCTGTTGAGCGGGGCTTTTATTGCCTTTTTTGTGATAACAAAAATATACATAGGATTTTCTGCTCCGTTAGCTGCTACGTTGGGTACATTTGTATTCATCATGGTGGACAAATTTCTTACAGCAAGCAAGGAAAAAGCTTTTTTACATACTGCCTTTTCCCGTTATATAGCTCCGGAGATTATATCCGAAATCATCAATGATCCGGATAAGCTTAATCTTGGCGGAGAAAAGCGGAATATGACAACAATATTTACAGATATTCAGGGGTTTTCGGCGATTTCGGAAAAAGTCGATCCAACTGTTCTTGTTAAGCTCTTAAACCAGTATCTTACTGCAATGAGCAATATCATTATGGAAAACAAGGGAACCATTGATAAATATGTTGGAGATGCCATTATCGCGTTTTTCGGCGCCCCGATATACCATCCAAGCCATGCTATTCTTGCATGCCGCAGCGCTCTTGCCATGAAAGCTGCCGAAGAGGAGTTGAATAAAAAGGTGCTTGAAGAGGGGTTAAGCCCTGTGCCTCTTTTTACCCGCATAGGAATCAATACCGGTGAAATGGTAGTAGGGAACATGGGCGCAGAAGACAAAATGAATTATACCATAATGGGTAATGCTGTGAATCTTGCCGCAAGGCTTGAAGGGGTAAACAAGCAGTACCATACAGGCGGTATATTGATAAGCGAATATACAAAAGAAAAAATTGGCAATGAATTTATGTGCCGGAGGATAGACAGGGTTCGGGTTGTTGGAATCAACACTCCGCTTAGATTATATGAACTTTTGGGGCTAATGGAAAATGCTGATAAAAATAAAATAATGATGCTGAACTATTGGGAACAAGCGATAAATCATTTTGAAAAGATGCTTTTTGAAAAAGCTTTGGAAGAATTCGAAAACATAGTTAAAAGACGCCCCAATGACAGAGTTGCTGTTTTATATGCCGATCGCTGCAAAGCATACATGAAAAAACCGCCTCCTGCTGATTGGGATGCAGTGAACAATCTTACAGAGAAATAAGCCTGAGCAGTTAGCAGTTATCAATTAGCAGTTAGTAATGAGCAATTGGCAATGAGCAATTAATGATGGGCAATAGATGGAGGAGAGAAATGGCCATAGGCCACAGAGCAGCGCGTATTGCTTTAATAATTGTTATTTTTTTACTATTTTCTTTTTTGGTTTTTGCAGAGGAAAGCTCTGTTTCTCTGCGTATTGCTCCGGTTATGGATATCCCCAGTCTGCCGCAATTTGACATCATCATAGGGGGGAATTCCCTGCTGGACTGGTCATTTTTATCTTTCAGCAAATTTTATATTGGTGTTTCGGCAGGCGTAGGTTTTATGAACGTACCTGTAAAAGTGGGTGAGCCTTTTTCTTTCCTTGATTTCAAGGCAGGTCCGTTTGTCCGTTACCGTTTTTTTGATCGCTGGGCTGCTCAGGCAAGCTTCTATGCCGGAATTTATAAATTTAACAGGGGAGAAGCTGGTTATACCAAAAGTTTTGCTTCATTCTCCATGGGTGTTGATTTCTATATATCGCCTTATTTATCTGTATTTGCCGAAGGCGGATACACACACCGTATTTTCGACGAAATAGACCCCTTTACTTCTGTAGGTGCATCTATTGGCATGCGCTTTAATATTTCCGAACTCATGGGTGGTAGGGCGAGAATTAATGTCGATAAATCAAAGCAGTACAGGGTCTTTCCTGTTTCCTGGGCATGGTATGAGAAAAACCCTGTGGCGGAAGTGGTAATCACCAATGAGGAAATCAACGACATAACCAATGTGAATCTTTCGTTTTTTTTGGATAGCTACATGGGACAACCTTTTACATTTGCGTCATTGTCCCGTCTTTCTTCCGGGGAGAGCGCCGAAGTTCCGGTAACTGCCCTGTTTAATGAAGTTATGCTTGGTTTGACCGAAAATGTTAATGCCAACGGTGTATTGCAAATTCACTACCAGAGTCTTGGAGCAAAAAAAGAAGCTGTCTTTCCTTTACAGATGCCCATATTCCATCGCAATACAATGAGTTGGGATGATGACCGCCGGGCTGCTGCTTTTGTTTCTCCAAAGGACAGTGCTGCCCGCCTTTTTGCCCGTTATGTGGCAAGCGCAGTAAATTTGCATCTGGAATCAGGCAAGGCTTCGCCCCGTCTCATGAGTGTGCCAAAAAATGTCCGCTATGCTGTTGCAATGTTTGAAGCTCTCCGTCTGTATGGTCTATCCTATGTAGTAGTTCCCTCTTTGTCTTTTGTTAATATGCGCGCAGATGAATCTGCTCTGGATAACCTGACTTATCCATACGAGACTCTCTACTACCGCGGCGGCGACTGTACTTACATCTCTATACTCTATTGCTCTTTGCTTGAAGCGCTGAATATTGAAACAGCTTTTATTACAGTACCCGGCCACCTCTATATGGCCTTTGAAGTGGGAGACGATAATTGGATGGCTACAAGCCAGAATATAATTGAAATAGACGGTCGCCGTTGGCTGCCTATTGAGATTACTGTTCCCGAAGAAGGTTTTAATCGCGCATGGCGCATTGGCGCCCTTCAGTGGACAAGATATGGAGACGAGGCAGATATTTTTCCTATACGGGAATGCTGGAAAGTATATCCGTCTGTAACAGTTAGCGCTTCGGTTGATTACCCGCCCGAAATGCCATTGATTATTGATATTATAAAAGCCATGGAAGCAGAATTGCTCCGGTAAAAAAAGTGTCTTTTAGATATTGTTGTATTAGTTCATTATCGGATAGTTGCGGTTTTCCTGCCACATGCCTTGCCTGTCTTCACCCCGTATGATTGGAATATCAAGAATCATGCCTGGTTCTATAAGTCCAGGATTGTCTGGCTCCGGCATCTTGTTTTTATTTGCTTCAAACAGGACTCTCCATTTACACGGATCATTATAAACCCATGAGCGGCCGGCTATGTTATGAAGGCTGTCTCCGGAGACACTCCATGGACGTACCGTGTACTGTGCAGGGAGAGGGTGTAGCTCTCCTGCTGCAATAGTAGTTGTCACAGGATGTTTTGAGATTTCTGTGGATGCTGGTGCGGTAGTTGCTGCAGCAGGCATTCTGGTTTCAGTTGTTGTGGGGGTAGTGGTTGTTGCCACTGCTACAGTTCTGCCCCGCGCTTTCTCTTCGGCAATATATTTTGCCGCAGCTCTTCTTGCTTCGGCTAATTCTTGCTTCTTGTCAGCGGCAAGCAGGGGAAGGGTTTTTTCATTCACTTTTTCAAAAGCATCCGCGGTTATGGAGTAGCGGGTTGAGGATTCCTGAATTTCTCTGATGGTAGAAGTTTTTTTCTGCTGTTCTGCATTGGTATATAAAGAATCTGCTGATTTCCAATCTGCCGGAAAAATATTGGGGGTGTCAATGTCCACTCCCTTCTTTCTGGCAACCCTGGTTCTGGTAATAAGCGTATCCAAATCCTGCAGCGCTGCGCTATCCGGAGAATTTATTTCTCTTTCGATTGCAACTGTATCTATTGGCGGAAGCTCCTGAAAATTTTGCAGATGAGCGTTTATGCAGGAAATAGTCATAAGTAAAACAAACAGGCTCATTAAAATGGGCAATATATATTTAATTTTCATAGACTGTTCCTCGGATATACCCCCCGGCACTGTTTAAGTTTTGCGTTTACAATCTTCTTTCATTATTATGGGCTTGCTGGATAGTGTCAATTACTATTTTTTTAAAGAGATCTCCCGGATATTTTTTGCCAATAACATTAACTTCTGCTATCGCGTATTACTCCTATGTAAAAAAAGGGTGAAGTCTGATTTATCTAGTTTTTGCTCAGTTTGACTTATTAGCTGCAAGAGGCAATGCGAATTCTTGACATAGAGCCTTGTTTCATGCTATCACAAAATGTTAAATAGCGGGTTATCAAAACAGGTAAAAGGTCTGACTTTTTGATATATTTATAGTGGCTGAAAAATATTATATCTTCTTGTTTTTCGCCGCTTTTTGAGTTACTCTTAAAAGTGGAGAGGGGTACTCATAATAGGCCTGTTTTACTTATTATTTGGAGGTGGCAGTCTTTGAGTAATTTACATATAAAAAAGAAGCATATTCTCCTTATATCCGGAGACCCCCGTACCTTAGCTGAAATAAAAATGGAGCTTATGGATCACTTTGACATAAGCATATCCGCTGCGAGCGAGACTGCGCTTGATGCGCTTGAAATGTATGAAGTTTCAGCTGTTTTAATTTATATCGGTGAAAGCCGTGAAAAAGCGTTTTCTGTGTTTACCAGTATTTTTGAATCCATAAAAAATAAAAATATTCCTATTATATTTCTGGCGGAAAAAGGGAGCGATGTTGACGAAAGCACCGCATTCGCGATGGGCGCCGTAGACTATTCCGCCAGAAGGCATGGAACCACCAATGCCTTAATAAGCAGAATTAACCTTCGTATTAGTGCCAGTGAATATGAGAGGCGGGCGCTAAACGAAGAAGAAACTACGCTTTCCCGCGACGGTGTTCCTGAAGCAGTTTTGATTGGTAAGACAATTTTAATAGTCGATGATCTTGATATTAACAGAGAAATTGTTGCCTCTATGCTTTCTGGTATTGAAGATTTGACTTTTGTATTTGCAGAAAATGGCAAGGAAGCTGTTGAAAAATTTGCCAGTGACCCCAATTTGTATGCCTTTATTTTAATGGATGTCCAAATGCCTGAAATGGATGGATTAGCTGCAACAAAAGCCATCAGGCATCTTGATGATTGTAAAAACGCACGGGAAATCCCTATTATAGCGATGACAGCGGGTGTCAGTGAGGACGAGATAGCGCTATGCCTTGAAGCGGGAATGGATGATTACCTGGAAAAGCCAATGGCTTATGATAAATTGCTTGCTGTTGCTGCCGAACACTGCTTATAATTGTATAAGGGTCATGCCATAATGAGTATAAAAATAGATACCAGTCTGTTTCTTGATGATTTTGATGCCGAATCCAGAGTGCACATAGAAAAAATAGAGAAAGCCTTTTTGGACACAGCAACACTTGCGGATGATCCAACTCTTATAAGTGATGTTTTTCGCGCTGCGCACAGCCTTAAAGGGACCGCTGGATTTTTCTCATTTAAAAAAATAGTTGCACTTGCGCATGAACTCGAAAGTGTCTTTTCGCAGATAAAAGAGGGAAAATTAACTGTTGATGACGAAATCGCCGATATAGCGCTTCAAAGCGTGGACTGCCTGAAGGATTTAGTGGATCATGTGCAAGCCGACGACATGATTGAAATAGATGGACTTGTGAACGCCTTGAAAAACTATTTGAAGAAAGAAGTTGATGCTGCTGATGATGATGCAGGAGAAATCAATATACCCTTTGACTATAACTGCCCGGATACAAATAAAATGCTTAAAAAAGCTTTTCGGCATGGTCATAAAATATATTATGTCAGTATAGGTTTTAACAGAAGTCTTGGCAAATATTATAAGAATCCCAAAGGAATGATTGATAGTATTTTGTCGATAGGAACTATCGTGGAAGTTATAGTTAACGGTAACTTCGGCAAAATAATAAGGCAGGAAGATACCACTGTTTTAGCAGATGAAATAATCAGCGCGTTGTCGGAATACGATACTACTACATTGGAGCTTCTTGTTACCAGTGTTTTGGCGTTTGATCTTTTTTCTATAGCAATTGAAGTGGATAAAAGATATATACGTCTTGTGCCAAAGAAAAATATTTTTGGTGATGAGGAAAGCGCCGAAAAACCGGAAGCTGCAAAAGCTGTTTCTGTTCAGAAAGATCAACAAAAAACAGTTTTACATAAAACAGAAGCGGAACACGAACAAATATATACACAGGCTCTTGCCCGGAAAAATAACTTTTCTATTCGTCTTGATATTTCTGTTATCAACGGACTTATGGATTTAGCTAACGAAATGATCTTAACGAGAAATCAATTGCTTTCCGCTGTGTCGGGGTACGAAAGATCAATTGTCGGACTTAAGCCGGTTTTACATGATATGAACAGGCTTTCAAGCGAAATTCAGGAAAAAGTTATGCTTACAAGGAT
>Ga0123353_10002957_pt1 | contig 21267 bp, 10 predicted proteins | sample TergutLab28metaG_3_FD_92763 | JGI IMG/M metagenome (GOLD analysis project Ga0123353, IMG submission 92763) | Labiotermes labralis P3 segment gut microbial communities from Petit-Saut dam, French Guiana - Lab288 P3 | ecosystem: Host-associated > Arthropoda: Insects > Digestive system > Gut ... | reverse complement strand
GGACCCGTTGCGCTGACCACGTGACACCCCTCTATCCGCAAAAGTTGGCACTAACTTCGCCGACCGGCGGCGGCCGCTCTGTCGGTATAGTTCGCGTGCGGACTAAGGCCACGGAGTTATACATATTATGCCTTACAGACCCTCTACGTAAGGCACAAAACATGAATAACTTATCGGTATGACGCCAGGCCAGCAAGTTTTGAAAGTCACCATCTACTGGAAAGCGGAATTTAAATCATTTACATGTGGAAAAGCAGAGTACGGGATTGCCATCGTCCAGACTGTTTGAAACAGAAATCATGGAGTGCAGTACCGGCCGTGTAGAGCAGCTACAGAAACACGTACCCGTGGATGTCAGGCAACGGCCCCTAACAGCGAAGGTTTCCGCTCGGCACAGTTTGGAAACGACTGGACTGCAGGATTCCGGTATCTCCCATGACAAACATGCATGCTACAGCTGACATTTCTCGATAGACAAACATGCCTCAGAATACTATTCATTCGCTTGCCTGGACTAAATTTTAATAACGAACAAACTCCATTTTATGGAACCTAAAGGTTCATTACCCACTCACAAAAAACCCCGCCAACTGTCTCTATTCTGATCCAGATCAATCCAGTCCATGCAACCACATCTCACTTCTTGAAAACGTAAATAAAGTTACCAATTTGAATTGAGTGCGTGCGTGTGAGGGGGGGGGGGCGGCAGCTTCCTTTTTGTAGAAAGAAGACAAGAAAGAAAAAAAGACAGGGGTAGGTCGCATGTGAGGGTTCAAAAATGGACTGCAACTAAGTAACCCAGTTTGTGTATTGTTAGTTCAAGAGAATTGTGTGAATGAAGTCAGATGTCTACACACCATACAATAGCGATAAAGATCCGGGTTGGCACCTGCACAGGCTTAAACAAAGTAACGAGGCGTACCCTAGAGATTTCTTCCAGCCCAACTCTTCCTTGGGCAATACGTACAAACACACTAAAAAGTTAAAGGCAAAGTTTTTAAATGTGTGCCATCCTGAAGTGTTTAACACATATATAAACATACAATGATGTGTCAAACACAACAAAACTTTATTATGTTTATTATTGTATTAGGGCAACATGTTTCTATTCTTACAGAATCATCTTCAGGCCCTTCTAAGAAAACAGATCCTTGCTTAAAATGTTTAACAATAATAAACATAATAAAAGTTTTGTTGTGTTTGACTGACACATCATTGTATGTTTAAAGGCAAACATACAACATGGCGTTCAAAACACTTTTTTTTAATTGTATGTTACTCATACCAGGCATCTTGTATACATTCGACATAAAAACCTACATGATTCACTAAATAAAATACAATAATACACAAATCATAAAACACAATTCATGTTAAGTGGTAACTCCTACATGTTTCGTCACTCCCTGAGGATGGCACTTCGGTGCGAAAACATGTAAGAGTTGGCACTTAACATGAATTGTGTTTTATGATGTGTTTTATTGTATTTTACTTGGCGCAATTTGTTGGTTAATACACATATTGAACTGAGAGTTCAAAGCACTGTTTGCCAACCAGAGGGTCAGAAGCCACTGTTAGCGTTTCAATTGACGACGGGATCAGAATTCTTGAAAAAAAAAACATCAATAATTACTGTAACACTAAAGTGTGTATGGCTGTAAAAACACTGGTCTTGGGTAAGCTTAAGATTAATTCTTACTGTGGTGAGAATATTCCCATTTTTTTTTATAAAACGACATGTGGCAAGACAAACGTAGAAGGTTAAGAAACACTGCTCTATGCAGGACGCGTATTCTAGAGCATACCACGGTATATTATGGTCTTTTACTTAAACATTTTAAGGCCTAAGACTTACTGTATTTTGCACCAGCTTTAACATGCAGAGATTCTGTGTTCTGCCCACAATGCGTTTATGTGTTTTGCGTGGATCTCAAAAGAGTGATTATTTCTCTACACAGCATTAACTGACTGGTTTTTATAACCGAGGCAGAAAGTGTTTACTGCGCGGTACGAACTGGGTCTTCAAAATGAGACAGATATAGTTTCGTCCTTAAAGGGTTAATGAACCAACCCAATACAAAGGTATAGATTATTCACACTGTGAACAGATATAGAACTGCTATTTGGAAGTGTTTATATTTCGCTAGCACGAACAGAACCTATGAACATTCCTTCACAACAACATACACATTCCATTTCTTTGCCAGGGTTGCGTACGATTAAAGTACTTACCTGTTAACTTGTTGAAATTCGTAAATGAAGCTAATACAGTCAAGTGCAAAAGTTCATCTGCTACGTGGGGCTTGTGTCGTGATTTCACGCTGTCTCGTTCCCGAATTTCAGTGTGGTGAGTGTTTATGTGAGATGCTGTAACTGTTCATTATTTTAAAAATCACCTCGTCAAGGCAAGCTGAAAGTCCCCGATTTAAAATATGTTCCAGCCCTCGCGGATTAGAGAGATATCACAAACGCTGCACGCGAAAGGCATAGGTGAAATTCGTGATAGGTGCCAGACTGTTGCTGCCAAAAGCAATGGTTGTCGACAAAAATCGAGTGGTTAACATGGAACACTACAATCAAGTTTACAACAAGTATAGGGTGGTATTGTGGTCTTGGGTATTACGACACCGTGCAGTCTGGTAGGTGGACACCAACGTTTCAGAGGAACATATCGGTAAATACTCCTTTGCAAACAGGACAATCCAACTATGGAACCAACTGCCTGCAGAGGCACTAGCGAGTTTTCCCATGTAATTCACACATTTTTAGAAAGAGGGTTAGGAAAGTAATTACGAGTGAGGAGAAGTGACGGGTTTTTGAAGCGTGGTGACGAGACGTCCAAAAGTGCAAAGAAGTGAAAAATGGGGAATGAAGTGCAGTGAAGTGAAGGGAAGTGCAGTGATGATCTTGGGTTAAATGTGTGTATTATCACAGATTTATAGTTATGTCACTGTACGTAGGTTCTGTGCAGTACGTTGTTTCATTATTATTTGGTCCTCTTTGTTATTTTCTAATTACTCGACTTATGCTTTTTAATACACGTTTGTTTTTTGTTTTGTATTTTTGTTTTCTATTTTGTGTATTCTGTGTTTATGTATTGTTGTACTATTGTTTTGTGTATTATTTCTCCTTTTGTGATGCCTCTTTCCTATTTTTGTACCAGTCTACCGACCAATGCCACCGGGTGGAAACATAACTGCAGTAAATAAATAAATAATTATCATATATCTTCTGGGACAATTTTGAAGGCAAGGGTAGTACGTTTCTCTTAAATGTCGAACACTGGCAGAGTATTCGGCGTCATATCACACAAGACCACAGCACGAAGCATCATCTTGTGTAGGTTTACCTTCGTCACGGCTTTACATCACACCACCGACGTACTGGCTATGACATGCCTGTATGTCATAATTATGCTTGTTTTCATGCTTATTCATGCATTACACACACAACTCTTCGAAATTACCCACAACGCAGATAACAAGCAAGCAGGATACCGTCTCCCTATAAAGTAAACCTATGTTAACACTTTGGCCCTGGAGATGGACATTTACAGTTTAGCACACCATTTATGTACAATGTGAATATTTTATGAACCAAGAAGGGTAACATTAGGGAATACATGGCATTTTGTGGAGGAATAAAAAAGATGGTGAAAGTCTAAAAAAATAATTAAACAATACATTTATTGACTAAATATATAAAAAGCGTATTCTGGAGAGTAGCGGTAGGCCTGTCCTATATATAGGATTCATGGTGCCTAAAGGTTAATATATCATTATTCGCTCTTGGTTAGCTTCCTATCGAAATTCAGTCCGAACGTGCAAATGATCAACAAAGTGTGGTAAATCAATTTCTATACGAACCCATTGCAACGTTTCCCGCCGGTGTTCGTCCCTCCTGAGGCGAGCAGGTTTTGGTGGTCGTGGTGGCAGACCAGGTGCTGTCGTGTCAACTGTACCGTCAGACGACTCCTGGTCCAGTGTTTCTGACACACTACACCGGTGAATCTGGTCCATGCTCAAAACACGCGTGAAGGTGCCAGGCGGCAGGGAATATCGACGGAAACTGTTCAGGAAGTCATTCTTCTGAGAGTTTGAAGACATGTTTTCCTTTCTGTTAGGCTTCTGTGGTGTACCTGACTGAATTCCATTATTCACAGCCGCAAACCCTTCCCTAGGAAGGACAGAATGATCGTTGGAGTAACTGTTTTGGTTTGTCACCGATAAGTTCCCATGGCTCAAGTTAACAAATCTCGGGGTATCACGACAACCATCACTTTCACAGATACTCCCGCTATCTACACTGCAGGACTTTTTGCGTAGGGTAGTTCCTTTGGGATCGGGTGAATTCCTTCGCTGAGAGCAATCCTCTGATTCAATCGTGTGGTTTTTATACGTATATGTGGGATTCTGCGGGTGAGCATGAAGTGGAAGATTGTTTGTAAGATGAAAGTTGGTTTCATCCACTGCAAGGGAATGGAAAAACATATCTGGTGTTGCCAAATGACGTCTGTAATCATGTTCAGCTGATACAGTTAGCGGGGTAATGATAGAATCCGTATGACGGTAATCCATTCCATACTGGGAAGACGCAGCGAATGCCTGATTCCAACTGACGTATGGGAAGCGTTGGCCATAGGGGGCTGCCCATGCACGATGCGGAGTTGGACACACCCAAGGACGAAGTACTTCGGATGGAGGCGGTGCACTGGGAGGAACTGAAGGCTGAGATGTGATTCCCCATGCAGTGCCTGATATGGGCCGAGATTCAGCACTGGTCTTGTTGGGAGGTGGAGGTGTACTCCCTCGTCTTTCTACAACCACATCCCAGCCACTAGCGGAAACCGGTCGGGAACTACCTGTACTTGATTTCCGGCGCCGTGACGCAGGGGGCGAGGGAGTAGGACGCAATCTTAAGAGAAACGTCACTTCCTCTTCCTCTTCGTCGCCTGAGTTCATTGTATTGGCGGAATCACAGTTTTTCGTCAATTACTGTTTTCCGATGGCATCAGGGCCATTTCCTGTCCTGTAACCACTTCACACACCGCAATTTGCACCGTTGCTTCAACTAATTGATGATAAATTCGCAATAAACTGTTATGTAGAAGCACACATTTCAAAAACCAATGACACAAATACAGTGTCAGCCAACACGGTCCTAAGCACCCGTTACAGCCTAGACAAAATATGGCGAAACGAGTAAGAACACAAACATGAAAACAACTGACCTCCAACATTCTCAGACCAGTTTTCGTGTTTTCCCTTTCCATAACGTAAATATAAGGTTTATGTATACTCACGCTGTTATAACCACAGCAGATACAAGTCTCGGTAAGAAAACGAAGCATTATAGTTAGAGTTGCGAACTCGTAATGAGAGTATAATATCGATTGCATCTCACAGCTATAAATCCTTCATTTTCTGCCAGCATAAGAACACGGTAACGAACCTCTGTGTTCCAAACAAGACGGGGAAATTTTTGACCAAGTGAAGGATTAATGGCTCCTCAAGCAAGATTCTGAGTCACGCAGTTTTTCTACCATTACGTGTGCTGACGTCATAAGGTATCTCACAATGATTTCTGTACAGAACTTACTACAATTCTGGTTCGCCAATGTACATGATAGACTAGCTATCACAAAACAGTAACTATAGTCTACTGATGTGTATTGTGCACACGTAGTCTGTGATGTCGGAGTTCTGAATATCATTTACTGTCTCCACCCTCAAGGAGACATGACTACCCAATTACCCCTGCCGGTAATTATAGGCCTAATACAGGCGGGTGGAAGCGACTCTGTTTAATCCGTCTACCGACATCCAATAAGGGCCGGGATAGTACAGTCGGTATAGCGACTTGCTACAGACTGGGCGGTCCACGGATCGAATCCCGGTGGAGGCGAGATTTTCCGCACTCGTTCAGACCGGCCCTGGGGCCCACCCAGCCTCCTGTAAATGGGTGCCGGGTCCTTCCCGGGGGTTAAACGAAGATTAGAGCTATACCTCTACTCCCCCTCTGGGCCTTCGTGGCCTGTTCTAGGGTGAACGTTTACCTTTAACTATACCTTTACCGACATCTAATGGAATACCTATGACAAATCCGCTGTTCTGGCATCGTGTCAGGGACAAACAAAAAAGTACGAATGATGAAATTTCACACGAAGTAATACCAAAAATAGAAAGGAAGCGGTGAAAATGGCCAAAGGCACAAATGAAGACGTTTTATTCGCATAGAAACAGAACATTATTTAGAGGGATAACATACATCCAGGATCAGGCGATTGCACAAATTAATATATGTGAAAACTACATACCCTGTCTATCCTGATAACAGAGGTATAGGTACCTATGTACCAGACTACTCAGCGTCACATACGTAAGATCATAATCTACAAGGCTATCTGTAGCTACTGTAATAAAACCACTACGAAATTATTTTTTTTGGTTTAATACAAGTTCCGTGCATCTTCTATTATTTTGTACTACGACCAACAAATTTTGTTTTTTTATATTGTACTATGATCAACAAATGCACACTTATTTCACAAATTATCATACTCCTATATATTTCGACATTATCGTATAATCCTCAGGGAGCTTGTAATCAATACCTTGCCAAGGTATTGATTGTAAGCTCCCTGAGGATGACACAATAATGTCGAAACCTGAAGGAGTGTGATAATTTGTGAAATAATTGTGCATTTGTTGATCACAGTACAAAATAAAAAACTACGAAATGTTTGTGCTGAATCTGTCTTTACCACACAGCCCACTGATCTGGCGCTCATACGCGAGTGACATTTAACCAAGTGAACGCATTTACCTGCTCACATCGACCGCCCACTGCCGTGTGCCCTGCTCTTTCTGTGCCTGTAGGACAATGTGACTAGATAAGCTATCGCCGTTTTATGCTGTGGCGAATTTCTCAGTTTGGTAAAGTTACGGTAGAGCGTGCGACCGACACAAAACCCAATAGCAGTCCACAGATCAAGAAATTTCTTAGTCCATCTGAGTGACCCATTTGGTCGTAGTCATGTCAATGTACACAGGAGGAATTTGGATGCAAAGTGGGTAACAACGGTATCCACAGTGGGTAAATTATACTGAACTGTGAGAAAAAAAGGGAATGAAAGTGGATGACGAAATGAAGAGGATTATTGGATCATCAACTGAGGAATTCACTGCGTTCCACGGATTATTTCTTGAGACAGATAAAAAGGAAGGTTTCATCAGAAGAAAAATACGAGGGCTGTCCGGAAAGTATCTAGCCATTCCGAATATCTCAAGAACCGGTCGTGTGGCCTTGATGTAACCTGGGAACCAGTCAGAGGAGACCTTACTGTGCATCCGTGAACAGTCACTCTCCCGTGGGGCTACTAAGTCGGCAGAGACGCCGTTGACTGAACATGTGTACTGTGTGACTGTCGCATTCACAATGACCAAGCAAGCAGATCAACTTCATCACGACAGTGTGCCTGTCCATTCTACAGCTCTTGTGCAGGCTTTTTTTTAGCAAAACATCACATCACCCTGGTCTGTCAGCCTCTCTACAGCCCAGATTTGGCTCCCTGCGACTTATGGCTTCTCCCAAACTAAAATCGCCGTTGAAAGGGAGGAGATTTGTGAATCATACAGTACACAAGCTCAGTCAACGGCGTCTCACTGCCGACTGACTAGCCCCACGGGAGAGTGACTGTTCACGGACTTGCAGTAAGGTCTCCTCTGATTGGCTGCCAAGTTACATCAAGGCCACACGACCGCTTCTCGAGATATTCAAAATGGCTGGATACTTTCCAGACAGCCCTCGTACTTCCGTTCCAGAAAAATTCTGCCCTTTTCGGGACAAAACTGCATGCAGGGTTAGTTGACAACATATTATCCTGCAAATCAAACATACCTTCGGTTTAGTAACGAGAAAAAAGTTGCCCCTGTACATTCCATGAAGGCACAGGTACAGTTCAACTTGGCACTACATGGGGGTGAGCGGTGAACTTCACACCCCGACCGCTTTACCCCCGCAGTAAATAACGCCGGTACCCATTTAACAGGATGACTGGTGGGCTCCAGAGCCGGTCTGCACGTTGTGCCGGAATATGAAAACCCAGTATCATCGAAACCGTAGCGTGGTCGCTATACCGACTACGCCGCCGAATCGCCCTATTTGCGATGGGCTAACAGTACTTTTCTGAAATTGTCAAAAAAGTGAATTCCAGTAATCAGATAAGCACAATATTCTAACGTGAAAATGGAGGCAGTACGTTCTTCCGAAACGTCGCTAAGTTACTTCCAGACTATACGGCGCCATATCCCAGAAGACCATAACTTTCATAGAAGTAGTTTCAGTTTTTTAATGCTTTACTTTTTTCGTGTTTCTGAGTCGACATGTGACAAAATATTATTGTAATAGATCTTTTCATAATATTTTAATATGCGCGATGCAGATGTTGCGCTCAAACAGAGAAGTGATTCTTCTTTATAACGGACACAGAGTGTCCACTGAGAAGTAGGATCTTAATATTTAATTACAAATTAATGCAGATGCCTTCCATGCTTCGAAGGGTTAAAAATTCGATGGTTATTAAGCCGCATGATAAACCAAGGCTGTATGTGTAGACAGCAGTTCAGAGGTGATCAATCACTTGATGCCATGTCCAGTAGGGCTGTTGGGCCCTCTGAAACACACAAGCGCCACTTAACGTATGCGTCAAATTACCAGCACATCCGTAACTACTTCATGACTTCATTCATCATTTTAAAAAAAAAGGAAATTTTATGCAACCTATCAGTACGCAAGTGGGCCGGGATAGCGCAGTCGATATAGCGACTCGCTACGGGATGGACGGTCCGGGGATCGAATCCCGCACCTGTCCAGACCGACCCTGGGGCCAACCCAGCCTCCTGTACAACGGGTACCGGGTCTTTCCCGGGCGTAAAGCGGCAAGGGTGTGGCGTTGATAACCCATCCCCATCTAGCGCCGAGGTTAAAGAAAGAGTAGAGCTATACCTCTACTCCCCCTCTGGACCTTCGTGGCCTGTTCTAGGGTGAACTTTACATTACTCTGCCAATACACAAGAAACCACAGCAAAAAAGAAAAGAAGTCAAGATACGATTGACGCGACACTGGATATAAGAACAAATATCCTATGCGTGATTTCCAGGCTACCGCCGCGGTGTCAATGAGAATCTTCGTTCCTCTGCGATGTTACCATAGCGTAGATTGGTCTCTGACGAGGCTCCGGGATCGACCTATCGCTCCCACTTTCAACGGCCAAGCAATCCATTTCATTCATCCCTTCACATATCTGTGCCCTTCCTTGTAACTTCCAAAACAAGGTACATATATTCCTCTATTCTTCTGGGACTGCTTGACCATTGAAAAATGGGAAGGACAGGTTGTCCCGAAACTTCGGTAACTACCGATATACGCTACGTAATATCCCACAAGAGCGAAGATCTCAACAAGTTTCCTGCTTTAGATACGACTCATTTCAGCTCATTTCTAAAACTTGAGGGCTATCAAGTTTGGCACTAGACACACCCGTGTGTCATAAGGTCAATGAATACTTCAGTCGGCGCAATCTAATAGAAACTGTCTGTGCATGTGTGTCAGGTGCGTCTGTGCAGTCTTGCACGCAATTTGGCCTACTGCCCAAGTTACTGAAAACAGCTGTGTGCAAGGCGAGTTGTACCGTCGCCCTATAATTTGGGCTCCAAAACAACCATTACCTCTATAATATTTAAGGATCCAGCTCGTACCGCGCAATAAGCACACCCAGTCTCGGTTATAAAAATGAATCATTTTATGATGTGGTGGGAAATACTCCACACAAAACACATAATTACACTGTGCGGTTAGAACATGGAATTGTTAAATGTTAAACCTGGTGGCACATAGAGTAACCACTGGGGTTTAAACGGTTTATCAACGAAGCAATTAATGTATGTGTGGAGAACAGTCATAACTTTGTGTTACTTCTGATTTAACGCGTTATGAAGATTAACGTTAACCGCACTATATATAAAGTTTTTACTCGTACCGCGCAGTAAACACTTCCCGTCTGGGTTACAAAAATTAGTCACTTAATGCTGTACAGGGAAATAATCGCCGTTTGTTCACAGATCCACACACAACACATAAATACACTGTGTGGGCAGAACATGGAACTGCTGAATGTCAAACCTGGCGGTGCGTGAAATAACCACTGGGCTTCAGGGGGCTAATATCGGGTATTAGACTTGAAATGCTGTACTGTACTTGAGGGACATCACATTACCGATTATGGCTAGCCATTACTGCCGTCTATTATGCAGATATGGCTTGTGTTGCACTCTGCCGGCAGCACATTTTAACAATAATTACACAGTATTTGAAGTTTCTGGGGTCAAGAAGATTCATACTGTGTATTTTTTATTCATTTACTGATTTATTTAACGACATTACTGGTAGCTCAGACAACACAGTGTTGCATGATGGTGAATAACGAATTCGAAAGAAGGGAGGAGAAGGTGGTTGCGCTGTCGAGGTACTAACCCGTACTGAGGAAAACAACGAAAACATAAGGCAGGAAGTCATGCCCCTGCTGTCTTGGACCTGCTGATTACGCGCTAAGCATCGACTTGAGGGAATATTACCATGGAGGTGGATGCTGTATGTACCTACGAGTCACTGGTAATCACGTCTCAGGCGACATGGTGACATAACAGAAACAAGGGAGGCAATGTACGTATATCGTAACATTGAGACGCGTTCGCGTAACCATTGTTGCAGTGGAAACGCAATAAATATTACATGTTTTATCTGTGTGTGTGTGTGTGTGTGTGTGTGTGTGACTGTAGCCTTAGTTATCCAGCATGCAATGCGCATGTGGTATAATGTCATCTGTGGCCTGTTCGGCTCTATCATATATTTTTTTTTACATTTTCTCATAAAATGTGCGTTTTGATTTTCTCTGCAACATTTACCCGAAACATGTTTCATTCTAAGAAGAATTCTGCAAGACATTATCATAAATGTATATTGGCCTTCATGTAAAGAAGCCGTTATTCTTTCACATTTAAATGCAACTTGAATTTTCTCGACCGAATGTCCAAAAATACTGAAATACAAAATTTAGTGAAAATCCGTCAAGTGGGAGCCAAGTTGTTCCACGCCGAAGGATGGACAGGTAGACATGACGAAGCTAAAAGTCACTTCTCGCAAATTAGTGAATGCGCCTAAAAAGGGGCGCAGAATTTCTTGTCGGTCGAAGTATTTTTTCTTCCTCTCAAGCCTTTGAGTTGCCACCGCCTATAAAGAATCCACGGAACCCGATAAGCTTCCAGTGGTTTTCCCAGAATCTCTAAGCCACGCACACATCCCTCCTCACAACACGGAAGAGAAAGGAGACTTGCGGGACGTAAGACGGTAGACAGGGCGCCATCGATCCAATGACATAGTACCTTGCTAATTTCTACATTCACCCCCCGCCTTACGGTAGCGAAGTTTTCTTGAAACTGTGTCAATATCGCAAAATTCAGTAAAGCGAGGCCTATTTTTTTTATTGGCTCCGATATGATCGCGTTGAGATGCGTCGTTTTAGAGAATTTTTCGGTCCATAATTTTAATACGAACACATACAAACGACGAAGATTCCCATCTTGTGCAATATGGCGACTTACGTATCTCTGTATAGTTAACAACATTTCAGAGGAGCTTACGGTCCTCATGTTCTGTCCAGCTCTTCTTGAATTATCCCAAAAACAGAGAGTAAGCGTTCCCCGAAACGCTGTTAACTATTCACCAATCTATACTGCGTCATGCCTCACAGCACGGTAAGTTATACCCTTTAGCAATCAGAAATAAGAGCACGTGCACGCAAATAAACTTCAAAACGTGAACGAAATGACATCTTCCACATGTATGGAAAGGCAACACACAGCATAATTTGACACAAGACTGAAACAGCATCTACGCTGCGCAAAGGGTAGTTAACCCTAATACGTCACTGACATCTGCACACACGACCTAAATTTAATAAAGAATATTTATTTACGAAAACAAAATGGTTCTGGTTTACTTTTTACCTTCGTATCAACATCGTTTTTATGAACCAGCATTAACAAATGACACTAAAACAATCAGAACATAATTTCGGAACAGAATGATAGTCAAGGTCTCCTGAAGACGATCTATTAAAAGTCGAAGAATTTAGATATGCAATGTTAAATCAGTACGTTATCGTGTTGCATTCTGGCGGATTCAGTGTTATCAATCGGCAGACAGGATTAATGAACCGTACTGATCCAGCTTCCTCATGTAGGATGGGTACCGGTTCTCTTTCCAGGGGGCAAAGCGGCCGGGGCTTGCCGCTGACAACCCACCTTCATTCAGCGCCGAGAAGAGTACAGCTATACCTCCACATCCCTTCTAGGCTTGCAGGGCCTGTTATAGGGTGAACTTTATGTACTGAGCCGCGATCCGTTATTTAAATTCATCTGTACTAATACATCACCAGTGATATCTCAAAGTGTGAGTTCTGGCACAATCTGTTTTGTATAATATGTTTTTAAAGCTTTCATAACCACAATAAATTTTCCAAAGGGCAAATTAAAGCCCATATCGTCAATTCTAATCTCAACGCTTCTGTCCTATAAACGTGCGTACCCAGGTCACAGACAAACACTAAACGTAGAAGGTAAATCTGTGCCTGTGCACGCCACAAAAGCACGTCAGCGAGTGAAGGCACGGCTCCACTCATTCGTAACCTTGGTACTAGATGCAGGTAGACAGTCAACTTCCCGTCCCGGTCGCTTAATCCCGGTTAGCGAGCCACGGAAACCCACTGAACAGGAGAACGTGTGCGGGGACTCAGGAGACGAAAATCATCTGCTGCACCTTCCGAGCATCGAATCACGGTTCATCGGTCGTCCAGTCCGTGGTCTAGACACTATATGTATAAAGTGAAACAAGCAACTTTTATTATGGTAATATACTCCTCACCCAATATTGTTCGGGTGATAAAAGCGAGAACAATGAGATGGGCGGGGCACGTAGCGCGTATGGGGGAGAGGAGTGGCGTGTACAAGGGTTTGGTGAGGAAACCCAAGAGAAAGAAACCACTTGGGAGATCAAGGCGTAGATGGGAGGATAATATTAAGATGGATCTTAAGAAAGTGGGACGTGGGGTATGGACTGGATTGAGCTGGCTCAGGATAGGGACAGGTGGCGGGCACTTGTGAGTGCGGTAATGAGCCTTCAGGTTCCATAAAATGTGGGGAATTTCTTGACTAGCTGAAAGCCGGTTAGCTTCTCAAGCAGGGCTCTGCTCCATGGAGTGTGTAAGTACTAAGTAAACAAGTAAGTAAGTAAGTAAATAACTTTGTGTAACGTGAAAGACAAATATGGCGGCTTTGCGAAAATTTAACTTAGTTTACAGTTTTAAGGTGACATGAACGAACCACCCGAGTTGGCCAAGTGATATTTCTATGGGGGTACCAGCAATGATGTGGGGCGCTCCCATCCTCATATTCAGTGGGTTCCAGACGATCTTTTCTCAGAGATAAAGGGCTGGGGGTGAAGTTGACCACTCATCTCCATTCTGAGCCCAGGCTTAGAATGAGTGGAACCATACCTCCACTCGTCCGTTATGCCTTCATAGAGCGAACAGAAAAACATTTTTCCTTAGCCTACATACGACTAATAAAATTCTGCTTCTAAGTGAATAATCACAGACACGACGCCCATGTGCAAAGTTAAGAAGCAGACCAACAAATAGTCGTCAGACCATTTATTAAGAAAGTGTTTGCAGCTACATGTTTCGGCTCGTATTAATCCATCCTCAGGTTGTACAAAACTGTATAAACAGAACACGTACATGTACAACCAATCATTAATTTTTATTCCAACTAAATGCACATAATATGTTAAATATATTGATCACTAATTGCCTCCAACATGTTTCGGTGTTTGTGACACCATTTTCAGGGAGACCATTACGTTACTTTCTCAAAAACTACACGTTTTTGCAATGTTATTTTTGCGCAAGTAACGCAACTGTCACCCCTGAAGATGGCGTAAAGGACATCGAAAAATGTAAGAGGCAACTGGCGATAAATATATGTATTTAACATATTATGTGCATTTCGGTAGAATAAAAAGAAGTGATAGACTGCAAAAATGCACGGAGTGGAAAGCATCAAAATAGACGTACATATATATAGTTGTACAATATAATCTTTCACAGTCTGAGAGCGGCCGAAACATGCAGCTGCACGTCACGTGTTAAACGAGTGTTGAGTCTGACGACAAGTTTATTGGTCTCTCTTCATACATAATGCAACGAGACGAACCACACCGACTCAACTCTAACACAATATCCGACATATTAAACTCACACAGAATGTGCGTTGGAGTATTAAGTTTTCTACACGAGGATAACAACAACAACAGACTTTTAACACTACAAATACGTGCAAGCTGTGAGTGTGAGCGGCTCGGAACGGATTTCCTCCCCCCCCCCCCCGACTTCCTTTTTATTTTGGCATCTCTCACTTTCCGTGTTACAGTGCAACTGGCTTAACTGCACGTGTCAAGCATGCTGATAAATAAAATGATTGTCGTCATCATCACTGTACTAAACAAACAATGCATCGAACGAAACGTCACGGTATCGTGCAACGCAATCTTTCGTATTCGGGAGATCCAGCTTTCATATCTCGACCCACATTTTGCAGTGGTTTTTGGGAGTCAATCATGTAAGACGCGGCGATAGGATCACAAATTAGGCCATGACCACTTCCGTCTCCATATTCTCCGATTCAGTATTCACTACACAACCTGTTATTCGACGTTATCAAAAGTGGCACCAAAAGTAACATTATCAAGATATTTAAAAACAGACAGCCGTATCAAGAGACCTTTGAGACTCTTCCAATAGGTCAGATTATACCGCGTGCGGTATAATCTGACCTATTGGAAGAGTAGTTAAAATAGTAAACAATAATGCTCAGAATGGAATAGAGCGAGATTTAACAGAATGTATCAGAACAGAATGTAAATGTTTATTTGTTGAGTGTGCAATACGTCATTCTAAACTGTAAAAAGGTAACGTTCACCCTAGAACAGGCCATGAAGACCTACAGCGGGGGTACAGGTATAGCTGTACTCTTTCTTTAACCTCGGAACTAGATGGGGGAAGGTTATCAACGCCACGCCCCAGCCGGTTTACCTCCGGGAAACACCCGGTACACATTGTATAAGAGGCCGGGTGGGCCACAGGGCGGGTCTGGAGGGTGAGAAAAATTTTGCCCACATCGGGATTCGAACCCCTGATAGTCCAGCCCGTAGCGAGTCGCTATACCGACTGAGCTATCCCGGCCCCCCATTCTACACGGTAAAATACAAACCGCGGAATACAGGGAAGCCGATCCCGGGGGCCGCGCGTTCTTACAAGCGTGGGTCTGAGGCCGCTCGCTTTCTGGGATCGGGTTCGAATCCCGCCGGGGAATGGATGTCTGTCTCTTGTGAATGTTGGGTGCTGTCAGGAAGATATTTCTGCGACGGGCCGATCCCTCGCCTAGAGAAGTGATCCCGGGTGTAGTTTGTCACAGAATGTGATCAGGTGCAAAAATAACCCACTACACCTAAAATAAGCAGGAAGAAAGAGGACAAAGACAGAAAGAACACAGGCGAATGCGCCCGCCAACACCACGTTTTTTCAGCATGCAGCCCTGATGACACCGTTCAGTATCGCCCCTCTGTACTTCTGTTTACTCTCTTTTATTATTATTTACAATATTCCTCAATTTTTGTCTCTGGCAATACTCTTGGAAGAGCTGCCATTTACACTTTATACAAAAGTTTCCTACTTTTTTTTTTAATTCTGTAACCTGAAGACGCCGTACAATTTTATTAAATGCCCTCTCTTCATTTACAATCAACTACACTGTTTAATAAATCCGACTGGAAGTATGTTCTGTAAAGAACAAAATTAATCTTGTATTTGCGCGTTCAAAAGTGTAAACACTTGTCACTGGTTCCAGACACATCCCCCAACCCCAGTCCAGCACTGCACATTTCAAGCTTCACAGACAACAGCTTCTCCTCCGATATCTTTAATTATCTCGTCTGATTACAATCTCCAACCAATTAACGACAGTGTCTCAGGGGGGAAAAATGCTATCTTTCGTCGTAATGACATGGAGCCGTTTTCTCAAGTTCCTATCTCAAGATCAATAATCATTCGGAGCTGCATCAGCGACAGTCATGTTCCAGCATCCACAAGTTTACTCAGTCACTCAAGAACAATTCCAAAGAAACTTAAAGCAGTGGTTCAGGTTTGTAATCACGCAGAAGTTCAGTTTATATTTCACAGATTAAAAGGTTGATTTAACGACGCTGACGGTACCTAAACACCATGTGCCATCGATTCGCCGTCTAAATCACAAACCGTTCTGGACGTAACTCATAAATGCCTTCGTCGATGACATCCCTGTGTGATGCATAACATATAAAAAGGTAAAGGTAAAGTTTTCTCCCGTTACAAGGCCGGTGTGGCCCAGAGGGTGGGTAAAGGTATAGCTCTACTCTTCCATGACCGCGGCATTAGAAGGGGGTGAGTGGTCAGCAGCACGCCCCGGCCGCACTTTACCCCCGGGAAAGAGCCGGTACCCATTTTACAGGAGACTGGGTGGGCCCCAGGGCCGGTCTGGACGGGCGGAAAATCTCGTCCCCACCGGGATTCGACCCCGGACCGTCCAGCCCGTAGTCAGTCGCTATACCGACTAAGCTACCCGGCCCACGATATATAACATATATTTACATATAATACATATAATTTTCTATATTTTAATATACTAACTATGGTGTTTGTAAAATGTCTGTGAATGCAACAGCCACGTTTCTACTTGGGATTTCTAATCTCGTGCCAAGATGAGGCAAAGGCGCAGGGGCACTGTGCTGAAAAATAATGATACTCCAGTGGAATGAATGAGCTACATTTAACGTTGTCCCGTCTCTTCATATGATTTTACGGCTTAGGTAAGCCTAGTGATTGAACACTCTACCTTGTTGGTCGCCCCAAATCCTCATTAAGGTGTTGCACTCTGCGACTCATACGCACTGCGATACTTGGCATGCTCTCCATTACAAATGGCAGTAAGCACAACGGTAGGTCTGAAGCGACAAATCGTTTCTGCAAACGCCGTTTCCCATTCCTTTTCCTTCCTAGTTTTACCGTATCGCATCTTGTAAACAGTAAAGGGCGGAAGGCAACAGACACTTCAGAGTAAAGTAAAATGCATGACAGTTGGAGACGAAATTCAAAACTACAAACAACATACACTTTACAGAAAATAAACAGTTCACCAACTGTTAGTTCGAAACCTTTAACCTTTTAAAACAACAAAACTATCCCGAATTACAATTAAAGGTTCAGCTCGTACCGCGCAGTAAACACGCCGTCTCGGTTGTGAAAATCCACCAGTTCATTTTTGGGCGCGTTCTCAAAACTGCGAAAGGAACTATGAGCTTTGTCATGTCTGCCTGTGTCTGTCCGCATGGAACAACTCGAGTCCCATTGAACGGATTTTCGCGAAATTTGATATTTCAGTATTTCTCGAATGTAATACTTAACTGCCGTTCCACTGTAACAAGGGTTGCGCGAACGGGCCTTGATGTTACGTTTGTAAGTAAATTGCTCGTCTTGGATGGTAATAAAGCTGCTTTTTGTGGAGAGATAACATATCACATATACAAATGCACTTCGCGGGCAGAACTTACTGTTTCTTAATGTTAAACCTGGTGGTACACACAGTAACCAAAGGGCTTTAAGGGGTTAAAGGAAAAGCAATCTCATTACAAGCCTGGACAGGTACTAAGGGTTCCAGGAGACTGAGGCCTAGAATTCAAGACAGTCGGCACATGAAGGCGGTAAGGTTGCCAGCTCTATGTACCGGCCGCCTTTACCTCCCAGGAAATATTCCTGGTACTCATTTCTGTTAGAAGCTGAGTCAATCTCAAGGCCATGGTGCGGCCGGAAAAATTATGTCAATGAAAAATTCCGACTCCATCGAGAATTAAACCGGCGACTTCCCGGCTTGTAGCGCAGTGCCTCAACCAACTGCGTCACCGCGTTTTAAGTGGTTATGTGCTTCATTATTAGACTAAACATCAGGTTAGTTTTCAAATGCACATACACAGTTTGAAAAGAAATAAAGGCGGTTTATGGTTCATTTTAACGACAACGCCCGTTTCTCCGGCTGCAAAGCGCCAACAGTCTGATAAAGAATGTAAAGGAAGTGGCCGTGACCTATCTGACATACTTTTCAGGTAGTTACCTGGGGTGAGGAAAACATACCAAAAAAAAAGCTTGTGTCACATTAGTCGAACCGGATAAGTCTTCAATACAGGTCAGAAGGTGATCGCCACAGCCCCATCCCTCCATTCAAGGCGCATTCTCTGCTTTGAACGTCTATGAATGATCACATGTCATTAATTCAACCAGATGATCTACAGCTTTCGTCCTTTCTCTGTTAGGTTCTCATGTCGTGCAAGTTATCTCTAGTCATAATTTAAGCTCCACGCTATTAATACACACGGGGGATTGGAGGTACAATGCCATGCATTCTTAACCCCAGGAGTCGAGGGAAGTGAATGGGCAGCCTCACGCCCAGGCCGCTTTATCACCTAAGAAACATCTCCCGGGTCCCACTGAATTGGAAGCTGGCTTGAAATTTGTGGGAAAAAATCTCTTACCTCTACCGGGAAATGAACCCCAACTCCCAGGTCGTCTAGCACGAAATGCAGGTACTATAAGGTTATGAACAGCAAGGGTTTTCCAACTAAAGTGAAAGGGATAAGTACACAGTGCCTGATACCATGTCAGATCCTGTCTTCTGTGTCTGAGGCTGGGATGTCAATTCTTCCACCCATTAATATGTAGGTCTTGGTTAACATTCAATTGCCTGAAGTCTAAAGTAACATCCGCACACAACAGGAGGGGAATTCAAGCATCTGAGCGACATTAGCGTCTAAAAGTAGAAACCGTTCCGTGGAGTTACTAGCGAAACGCGTTCACTTATTTTGAAAGAATATGGTTTGAAACAAATTTCTCAGGAAAATATATGAACGTGAGAGGGCACAGCAATGGAGGAGGATGTAAGAGACAGGACAAGTAAGTCCGTCGTCCACTAAGTCCGTGGTAAACCAAGTCCGCGGTCTACCAAGACCGCGGTCCACTAAGTCCGCGGTCAACTACATCCGTGGTCAACTAAGTCCGCGGTCAACTACATCCGTGGTCAACTAAGTCCGTGGTACAGCAATTTTAACACGAATACAGCAGCCATCTTCAAATCAGAGACGCCAGAAAGGTGACAAGACAAAATTCCCGTACAGAAGACCCACAATTCTGGAGCGATCTGTGAATCTCACCGTCAAGTGTCGCTCTCTGCTCGAGGCATGTAACTGACATATTTTTAGAGGGTATGTAAAAAACCAAACAATTATGCTAAAAAAAATTAGACGTCACCATGCAAAATTTAGCCGCCCGACATCAACACATCCCTGACGTGGCAAACGGCCGTTCGTAGAATGTTAAAGGAGGGTTTATCAAATTAAGACAACTGGTCTTAGGGAGCCAGAATGTGAGTTGGGAAGCTGACGGAACTAGCTCGGAATCATGTCCAGTGGCGGGCCTGGCGATTATCACAGCAGAATCTTGGAGATCCAACACATGCGGGTGACTGACTGTAGTGAGTGGACACACTGCAATTGCAAGCTTCACACTTTCGCCGATACGGCGAACATGTTTCAGGCAAAAGTAAGCAACTTAGGGGGGGGGGGGAGACAAGTTCCGTACTGACGGGTAGCAAATGGCGAATTTCATGTTTATCACTCCTCTGTACTAATCTACAACAACAACAGAGATCTCAGATTTAAAACTGAGACAGTATTTATTAATACAATCTAATACAACTACACCAAATACTTTTACGAGTGTGATACTACTGCCCTGAAGAAGATCAAATTAGGTCGAAACATGTTGCCATGCAGTTTGACGGTGTTTCGACCCTTCTTTTAAGTAAAAGCCGAAGTTACTCCTTTACACGACATGGAGGCATATAGTGGAAGTGGAGGTACCGCGTCTTTAATTCTTGATCTCGGCACTAGATGGTGAGTGGTCAGCTTCACGCTAGGGCCGCTTCATCCCCAGGAAGGAACCCCAGTATCCTTTGAATAGGAGGCTGGGTGTGCCCCATAAGCGGTCTGGAGGTTTTGAATAAGAGAAAAATCTCTTGCTTCTGCCACGATTCGAACTCCGGACCGTCCTACTCATAGCCTAGTCACTATGCCTACTGAGCTACCACGGTTTCCTCTACTCAGTCAGAGGGAAGAAATTTTTTCTCCTTTGAAACGCAGAGACCGAATATTCCCCCACTCCGACTCCTATGTAATGGACAACGGGGATGTTTTCACTAAGGTAAAACAGCAGAGGCATATATCTAGATCAAGAATGTGTGGAGCCATACCTCCATTCTCCCATATCCCTTCATAACTTAACTGTGACATGTTCCATTCATGTTTTTTGATACAAGAAGCAACGTTTGAGAAGTCTGAACTTCGTTAAGAGTCAAATAATGCATTTTTGCATTGACTCTGGTTCGCGTTTGATCTACGGGAGAGAAGAAAACATATAATTTACGTCTGAAGTAGCATTTTCACATCTAGTAGACCTTTCTATACGCTACGTACAAGAGATGAAAATAAAGGCGACAAGCTATGAAAGTTGAGGCACATTTATGGAAGCCAGCTATGACGCAGACCCATCTATGATTTAAGGCACGAAATAAAATAGTATTCCGCTCAACACTACATAGCGCAAGACATTACATGGTGGTTACGATAAGGTTTCTATTACATCGAACACAATATCGCGGCCAGAGCAGTAAATTTCAACACGAATTCCATATGCGTTACAAAAAATGTGACACACATTCAATAACTCACGCTTCCTAAGCGAAAAGGTCACCGAACAAAAAGTTTTGCGACCATAGTTTAGTAAAACAACATTTATCAAACTAATTATATTTAATTATGTAAAGGCACAGTAGGGACCAGTTCACTTACATTGCGCTGTCACATTACTCAGCTAGCTACGGAACGTAATTAGATTGTGGACAGCATAAAGGACGGAAAACAAACACAAGCAAACGAACAAACAAACAATTCACAAGCAGCCTGGTCAATCCGCACAGCGATTCGACAAATTCACTGGGGGGGGGGGGGGG
>Ga0123353_10002956_pt1 | contig 21268 bp, 17 predicted proteins | sample TergutLab28metaG_3_FD_92763 | JGI IMG/M metagenome (GOLD analysis project Ga0123353, IMG submission 92763) | Labiotermes labralis P3 segment gut microbial communities from Petit-Saut dam, French Guiana - Lab288 P3 | ecosystem: Host-associated > Arthropoda: Insects > Digestive system > Gut ... | reverse complement strand
TTCGTCGCAGAACATGTGTCGTCTCCCGCAGTGTTGATATGGTGAACCACACAATGAATCTGTTTGCACTATTTCATTGCAACAAAATCAACTTATGGCAATCATTCCTTTAGGACACTGCCGTAAAAAATACTATCTTGACTTATCACTATAAAGATGTTATAATTGTCCAATGAAAAAAAATGTTTTAGTAAATTATGTTGAAGCAGGTATGGGTCATATTACGGCCGCAATGTCAATTGCTGAAAGTTTAAAAAGGTATCATGATAATACATTAAATATTAAGGATGCGCATATATTTCGCGATAGTGGTAACAAAGCACTTGTGGATTTTGAAAAATATATTTCAGGCCATACAAAATCATACAGTAAAAACAAGTATGCAAGCGACATCCATCATTCCCTAATGGAAATGGTCGGCCCCCAAAGAACGCTTAAACTGGCACATGATCTTTGGATGCGGGAAGCGAAGAAAGCATCAATAGACTACTACAGAAAAGAGAGCCCCGACATCATTGTAACAACATTCTTTTCGGATGCATACTTTGCGAAATGCTATCAGAAAAAATTCAATAAAGAATGCAAGGTTGTTACCTATAACCCCGATCCAGATGTACATGGATGGTGGTACAATGAAACAGATTGCTTTATCGTCAATAATCCAGTTGCATATAAGCAAGCAATAGAAAGAGGATTCCCAGAAGAAAACGTTAAACAAGTTCCGTTCATTATGAGAAGCGATATCATAAACCTAAACCTATCAAAGAAAGAATGCAGGGAGAAACATGGCATTCCACAAGATAAATTTGTCACGGTATTATCCGACAGTGTATATGGTGCGGCAAAGCTTGGCATATTTACCGACGAATTATTGAAAACAAGCGAAGAAATGGTTATCATGCCTGCAGTATGCAGAAATGAAGATTTGATGACACGTTATACTGATCTTGCAACGAAACAGCCAGCAAACATTGATCTTATACCGATTGGGTTCAGGTTTGATTTATTCGAGTTTTTTAAGGCGGCTGATGTTGTAGTGGCAAAAAGCGGTCCAAATACGCTTCTTGATTGTGGTTTTATGGGTACGCCTGTTATTGTAAATCATTGTGCAACGCCAACAGAGAAATTTTCCAGAGACTTATTTGTTCATGAATATGGAGTTGGGGAAAGCATTGATGATCCGGTTGCATGTCGAAAAAGATTGGAAACATTTGTAGCAAACCCAGGATTGTTAGGGAATTACCAAGAAAACGCTAGAAAGCGTTTTGATCCTACTAAAACAGGCGGGCAAGCCATTGCTGATATAATCTGTGATCTTGCTTATAACTAGTCTATTTTATCTACTAATTGAATATAGTCTGTCGGTCGCTACACTGTAGCCTGCTTTTTTTACAGCATCAGCTACATCGTCCCGATAAAAATGCATGCCAACAATGCGCTTTTTCATTTTATCTCCAAGACGCAGGTCTCTTGCCACTTTTTCAAGTTTTTCAAGTGTAAAGTGCATACCCCAACCACGACCTATTAAAGTTGTATCCAAAAATAATTGATGCATAGCCATATCACAAAGTGTGCCCCTAACAAAGTCTACATCATCATTGTCGACTGCATAAACAATCTTATTTCTGACTCCACTCATCTTTGTTGTCATTACTAATGCCGTTGTGTCTACTTTTTCAAATCCTAGCAGGTTGTCCACATTAATCGAGTTATGTCTCATTGCTTTAAACTCTATCTCTCTAAGATTAAGTAAATGTGCTGCCTCACTTGGGCTTATTACATCTACTTTATTTAGGCCAAGTGCAACTATTGCAGCACACATTTGACCAAACTGTCTTGTAATACTGGGCAAAAGAAATTTTAATTTAATATTTCTTTGTTCACAATGCTGCTCTACTTGTTTTACGCCATTTATGTGATCGGTATGTATGTGGGTACCAAATGCTATTACTCGCTTTACGCCTTCAAGTACATTAGTTTCACTAAACTTTTTTCCGATTGACTCAGCAAAATCGATAAGAAGCATGTTTGTTCCATCTCTTTCTTCTTTTGCAAAAGCAATATTATCTAATGAACTTGCACCTAAAAATTTTATCTCCATGTCTTTTTAATATACCAGATATAAAGGTGCATTTCAAGCCTATTCATCGCTTAATTAATTTCTACTGGTAAACTTGGCTCAACACATTGCAAAATAATGTCAAGGTAGTTTTGTTTGTACTTCCCACTTGATATTATTTTTGGAAATTATTTTCACGGCAACACAAAATCGATATAGATCCCATAGCCTTTGGTAACGTCGCCTACCATGACGTGGGTAAGCGCACCCACCAATCGGCCGTTTTGGATGATGGGGCTGCCGCTCATACCATGAATTATTCCCCCGGTTTGTTCAAGGAGTTCTTTGTCGATGATACGAAGGACAAGCCCCTTGCCGGCACGCCGCTTTTGATAGCGTGTTTTGATTATTTCAATGTTATATTCGCGGATATTTTCGCCGTCAAGCGATGTCAAAATAGTAGCTTTTCCCGGCTTGACGCTGTAACGCGAGGCGACGGGATACAAATCTTTGCACTGCTCCAAAAAGCGGCTGTCGTCTGCCAAACACCCGAACACGCCGTGAGAATTGCTTGAAAGCACCGATCCTTGCACACCGTCGGTGCCTTTGCGAAGGGTGCTTTTGAACTCGCCTACTTTGCGCTTGTCGGATTTGTCGATGCCTATGATATTGCAAGTATAAACATCGCCCGCGCGCACGTTGACACTTGCCCCTGTTTCAAAATCAATTAGCCGGTGCCCAAGTGCCGCGAAATTATTGTTGGCGGGGTTGATATAGGTCAACATTCCCAACCCGCTTGTTTCGTCTTTGACCCAAACACCAAGGGATTTGCCCCTCAGATGCGCGTTGAGGTCTTCCACCGATGTAATTGTCACGCCGTCAAGTGTCGATATGACATCTCCGCGTTTAAAGCCGCGGCCGTCTTGCAAGACTATGACCCCGTCGGTTTTTGCCGAGAATCCCACAGGTACGCCGCCGGCAAGAACACGTTCATACGGTAAAACATCGACCATGATGCGCTTGACGTTGATAAGTCCGAACAATTTCAAATCTATCCAAGCGCGGGGTTCGTCGTCTACCATGGCGGTGCGGTCGTATACTCCCGTAATAAATTGATTGGGCGAGACATATTGACGCTGCTCTATCTCATCGCGGGTCAGCCGAATATCGTCGGGCATCAATACCGCCGCTGCGACGGGGACAACAACAAAATATGTCAACGCCACGCCAAGTGCCGCGGCTATTATGATATTGAACAGGGTGCGGAAGAATCTCACGCAGTATTATGTGTAAAACAACAATTAATAATTATTCATTACTAATTAATCATTTAAAATGCGCCTTCCGGCGCATTTTTGGTGTTGACGCTTGAATCGAAAATGCCGTACGGGATTTGAATGATGCGGGCAACTCAGCGAAAGCAATCTTACTGCGCAACAACGATGACGCTTAATGCTGCTTGATTCCTCACCTGACATGGTTCACACCTTGCCGTTCGCGTAAGGGCCTTCGCATCAACATCGCCCAAATCAACCAAAAGCCAGCACGCCACTCCCTCAAACAAGTGTTCGGCCCCCGGTCAGCGGTCACGGGGTTACAAGGGGTCGCTAATCCCCCGCCTAGTCAACATTAGTATTATAGCATCTCAGGCAGCAGATAGTCAAGTTTTCACTTGTTGTTGGTTTTGGACGAATTGCATTTTTCAATCACGGTCAGATAAGTTTTCATCTTTATCATTTTGTTTTAATAATGTTCGCAAGACACCGACACAATTCTCGAGACCACCGATTAATGAGTCTATGAATTGGTTTTCAAGGATTTCCCCCTGCCATTCGTATGTGCCGACATACAACGGAACCTCTGTCCCGTTTAAAAAAACTAAACTTCGGTTTGCTCTATTTCCCGCTTGTCCCTTTGTGTCTATATGTACGCATGGTATGTTTTTATAATATCGCCCTTGCATGTGCCACAGCGCCATATTGGAATCAATGGGAGTATCGCCCTTGTCATTGTGCATATAATCATCGCCTGCATATACACATAAAACCACGCTTTCCTCGTCCTGCTCGAATCTTTTATGGTATTCTGTGACGGCTTTTGCTTTTCCTTCGCCATCTTCTTCTCCGCCCCCCGTAACGTAACCACGTTCATTTCCAAACTTTACACCTACTTCTATTTTTTTGTCCATATCTGCAAAAGCAATCAAATCATCACACGAACGAAAATCTTTTAGGCGGTCCGCCTTTTCGAAAGCAGCAAAAACATCATAGAAAGCATTCATTATTTGACGCGCTTCAAATGTTTTCTCCGAGGAAATAAATGTGATGTCCGCTTTGGCATCCATTACTCTTTCAAGTTCCTTTAACGCCTCAAAAAAAGATATTGCTTGCTTCAGAGATTTTTGTCCCCACTCGTTGGGTTTTGAATCTAATGTAGATTTCCATTCTCCAAAAGAAATGTATTTATTTTCATTTTTCCACCCGAAATGGCAAATAATATCTTCTGTTGCGCCCTTCACATCGAGAAAGAATTTAATCTTTTTTTGCGACTTTTCTTTTCTGATTTCAGGAAATTCTTGCTTTGTTGTCAATTTGCTCATAGTTTTTTCTCCTTTTTTATTTGATTGTATTATACATAAACCACACATTAAGCACAAGGCCAAGAAACTTAAAAAGGCATAAAGTTTACCTTGACACCTTGATTGCGATATGGTATCATCCAGTATGAATCTAAGCAACACAAATTGGAATTTATACAAAGCATTTACCGTCGCATTTGAAACACGAAACTTGTATCGCGCTTCGGAAATTTTACTTGTATCCCGATCCGCCGTTTCCCAAAACATAAAGGAACTTGAACGGCAGCTTGGAGTGCGTCTGTTCACATCGGATTACAAGGGCATCGCCCCCACTGCAGACGGCGCCAACTTTTACACCGCAATAAAAAACGCAAGCACCACTATTATTAATGCCGAAAACGAATTGCACGCATTCACGCCCGATAGTACGGGCACAATAAGAATAGCACTTCCCGACCATGTTGCGGATTTTTTCCTTGTGGATTACATAAAACACTTTTGCGCGAAATATCCCAATGTTCGGTTCGATATCCTGCGGCACAGCGGGCTTGATATGCTTCACAACGGAAGCGTGGATTTCGTTATCGACATGGAATATAAACTCCGCGCTGACACTCTTACCACGGTCAAGTTATTTTCACTGACGGACTGTTTCCTTGCAAATAAACAGTTTTTAGAAAACCACAATCTTTCGCAAAACATCACGAAGGAACAATTAATCAAGTTGCCGCTTATTTCGTTCACAACCGACCCGTGGGCGGACTTTTATAAGGAAATTGACCCGAACGCGAAACCCGTCATTATTAATTCGGATTCGTCAAGCATAGTTCAATTGCTTGTTCAAAAATCCATCGGTATCGGGTGGCTAAGTAAAGAACAGCAAGCAGGCATGAACAACCCAGATATCGTCGAAGTCAAAGTTGATGGCTTTCCGTTTGCATCGTTCCCCACCTTAACTGTTCTATGCGCTTACAAAACCATTTCACGTCCTGCACGGGTATTTCTTGATGGGCTTATCGAGTTCATAAAACAACAAATAACTTGTTGACGCGCTGCACAATTTTTTGTATACTCCCTCATGAATTTCAACACCCTTACACCGACGGCAAAAATGCTTAAAAAATTGCAAAACTACGCCACGGGGCAGCCTGTGACGCCAGGCGACGTGCCTATAATCACCATCATAAACGCAGGCGAGGTAATCGAAAGTAAAAGATTGGTCGAAGAAATCATCTTCGGCGTAAAATCGGCGGGCGGTGCGGCATTCATGCACAACGTCGCGGTTTTTGGGTATTCCAACAAAATCAACCCGGCAACAGCGAAATACGCGGACAGTTTCGCGCGCGTGGCAGCGGCAAATGCGGAAGCAATCGTCAAATCCAACATGGCGGACGGGGCGGTAATCGTCACCGATTGCGACATCACGGCGGCGGGGCTTTTGCGGGGATGCCACAATGCTAATTGTCCGGTTTTAGTGCTGCCGCTTGGACAAATTACAAATTACAGTGTACAAATTACAAATAAAGTATTGACCACGGCGGGGAAAGTGACAAGCGGAACCATCACAAGCATCGAAAGCGAAGATATACTCAAAAAGGAATTCCAGCCTAAAATCACATCGTCGCTTTTTGCATTGCTTGAAAATATCGGGTTTTGCACAGAGGGTGCAAGCGTCAACAGGCGCGGGTCGGGGGCGCAACTTGCGGCGGCGGGGGAAACCGGCAAGCGAATTGTGGGCATGGCGAAAGATTTGACCGCGCCTAAAAAATTGCTTACGAAAACCGCGTGTCAAAACGTGGTGGACTTTTGCCTCACATCGGGCGGGAGTTTAAGTGCACTTAGTTTGCTTGGCAAGCTGTTCAACGCGAACGATGTAAAGGTTGCCCCTGAATTTATCGCCGAACGCGCCTCGAAAATTACCCCCAAGCCGCGCGTAGTACGGGTGTCGGGTTCAATGTGCGCCGGACACGTTCAATACGGGGATACAACGCCTGCGACATTCCATGGCAAAGCATGGGTTTACGCGACTTTGGAAGATGCGGACCGTGCCCTTTTGAGCGGCAGCATTCCGGCGGGCTCGGTCGTGGTGTTGCAAAACTGTGTCGGAATGAACGTGACGGCGTTTGCCTATGCTATCGAGGGCATGGGGCGCGAAAAAGATATCGCAATCGCCACAGACGGGGTTTGCGACCATACGGGCGTTTTGGCGGTGACGCTATGCACACCGGATTCGGGCGCCAACGAGGAATTTGCCAACATTCAAAACGGCGACGCTTTGGAAATCGATATTAACCGCGGACGGTTTAATACCTCGGTTTTGGCGAAAGACCAAAAAGTGCGCGCGAAAAAGAACACCACGAAAAAACAAGCGGTGTATTTTTAAAAGGAGTAAAAAAATGAAAATCGAAGAATTAAATAACGAAAAACTTGTAATTGAAATTTACAAGTTAATCCAAGAAATTAGCAACATAAAAGCATATGTTAAAAGTATAGAAAGTCAGCTAAAGTCCACCGAAACAAAAGACCTTCGCCGCAACTATAATATCAGTTCTTCGCACCTTCGCAGCCGAGAAGCCATTTTGGAGGACTTGAAAAAAGCAGCAAAGGCCAGGGGAATAGGTATGAGAATAACCTCCGGGGATACTGCACATATTAGCGGACTAAGAAAAAAAGATAAACAACCCAATACCCAAAAATGCGGCGCATGCAAAGACTGTGGCTGCGTTGTTATTGATCAATAAGTATTAAATTATCTGCACAAGTTTGTGTTGTAACAAATCACAACTCGTCAAATAATAATCCACACCGTTTTTTTGCGTAAGCAATTCCGCGCGACAGTTCTTACCATGCAAATGTCCGTACACGCACGCCGTTACGCCATATTTTTCACAAAGCGCGGTAAAGGGACTATCGTCCCGCGTGGCGTTAAATGGGGGGTAATGTAGTATTGCAATCAACTTTGCGGGGGAGGTGACCTCCACCCTTTCGCACCCCCCGTCGCCTTTGGCGCCACCCCCTTTCGCAAGGGGGGAATCTGCGAAAGATTCTAATTGAGGAAAAGCTTTTTGCTTTCCAGTAATTTCTAGGGATTGCTCGCCCGCCGCCCTTGACTCATATACCAATTTCCCCCCTTGCAAAGGGGGGTGCCCCGCAGGGGCGGGGGGTGCTAAAAGCGTGGGTGCCTCCCCCACACCCCCTGCGGTAATTTTTGCGGCGGCATCCTTCAGGGCAAGTTCAAAACGAATTATTTCGCGTTCATAAATTTTCTTGTCTTCACCGCTTTGGGTCATGCGCCTCTCCGGCACGCGCCAGCCTCTTGTACCCGCAAATACGAAATCACCAATTTTTACACTATCGTTTTGCAGGGCAATGATATCGGGGCCAAGAGTCTCGCGGATTTTGCCGATACTTTTCCACCAATAATCGTGGTTGCCGCGGATAATGATTTTTGTACCATTAAGTTTTTTCAAGAACGCGAAATCCTCGGCGGCTTGTTCCATTTTCATCGCCCAACTTATATCACCCGCGATAATACCGACGTCGCCGGGACCGACACGCGCGTTCCAATCGTCCATGATGCGCTGTTCATAGTTTGCCCATTGGTCGCCGAATAAATCCATCGGTTTGTCCGTTTGGAATGATAGATGCAGGTCGGAAATTGCAAATACTTTCATTTTTGCTCCATATATTGCACAAGGGCGTCAAAGGCTTCCCACTTTTCGGTCAACTCCGGGCTGCGGCTTGTCGTCCATTTTTTAAATTTGTCAAAGTCTATCCACATGACTTGGTCTACCTCGTTTTTGTCGATTTTGATTGAAGCAATGTCAACGTCTTTGTGCGCAACGTAAAACTCGTTAAAGTGACAATCCCACATTTTTTCACTTTTGCGGTGGGAAGACAAATAACCGCCTATATACCGCACATCGCTTGGGCTAACTTCTATGCCAACCTCTTCTTTCAATTCGCGTATAATGGCAAACAATCCCAACTCGCCCGCATCTGCGTGTCCCCCTGCCGTGCCGTCCCATCGACCCGGCCATTGTTTTTTGTTATTGCTGCGTTTTTGCATAAGTACTTGGCTTTTGCTGTTCACCACAAAAATCAAACCTGCCCGGTGCCACAGTCCGTTTTCGTGCGCTTCCTCGCGCGAAACTACCCTGCCGGTAAACCAGCCCTTGTTGTCCAATTCGTCAAACATTTCCATGCTACATGATAACAAATCAGCGCGCATATTGCAAATCTTAAAGACTTGTGGTATACTTTAGTTATGAGTAAAAATGATATACTGTCTTTACAGAAACGATTGAATGAAATCGATGCAGAAGTGAAAAAAGGTTGCATCGAAAAAAGAATACTTCCATTTCCGAGATGGGTTTTCGATGCTTTGCGCACCATTTGTTACAGTTCGCCGCCGGATTCCGGTGTGCCCTACAACGGATTGCCTTTGTCGATTTTGCTTTTCACACCCGATATATGCAACGGATATTGCTTTGAAATGTCAAAACTCTTGACACTTGCTTTTGATGATTGCACTATGATGCACGGTGATAATGAACTTTTTCGCTTGAAAGCAAAAATGAATGGAAAAAGTGCTAACCACGCTTTTGTAGAAGCAAACGGTAATGTTTTTGACACCACTTTGGGATTGATGTTCGACAAATTTACAGAAACTTGAAAAATGGATGAGTAATCGCGATATTGTAAAACCCTAAGCTTGCGTTGTCTTCCGCGCCCGTCTGTCAAATTCAAAAGACGTCCACGGTACGGCTTCGGGCGGGTTTACCACAAAACGCATTGTGTCGCCGGTCGTGGGGTGAGTAAACCGCATCTCGTGCGACCACAGGGCGATGTTCCACCCCTTGCCTAATTTATCGCCGCCGTATTTGGCGTCGCCGAACACAGGGCAACCTATTCCCGCCATTTGTACCCGGATTTGGTGGCTGCGACCTGTGAGAAGTTTTATTTCGGCAAGGGAAACCACCCCGTCACCGCTTCGCGGTGCCACCCCTCCAAGGAGGGGAGTTACATTCTTGTTCGCATAAGTAATGCTTTTTACTTTATAAATAAGTTCCGCGCGTTTGGCACCGACTGTTGCAGCAGGCACGATTTCTACGATGTTTTTTTTGTCATTTTTCAAAAGATAATTCACAAGGGTTTTTTCGCGGGCTTTGGGTTCGCCTATCACGATGGCAAGGTATTTTTTTTCGAACATGCCGTCTTTGATTTGGGCGGATAATCTGGCGGCGGCTTTGGAGGTCTTTGCGTATATCATTACTCCGCCGGTTACTCGGTCAAGTCTATGCACTAAACCACAAAAGCTTTTCAAGTATTCTTTAAGTTGGTCAAGCAAATTGCTGTCGCCGCTTTCATCGGGACAACAAGGTACGTTTTGCGGCTTGATGACCACAATGATGTGATTATCTTCAAAAATAATTGACGGTGACATTAATACTTCCAATATCTACTCCTTTACGAAAACTGCAAATGCGCTTGCTCCTGCGGGCAAGGTGATTCCTTCGCGTGTTGGCAATCCGATTTCATACGCGTTTATAGCGAGCGTGCGGTTCAACCGCCGTTCGATATATCGGGCTTGCGCGTTACACGCGCCGGTGCCCGCTATGGTAGCACTAATTCCGCATTTTGCCAAGTTCCTTTCAAGTACATTTTTGATAACGGTGGGCTGCAAGCCGGTGGTGTAACTGTTAATCAAAAAGAATAGCGGTCTGTCCGACAATAATTTACAGCACTGCCCCACTAAGTAATCAAGATGCTGTTCAAGCTTCCAAACTTCCCCGCCCGCGCCGCGTCCGAAAGACGGCGGGTCCATGATTACCGCGTCATATTTTTTGCCGCGGCGAAACTCCCTTTCCACGAATTTAATGCAATCGTCGACAATGAATCGCACGCGGTCTTTTGGTAAGTTGTTAAGTTCACAATTGCGTTTGCATACTTCCGTCATACCTTTGGAAGCATCGACATGAGTGACGTGCGCGCCGGCTTTCGCCGCGGTAACCGTCGCCCCGCCGGTATAGCCAAAAAGATTTAGAATATTGGGGGAGGTGACCTCCCCCAAACCCCCTGCAATATTCGCGGGGGGTGCGGGGGAATTCAATCCCCCAGTAATTACTTGTGTGATTTTGTCCCAGTTTATGGCTTGTTCGGGAAAAAGACCCGTATGCTTGAAATTAGTCGGTGATATTAAGAATCTCAAATCTTTGTAGGTTATTACCCACTCGTCGGGAAACTTGAGCAAATTGTGCCACTTGCCGCCGCCGTCTGCCGAACGCGTGTACTTGGCGTGCAAGCCGTCATATTTTGATAAATTAAAGGCGGGTGCCCAGATTGCCTGGGGGTCAGGACGCAACAACACCACGTTGCCCCAGCGTTCCAACTTTTCGCCGCCGCCTGTGGCGATTACTTCAAAGTCACGCCAACCCAATGCCGATTTCAAGTTCGTTTTTTCCTTTTTTCAATTCAAGTCCAAGTGCCAATACTTCCGCGCAAATCTTTTCCTTATTGGTCTTAATCACTTGCGCGAATTGGTCGCTGTTTGTGCCAAGCGTCAACTTTATGCGTGCGGTTATGTCAAGGTTTTGTTGTTGCCGTTCTACTTGTACGGCTCGGATAATTTCACGCAAAATTCCTTGTTGTATAAGTTCTTCGTCCAAGGTGGTATCAAGCACCACCGTCAAATCCCCTGCGGTCTCGGACACGAATTCGGGCTTGCTTTTTAATTTTCGGTCGAATAAATCTGCGGCAAGGTTTTTGAACTCGCCCATTGTAACTTTGCCTTTTGCGTGTTCGGCTACCGCACGCGCCATTGCAACATCGTCAAGGGTGGCGAGGGTGTCTTTTAGTTTCTGTACATCGCCTTTCAAAACCGCGCCCGCACGTTTGAAATTGACGGCAAGATACGGTACATTGAATTTGTCTTCGGTTTGCACGATTTCCACTTTTTTGACATTCACTTCTTCTTGCAAAATGTGCATTACATCTGACAGATTGTGTATTGTTTTCACATATAAAGTGCGTAGGGGTTGGCGGAGTTTTAAGTTTTCACGTGCTCGTAGGGACAGGGCGAGAGAAATTACTTGTTGCGCAAAAGAAATTTTTGAGATTAAACCACCCCGTCCCGCTGTGCGAGCCACCCCTCCATAAAGTAGGGGAACCTTTTGCTCGATGGGAAAATCCGCCGCCATACAAAGACCGGGGAGTCCGAGCTTTTGCCAAATATGTTCCGACAAAAACGGAGTTATCGGTGCCATGACAAGGGTAATGGTCTTTATCGCGGCATGTAATACCCAGTACGCGTTCAATTTGTCTTGCTGGCCATCATTCTTCCAAAAACGCCGGCGATTAACACGGATATAAAAATTGCTTAAATCCTCCACTAACTTCTCGGTGGCGGAAACGACCTCGTATAACTTGTAATCTTCGTAACTTGCTTCACAATCTTTGATATAGTTGTTCAAAACTTCCACAAGCCATAAATCCGTCACATCAAGGTCGCGCGGTACGTGGTTTTTCACATCGGGCTTATCTATCGCAGCATACGTGTCATAGAAAACAAAAGCATTGTAAAACGCAAGGAGTTTTCGCCGCGCCTCGTCTATAAGGTTCGGCCCGAATCGCACATCATGCGCGGGGTTACCGCTTGCAAAAAGGTATCGTATCGGGTCCGCGCCATACATTTCCGCGGCTTCGTCGGCTTTGATATTGTTTACACCGGATTTGGAAAATCTGCTGCCGTCCTCGTCAACAATCATGCCGTGCCCGACGACTTTTTGGTACGGAACTTTGCCGGTCAAAACCACAGACATGAAAAGCATGGAATAAAACCACAGACGGATTTGTTCTTTCATTTCGATGACGACTTGGGATGGAAAGTAATCCTTTGCCGCGGTGGAAAAAGGTGCTATACCCGCATCAAGCCAACAATCCCCAACATCAGGTACCCGCTTGGCGGACTTACCGCATTTGCATTTGACCGCGATTTCGTCTATATAAGGGCGGTGCAGGTGCGGGATTTTGTCGATCGCTTCTGGGCTAATGGCAATTTTTTTCAACTCGGCTTTTGAACCCACGACAATTATGTGACCGCAATCACACGGATATATAGGCAAAGGCAGCCCATAAAACCGGCGGCGAGATATATTCCAATCGCCCATGTTTTCAAGCCAATGCTCCATGGTTTTTTGCAAAAAAGGCGGATCCCATTTGACGGCTTGCGCAGCAGCAAGAAGCTCCGGCCTGATTTTGGCAGTAGCAATATCCCACCCGTCAACAAGTTTAAACACCACATTAGTCTTACATCGCCAACAAAACGGGTAGCTGTGCTTGTAATCATGGACATAAAAAAGCGCGTTATTCTCTCTTAATTTATTAAAAATGATTTCTTCACACTTTTCAGTTGAAAGACCGGCAAGATATTCGAATTCTTCTGTAAAGATTCCCGCTTCGTTAATAGGCACGATTTGTTTTAATCCGTACTTTTTTCCAAGCTCAAAGTCTTCCGCTCCGCAACCCGGGGCGATGTGAACTGCGCCCGTTCCGTCGGTTGCCGAAACCGCGTCCCATGGGATAATAGTATGTGTGAATTCTTGAACTTCAAGTGGAAGAATAGGTTCAAAGGTCATACCTAGAAGTTTTTCGCCTTTGAACTCGTCGATGATTTTCGCGTCTTTGCGACGCAATGTTTTGACTGCTTCTTTACCGACGATAATTAATTCCCCGTCAAGCTCAACTGAAACGTAAGTATGATTGGGGTTAACGGCAATCGCGACGTTACTCGAAAGAGTCCACGGCGTCGTAGTCCAAACAAGTATTTTTTTCGCTATATTTTTTGCGGCGGGTACGGGGGGGGTCACCCCCTCCGAAATAAGTGGCACTTTCACAAAAACCGCTTTATGTTCAAAATCCCTGTACGACCCGTTCATTTCGTGTTCGCTTAAAGACGTACCGCACCGCGGACACCACGGCATGGATTTGTAACTCCGCACCAACATTCCGCGCCCGTGACAAACTTTCAAAAAATTCCAAATACATTCAATGTTGTGGTCACTGTTTGTGAAATAACTGTTGCTCCAATCCATGATTTGCCCAAGGCGAATACTTTGGCGTGTTTGTATGTCGGCGAAGTGATTAACACGTTCAATACACTTTTTGGTAAAGTTGGCAAGCCCGTATTCCAAAATTGCCTTTTTATCGTTGAGTCCCAATTCTTTTTCAACCTCGACCTCGACCCACATGCCCTGCGCGTCGAAGCCGTTTTGAAAATGTGTGCGGCGACCTTTTAGGGTATTGTATTTTATTTGCGCGTCTTTAAGAGTCCTTCCGCAAATGTGGTGCACCCCCATTGCGTTATTGGCGGTAATAGGCCCGTCAAGAAACCGAAAAGTTTCTTTTGCACTCTTGTTTTTATCACGCATCGCGGAAAATACATCGCGTTCGCGCCACAGTTTCAATATTTCATGTTCATTCTTGATAAAATTAAACATATCTTCCTCGATTTGTACATTGTACACTGTAATTTGTAATTTGTTAATAGCCTTCCAATATCTGCATTAAATCAATGATGTCCGCAGTGGTAATGATTCCCAAAAGCGGCGCACCCGAGGTCCCGTTTTCGGTAATCAAAACCGAGGTCAGCTTGCGGTTTCCGAACAATTCCAAAATCTCCTCGATAGTAATCCCGGCGCTTACAAGTGCAAAGTGCGTGGTATACGGAAATTCGCGCAAGTACTGTTCCGCGGTGGTGTTTTTCAAAAACTCCTCTATGCTACGGCCTTGTTCTAAAATCTTACCAAGCGCTTCCATGAAAGTATGCCTCTGCAATACGCCGATAAGAACCTCGCACGGCTCGGTTCTTGTTCCGCTTCGCTCCGTAACCGTATTTTTCTTGTATACCGGAATATTGCTGTGCCCCACTTTATAGGATTTCAAAATAAAGTCGTAAAGATTCGCCTCCGCGTCAATAACTTCAACATCAATACTTTTCATAGCATCAATTGCAAGCGGCGGCGTCGATATAATCCGTGCGACTTTTTCAATCAAATCAACCACTTCCTCGTGCGGTTCGGCAATGATTTGTTCGCTTCGGCTGTGAATAATCGCGTTTCTCAACCGCGCTAAATCAATAAGGTCGTCCTCGTACAACCGAATAACTTGATTAAGGCTTGAACACCGGCGGATAAGGTCGCTGAACGAAATATTTGTCTTAAAATTATATTGAGTCCGCAAACTGTGGTCCAATAAATTATAAGCGTTCACAAACCGCGCGCCCAAAGTGTTATTCTGAGAATTTGTCATGACGACATTGTAGCATAAAGACCATACAAGAGTCTAGCGAGTAATTGCAGAAAAATCAACCTCACATCTATCCATATTCACACCAATGCAACGAACCCTTAATCTTTCACCTGGCTTTAGTACATTACCTTTCTTCCCGGTCAATGTTCCATGTTCCTGGTTATGACGCCAATATTCGCTTTTACCGTCGGAACTTTTTCGCGGCAAATTATCCATCTTGATAAGACCCTTGACAGTGTTCGCAGGTATACGCACAAAAACACCAAATTCCATAATGCCGCTTATTACAGCGTCAAATTCTTCGCCAATGCGGTCTTTCATGTACTCAGCACGTTTAAGGTCGTTAATCGCACGTTCCACTTTCATCGCGGTTATTTCTGTTTTCGTCGATTGTTCAGCAGCCCGCAAAACAAATTCGCTAAGCTGACTTAGTTTATGACTTGAAAGCTGCCTGTTTAGCATCATCTTCAAAATGCGATGAATTACAAGGTCGGGGTATCGGCGGATTGGACTTGTAAAATGACAATAGTTTTCGGAAGCAAGACCAAAATGCCCCAAACAATCGGGACTGTATTTTGCTTTCTGTATACTTTGTAGCGCAAGTTCCGAAATAATTGAACGTAAATCATCGCCAAGGGACGCAATCATCTTTTGGTATGCGTGCGATGTAGGATGGTCCGCGCTTATTTTATGCACAACCCCAAAAGGTTTTAGCATTCCAACCAATCGCGAAACTTTCACAGCCTCAGGCTTTTCGTGAATTCGGTATACAAAAGGCAATCTGTGTTCAAGCGCAAACTCCGCAATGACTTCGTTACACAACACCATGAAACTTTCAATCATGCGGTGCGACAACCAACACGGATAGGCAACGACATCCTTAATTACTCCCGTTTTCTCATCAAGAATTATTTTGGGTTCAGGCACATCAAAAACCACTTCCCCGCGTTTTTTACGCACGTCTTCCAATACGTGCGTTAATTCTGCCATATCGTTAAGCATAGGCACAACTTTTTTGTGCTCTTCGCAAAGTTCAGTGTCCCCGTCCAAAATCTTTTGTACGGTTTCATACGAAAATCTGGTTGCAACGTTAATAACACTTTCCACGATTTTGACGCTTTTTTCCCTCACGGTACCGTCGCGCTCTATTATCATGAAAACAGACATTGCCAATCGGTCCTCGTTTGGGTTAAGAGAACAAATATTGTTGGATAACTGGGTAGGCAGCATCGGCAAAACCCCGCCGGGAAAGTAAACACTCGTTCCGCGTTTGAAAGCCTCGTCGTCAAGTTCGCTGCCTTCTTTTACATAATGTGATACATCGGCAATATGCACCCCAAGCGTATAAGTGCCATCGGGATTCTTTTCTAAACTGACCGCATCGTCAAGGTCTTGGGCGGTCTCGGGGTCAATTGTTACAACCACTTTTCCCCGTAAGTCAGTACGGCGCGCATAATCATTAGGATCAAGTTTTGCAACGCGTCTTGCTTCGGCAACTACTTCGTTCGGGAATTCTTCGATTAAGCTATGCGCCCGAATAATACCTAATACACCGATTCCGACTTTTTCCTTAGGTCCCAAAACTTCAATAACGTCAATCTGGTCGACTTTGTCACCAAAAACAGCCACAATTTTTTGCCCACTTACCGCCGCAGACATTACTATTTGTCCACGGTTGGTAACACTTCTGACGACCAAACTTTGCGGCAACCTTTCGTCATCGGGAATAATGAAAGATACACCATTACTGCCATGTACATAAGTTCCCACGATGGGTTTTCTATCCTCAAAAAATTTTGCAAGACGCTCTTCAGGTGTTTCTTTTTCTTTTGGTTTATATGTGCCCATGATTTTACATCACTCCCCCGGATAAACGGTATATGCCACGAAATACAAAATGGCACAAACGGCAATGACGCTTGCACATATTATGACAAGCAATCTGATGCGCCCTTGGTTGTTTTTGCCTTTGTTTTTTGTATAATAACTCTCCGCAGCACCCGTGATTACGTTATTTCCGGCACCCGTTTCCGGCGGAGAAGCCAAAACGCCGATTATCATGACAAGGCTTGTAATAGCCATTACGATAACAAGCGCAACTTGTACCCCCTTGAAGGTATCGGTTATCCATTGTGCCAAATTTAACAAATTACCCAACATTTTTGTACCCTACATTCCTATAACGTTTCAAACCCGTTCCCGCAGGAATAAGTTTTCCTATTATAACATTTTCTTTCAAACCAATCAAGTAGTCAGTTTTACCTTTTATAGCAGCCTCCGTAAGAACGCTTGAAGTTTCTTGGAACGATGCCGCCGACAAGAAGCTATCAGTTTTAAGCGCGGCCTTGGTAATCGACAACAGCACTCTACGGGCTGATGCCGGCTTTTTACCGCTGTTAATGGCAATCAAGTTTTCTTCGTCATATGCGGCGGCGTCTACGATGCTGCCCGCTTGCAATCTTGTCTCGCCCGGGTCTTCGACTTTAACTTTTCGAAGCATCTGTCTGATAATAATTTCAAGGTGTTTGTTATTAATTGCAATGTCCTGCGTTTTATAGATTTTGATAACCTCCGCCATCAAGTAATCCTGCACTGCCTTTATACCGCGCGTACGCAAAATATCATGCGGGTTGATTACACCTTCGGTAAGAGATGAACCGGGTTCTACAACGCTGTCCTTTTTGACAACAAGCTTCACCCCGCTGTTGATAAGATACTCCACGTCCTTATTGTCAGTAGTACGGATAGAAATCTGAGTACGTTTCTCAACCGCTTTAATACCAACCACTACTCCGCCGACATCACTGACAACTGCAACACCCTTGGGCTGGCGTGCTTCAAGGATTTCTTCAACACGCGGCAAACCCTCGGTAATGTTAGCCGTAGCAATACCACCCGTATGGTGAGTCCTCATAGTCAACTGCGTCCCCGGCTCGCCGATACTCTGCGCCGCAATGATTCCCACCGCTTCACCAATCGGAACCGTAATGTGAGTCGTCATATCCCTGCCATAACACCGCGCGCAAATCCCGCGTTTCGCACGACAGGTAAGAACAGTACGAATTTCAACCTCGGTAATCCCGCAAAGATCGATTTCAACGGTTTGTTCTTTAGAAATCATAGTATTCGCCGGCACAATCACGCGCTTAGAATTTTTTGGATCAACTACATCCTTAGTTGCGTACCTACCGTCGATTCGGTCGCGAAGATGTTCAACATAACCATCCACCACTAATTCCCGAACTACAACACCCTTAGGCTTCTCACCCCATGTCGCAAAGCAATCCTCTTCACTTATGATAACATCTTGAGACACATCGGCAAGACGCCGTGTCAAATACCCCGCATCCGCGGTTTTAAGCGCCGTATCGGCAAGACCCTTCCGACCGCCGCGAGACGAAAGGAAATACTCAAGCGGCTTAAGACCAAGCCGATAATTACCTTTTGTCGGCACATCTTCTTTACGTCCCGAAACGTTTGCAATAATACCGCGCATACCCGAAAGCTGCATAATCTGTTTATTGGAACCGCGCGCACCCGACGCCGCCATAATTTTAATGGGATTGAACTTAGCAAAACCGTTTACAACCGCTTTTTGCACTTGTTCGGTCGCCTTTTGCCAAAGCGCGATATTCTTGTCCAACTTTTCCTCGACGGTAAGCATACCCATCGCGTATTGTTCTTCAACTTTTTTGACTTCTTTCTCGGTTTCACGGATAATACTCTCCCTCTCGGGCGGAATATGACCGTCAAACACCGAAATACTAATAGACCCAAGCGTCGAATACTTAAACCCCGCATCTTTGATTTTATCAATGGTTTCCGATGTTACCGTCGCACCGTACTTTTTGAAGGTACTCACAATAATATCGTTCAAATCGGTTTTAGTAATCTCTTTATCACTCTCGTACGCGAACTTATTCTCGGGCTTGGTCCTGTCAACAAACCCGATATCTTGCGGAAAGCATCGATTAAATAAAATCCTTCCCAAAGTCGTTTTAACACGCCCCAAACTACCGTCTGCCGCCTGTCTTCTTACAGTTATGACTGCTTTCAAATCCAACTCACCCGCGTGATAAGCCTTTTCTGCCTCTTCCTCGGACTTGAAAATCTTGCCTTCGCCTTTCGCGCCCTCTTTGATAAGCGTCAAATAATTGCACCCAAGGACAATGTCTTGCGTCGGAGTAACAATAGACTTCCCGTCGGACGGCTTTAAAATATTATTGCTTGAAAGCATCAATACACGTGCCTCGGCACGCGCCTCGGGCGAAAGCGGCACGTGAACCGTCATCTGGTCACCGTCAAAGTCCGCATTAAATGCCGGACATGTAAGCGGGTGCAGCCTAATAGCGCGCCCGTCAATCAAAGCGGGTTCAAATGCTTGAATAGACAACCGATGCAAGGTGGGCTGGCGGTTCAATAATACCGGGTGGTCTTTGATAACTTCTTCCAATACGTCCCAAACTTGCGGCTTTTCGCGTTCGATTAATCTCTTCGCGCTTCTGCTGTGATGCGCCAAGTTCATCTCGACAAGTTTTTTCATAACAAACGGCTTGAACAATTCCAAGGCCATCTCTTTCGGAATCCCGACTTGATAATGTTTAAGTTCAGGACCGACAACGATAACGGTACGCCCCGAATAATCCACACGTTTACCCAACAAATTATTTCGGAATCGGCCTTGCTTCCCTCGAAGCCCCGCCGCCAAAGATTTCAAATCACGATTTTTCGCACCTTGAACGGCTTTACCGCGCCGCCCGTTGTCAATAAGCGCGTCAACAGCTTCTTGCAGCATACGCTTTTCGTTTCGCACGATAATGTCGGGCGCGCCAAGACCGATAAGTTTATTCAATCGGTTATTTCGGTTAATAACCCTTCTGTATAAATCGTTGACGTCTGTCGTTGCAAAACGTCCGCCGTCGATTTGTACCATAGGCCGCAACTCCGGCGGGATTACCGGCAAAACATCCATAACCATCCACTCGGGTTTGTTGCCGCTGTTTTTGAACGCGTACAAAAGTTCCAATTTCTTTACCGCTTTTTCGCGTTTAGTGCCTTTTCCGGTTTTGACAACGCCTTCACATTCTTTGATTTCTTTTTCGATATCGATATTGGACAACATTTCTTTAATTGCTTCCGCACCCATTCCCGCTTTGAAAGACCCGATTCCGTGTTTTTCCTGGGCTTCCAACATTTCGCGGTCGGACAAAATCTGCCCCTGTACTAACGATGTTTTCCCCGGATTGATAACAACGAAACTTACAAAATAAATAACTTGTTCAAGGTTCTTTATGGTCATCCCAAGCAAAGTCCCTATACGTGACGGCACGCCTTTAAAGTACCAAATATGTGTAACGGGTGCGGCAAGTTCAATATGCCCCATGCGTTCACGCCGTACGATACTGCGCGTAACTTCAACGCCGCACTTGTCGCACGTTGTTCCTTTATATCGAATCAACTTGTACTTACCGCAACTGCATTGCCAATCCTTTTTCGGACCGAAAATACGTTCACAAAACAATCCGTCTTTTTCCGGCTTTTGCGTACGATAATTAATCGTTTCCGGCTTTGTTACTTCGCCGTGCGACCACTCGCGTATGCGATTCGGACTTGCGATGCCTATGCGCAGGCTTTCAAAGTTATTAAGTTCAAACATTCTCCATCTCCTTTTTCGTAAAACTTGTTTTCCGCACTAACTTGTAAACCAGTTCCCCTCTAAATTAGAGGGGTGGCACCGCCGTAGGCGGTGACGGGGTGTATTACTCACTGAACAACGAATCCTCATCAAACTCGTCCGACCCGGCAACAGGTTCCGGATTATCTCCAAACCCAAGGTCGATTTCCTGCAACATTTCGGTATCCTCGGGTTTCATGACGGTATCAACAATATCGGGTTCCAACGTCTCGATATGTTCAATTGCAACCTCTTTCTTATCACCCGTAAAGATACCGATATCAAGCCCCAATCCCTGCAACTCGCGAATCATGACCTTTGTCGATTCGGGAATCCCGGGTTCGGGCATAGGCTGACCGTTGACGATTGCGATAAACGTCTTTGTCCGCCCCGACACATCGTCGGATTTTACCGTAAGCATCTCTTGCAATATATGCGCGGCACCGTATGCCTCCAAGGCCCAAACTTCCATCTCACCCATTCTCTGTCCGCCGAATTGCGCCTTACCGCCAAGCGGCTGCTGGGTCACAAGACTATATGCACCCGTACTCCTTGCATGAATCTTTGTGTCAACCATGTGGTGCAATTTCAACATATACTTGTATCCGACGGTGGTTTTGTTTTCAAAAGGTTCACCCGTGCGCCCGTC
>Ga0123353_10002955_pt1 | contig 21270 bp, 17 predicted proteins | sample TergutLab28metaG_3_FD_92763 | JGI IMG/M metagenome (GOLD analysis project Ga0123353, IMG submission 92763) | Labiotermes labralis P3 segment gut microbial communities from Petit-Saut dam, French Guiana - Lab288 P3 | ecosystem: Host-associated > Arthropoda: Insects > Digestive system > Gut ... | reverse complement strand
GCCGGGCGGGCCCACAAGCAGCACGCCCTTGGGGATTCTCGCGCCAAGCTCGCTGAATTTCACGGGATTGCGCAAGAATTCGACGATTTCCTGCAGCTCTTCTTTTTCTTCCTCGGCCCCGGCGACGTCGCTGAAAGTGATCTTGCGCTTGTCGCCTTTGTCCCACAGGCGCAGCTTTGCCTTGCCGAAGGTCATGTTGCGGTTATTTTCGCTGGTGAGGGTGCTGTTCATGCGGCGCATCATTACCAGAATAAAGCCAACCACCAGCGCGCCCATGAGCACGGTGGGGATCATTTGGATCAGCCACGAGCCGCCGCTGCCGCTGATATGGTCATAGCGAACCTGTTCCTGGGGCCTGTCGGCGCGTTCTTCGTTGAATTCCAAAACACGGTCGTTGATGTCCGAAATGAACAAATTGACATTGGGAATGCTGTATTTCTGCGAAACCCTTCTGTCCACAGGCACATGCCTGCCCTGCTCAAGGGGCTCGCCGGTGCGCGGGTTCGTGTCCTCCCACCGTACTTGCTCCCAAGTCCAGTATTCCATAGCTCCGCTGCTGAGATTGATTGTAAAATATGCGATTTCTTCCTGGACAAAGAGATTGACAAGCGAGGAATAGTCCAGTGTTTCGGCTCGGTTTGTTTGCACAATGCGCAGCGCGAACGCAAACAAAATCGCGGGCAGCAGCACAAAGGCGGCAATTTTAATAATGTTGTTTCTGTTCAAAGCGGGTTCCTTTCTCCAACTATCTAACCATTATTATTCCAAGGATAATATTCCGATATACGGCAAACCGCGATAACGCTCTGCATAATCAAGGCCGTAGCCAACGACGAACGCATCAGGGATTTCGCGGCCCACATAGTCGGCCTGCACAGGCACCACCCGTCGGGCGGGTTTGTCCAGCAAAGTGCAAAGTGCGAGGCTGCGCGGATTTTTCTCGCTTAAATGCTTGAGCATGGCCGAGAGCGTCTTCCCGCTGTCGAGGATATCCTCCACCACCAGGACATCGTAATCTTCAATGGGCGTGGGAAGGTCGTGCAGTATTTCGAGCTCACCGGGCTGGGTGCCCTTCCTGTAGCTTGACATGCGCACGAACTCAATTTCGCATGGAACACTGACCGCCCGGGCGAGGTCCGCCATAAACATCCAGGAGCCTTTTAGTATGCCGACAAGCAGCAGGTGTTTGTCCGCATAGTCACGGCTGATGCGTGCGGCAAGCGAAGCTACGATGGCCTGCATTTCTTCTTCGTTGATAAGCACTTCGCTGATTTGTTCAGCCATCATCGCCCTCCAAAATAATTTTCACCACACGTTTCGTCTCTTCTGTCACGCGGCAACGGTGTGCACAGCCCATGCCTTCTATCCATATCAAGCCCGCATCGTCGCGCAGCACATGCAAGTGGCCGCGCACAGCGGGTGAAATCCCCCGTTCCTGGCAGAGCTTCTTAAAGCTTTTCCTGCCCGCACCGTTGCATAAATGCATGCGGTCGCCGGGCTGTCGCGCAGCAAACCGGGCAACACCTTCTATTGTATCATAATCCAGGCAATTCGCCAAGTCTTTTTCCGGTAAAATTTCTGTTAATTCTGTAATTTTAAAATTATGCGAGGATGGCGGGCAGGTTTGTTTAACAGTTCCCGCAGTGTGCGCCCTCATCTGCTTTTCAAGCTCTTTTAGGCGCGCCAGGCTTGGTTCTCGTCCCTGTTCGGCCAGCCTTTGCCGCAGCGCGCGATTTTTCAATGGCTCGGGTGCGGATAAAATATCTTCCAGCGCTTGCGCTTGCTGCGCAAGATATGCCTCGTCTGCTTCCAACGCGCGAAACATGCGGCGCAGCTGCCCAGGCTCCCAGTTGAGCCGCGGCACAACTTCATTGCGAATATAATTGCGCTTATAAGTATTATCTGAATTGGTGCTGTCTATGCGATAATCCAGGCCATGCGCGGCACAGTGCCCTTCAATTTGCGTACGTGTGCAGTCGATCAAAGGCCTGACGATATTTTGCCGCACCGGGGGAATTGAACACAAACCCCGCAGGGCCGTGCCACGCGCGATATTGAGCAGGAAGGTTTCAACTCGATCTGAAAGCGTGTGAGCAAGAGCAATTTTAGTCGCCTTCGGCGCAATTGCCGCAAGTTCCGTAAAAAAATTATAACGCAGGTTACGGCCCGCTTCTTCCGTAAAACGCATGAAATTGGCGCGTTTGACCTCAATGGGCACCTGCCATTGTTCGCACAAAGCGCGGCAGAAGGCCTCGTCATCATCGGATTCCTGGCCGCGCAGCCCGTGATTCACATGGGCTGCGGTCAAGTTAAGTTTAAGTTCTTCGCGGATGGAGCAAAGCCAATGCAGCAGCGCCACGGAGTCCGCGCCGCCGGAAAGCCCGACGATAATATAATCGCCGGGAGAAAGCATGCTGTGGTGTTGGGTGGTCAATTGCGCTTGTCCGGAAAGTATCATAATGTTAGCCTATCCACGCCCGCTCCGTTTCTTTCGGCAAAATGAGCGTGTGCTCGCCGTCCCAGATGAACTCCACGGTTTTGGTGAAGCCATGGCGGTTTTTCGCGACGATGATCTCCATGGTGTTGGCTTCCGGCAGATCTACCACGCTGGCGTCGTCTCCTTCGTTTTTGTAATAATCCTCGCGGTAGAGCATGAGCACCACGTCGGCGTCCTGCTCGATGGAGCCGGATTCCCGCAGGTCGCTCAACTGCGGCCGGTGGGATTTCCCGCGGCCTTCCGTCGCACGCGAAAGCTGTGCGCAGCATATCACCGGGATATTCAGGTCTTTCGCCATCATTTTTAAGCTTCGTGTGATTTCGCTGACTTCCTGCACACGGTTTTCCGTGCGTTTCGCGCCCTGCAACAGGCCAAGATAGTCGATTACCACGCAGTCTACACCTTTTAGTCTTCGCGCGCGGGCTTTGATTTCCGGCACGGTGATGGAGGAAGTATCGTCGAACCACAGCTCGCAGTCGTTGAGGCGGCCCACGGCGTCGCCGATTTTGCGCCATTCATCCTGATCGAACTGGCCCGAGCGAAATTTATAGCCCGATACCAGCGATTCCATTGAAAGCACGCGCTCCGCTACCTGCTTCTTGGTCATCTCCAACGTAAAAAACAGCACTTTTTTGCCGCCTTGCATGGCAATCTGTTGGGCAATGCGCACCGCCACAGATGTCTTACCCATGGCAGGACGGGCTCCGATGAGCACTAAATCCGCGCGGTTAAAACCGGTCAGGCAGTCGTCGAGCTCGGTAAAGCCTGTTTTGAAGCCCATGTATTGCTCTTTATCGGTCGAAGTCATTTTCGCCAGGTGGTCGTAGACATCGTTGACGATAATATCGCGCAGGCGGCTGGGGCCCGCCTGGGTTTTTCCCTGGCGGATTTCGTAGATTTTTTGCTCTGCGGCATCCAGCAGCACGTCGGCGCTTTCGGCTTCAGAGCTGGCAGCCTGAATAATCTCCTGCGAAACGGAAATCAGCCTGCGCGCATAGAATTTTTCGCGCACAATCTGCGCATAGCTCTCGATGTTAGCAGTACTGGGTACGGCCTGCGCCATTTGGAACAAGTAATTTCTGCCGCCCGCGTCGTCGTAGACCTCATCGCGCTTGAGGCGGTCCAGCACGATGAGAGGGTCGATTTTTCCGCCCTGCGATTCGATTTCCACCATCACGCCGAAGATAGACTGGTGCTGCGGCAGGTAGAAATGCTCGGGCCGCAGGATGACTTGCGCGGCGGACATGCAGCCCGGGTCGATGAGAATCGACCCCAGCACGGCCTGCTCGGCTTCCATGCTGAAGGGCATGTTAATATTCTGGGACAAACTGATGTTCGGGTCAAAATCCGGCATAGTTTACTGCTCTCTCATTATATATTAAAGGCTTTTGCTAAAGCACCACGAGTGGTTATCGTAGCCTTGGCGCTTATAAAATTTATGGGCCTCCGTGCGTTGAACTCCGGTGTTCAAAATAATGCTGTGCACCCCAAGCGCGCTGGCGTAATTTTCTGTGTAGTCAAGCAACTGCGCGCCAATGCCTTGGCTGCGGAGTGTTTCTGTCACAGCAAGGCCGCGGATGTGCATGTAGCCAACATCAAAGCCCGGCGAAAAACATTTCACTGTCGAGACAAGACCGACAACCTGTCCGTCAAGCAAGGCCACGAAAGTCATGTAGTCTTCATTGGCCTGTTCGCGCTCGCAGTGGGGGCCAATATTTTCAGCGGTCACCCAGCGGTTGCCAAGTTGGTTCCACAAAAGGCCCACCGCAAGATAATCCTGCGGCTCAATTGCGCGGATGGTAATTTTCAATTGTCCATTGTCAACTGTCAATTGCCTACTCCCCCGCCACCAACACGTAAAATTTCGCGCTGATGCCCTTGTACATCTTGATTTCCGCAGGGTATGTACCGAAATTCTTGATGTCCTCGATGGTGATTTTGCGGCGGTCGACCTCCACCCCAAGAGACTTGTGCAGCGCTTCGGCGACTTCCTTTGCCGTCACGGAGCCGAACAGCCTGCCCTGGCTGCCCGCTTTGGCGATAAGCTTGACGGTTTGCCCCTCCAGCAGGGAAGCGGCTTGCTTGGCTTCGGCGGTTTCGGTTTCGAGCTTATGCCGCGCGGCGTTCTCGCGGTTTTTCAGCTCCGCCATGGCCTGAGCGTTGGCTTCCACAGCCAGCTTGCGCGGGAAAAGAAAATTACGCGCGTGGCCATCCGCAACATTAACCATCTCGCCTTTTTTACCAAGGGACTTCACGTCTTGGGTAAGCACTACTTTCATATCAAAAGCCTCCTCATCATTATACTACTAATAAGTATAGCATTTCGCATTGGAAAATGCAAGAAGAAAAACACTTGACAACGCCCTGGCAATCCGCTACACTTAAACTAATCAAGTTCCAAAGGAGAATACCCATGAAACGCATATTAGCAATTTTATTGGCCGCCGTGCTGGCTATTGGTTTTTTCAGCATTGCAGCAAGCGCGTCTCCGGAGCCGAAACCCACCACCGCCTGGAACGTGTTAACCCTGATTTTTCTCAACGTCGACGTGATCGTACCGGACAGGCCTGGCAGAATCATCGACAGCCTCAACCAGGACGACGTAAATCACCTGATTGAAGTAACAAGCATGATCAAAGAATCGATTCCCTCCATATCAGGCTCGCTGATGTCGATCGATCAAATGGACTTTGTTACAATCGCAGAACCCATCAGGGTGCTCAATGCGGGCTGGAATCATATGAATCACTATGTGATCAGCGATATTTTGGATGCGCATTTAGCGGCTGGCGATTACGACCACATGATATTGATCGCGCCGCTGAGCCAGGTTGCCAACGGCTGGCTGGGCCTTGGCGGCATGGCATACCGCAACGTCGGGGTGTCGCAGGTACAGCACCGCTCGGGCAATACCCTGGGCGCGGCGTCGGAACCGCCTTTTCCGGACGCGATTTTTGTTCACGAAATGCTGCACGACATTGAACGAAGGTCCCGGGCTATCAAACCAAATACCGCCAGCCTGCACGACAACGCCTTGTTTGGGTTTCCCACCGCAGCTGACGAATGGCGGGCCTGGTACACCGCGTATATGCGTAATTCGCCCGAAATGAATGGCCGCGGCATCGACCCACAGGCCTATGTTGTTCAGCGCGGCGCCGCACCGTCAACAATAACGACACTAATCCAAGACATAAACATCATTTTTCAAACAGTTCTTTCCTGGCTTTCTTATGGATTTAATCTGGTTGTTTGGTTTTTCCGCTTTTAAATAACAGCCCGATAACACACGGGCGGCAGGTTCAATCTGCCGCCCGTGTGTTTTATTCGCCCAGCCAAGCCTGCAATTCCCTTGCAGCCTTCTCATCCAACGCCTGTATTTCACGGAGGATCTCCGCTATTTTGGCCTGCACGAATCTATTTCGAAATATCTTCCATGCCGTTTTTTTGTGCAGGCCGCCTGCCACTTCCCACACCTTCCAGCAGGTATCGTGAATTTCGCCGTAAATCTCCGCGATGCTGTGCAGCCGGGCATCATCTCCCGCCGCCTCGCGCAAAAAGCCGCCAAGGTAGCACCGGGCTTCCGCGTGATTGCCAACTATGCCATGATGCAGGCCATACTTTTGTTTCAGTACTTTCTTTTTCATCTTTTTATAGGCCGGGTCCGTGACATACCCTACCCAGGCGTCGTAGGCCGCAGCGCCCGCATAATAACCGCTGAGCTGCTTTGCGTTGGCAACCGCAAGGCCGCGCCGGGCAATCTCTTTCAGGTCTGTCACCGGCTCTTTCTTTACGCCGCACAAGACGATCTTCGTCAGGTTCCTGTGCCAGTTGATGATGCGGAACATACCGTTGGGTGCGCATATTTTTTTGTCATAAGACTGAAAATGGCTCCAGCCTAGCAGGGTGTCGCCGCCCAGGTCGTAACCGCAAATGATGGAGCACTCCGGCGGGCCGATGGCGCCGAAGGCCAGCACGGGCCTGCCAGCATCGATGCTTTCAACAATGCGGCGCTTGAGTTTTCCATAGTTGCCATCTGTTTTTTTAATGATCTCGTATTCATAGCCAACATAACCAAAAGCAAGTTCGATGGTCTCATCGTGGTCATTCACCTGCATTAAATCATGGCAGCTCGGGCAGTTGTCCTTGTGCCACAGCAGGCCGAAGCCCATGCCCGTAGCGGCCAGGATCGCGTCGTTTAGGCGGCGCTTGCTCCATTCGCGGTTATGGGCCGTGATGGTTTCCCACCGCGGGTCCTCGCCTAAAAATTCCATCAGGGAGGTCAGGCAAGCGGGGAAGGCAAAGCTTTCGGGGGAGCGGGCGTCGCCCTTGAGGTTTTGCAGGAAACCGACTGGGCGAACATCGTTTAAGATGGTTGGCATGGGGGCCTCCTTAAATTTTGCAAAATATAACATTTATATTGACTTATTGCGAAATAGCCCCATGTAGGGGCGACTATCAGTCGCCCACGGTCAAAAACACTTTAATTCATGGGAACCGGGCGATATTTATGCGATCGGGCGACTGATAGTCGCCCCTACATGGTACACAATTCTTAGCTGTAATTAATTTCGCAAAAATTATTACATTAACGCGAAAGGAATTTCATCATGGATATGGGATAGGCATTGAACAGCATTACTCCAACCCCAGCTTCCCTGCCATTTCCGTCGTCTTCATCTCCAGCAGCTTGCTCACGCCCTCCTCCTGCATCGTCACGCCATACAGCACGTCGGCTTCCTCCATGGTGCCGCGCCGGTGCGAAATGAGGATAAACTGCGTATTTTTCGTCATGCGGCGCACATAGCGGGCATAGCGCGTGACGTTCACGTCGTCCAGCGCGGCCTCCACTTCGTCGAAAATACAGAAGGGCGCGGGTGTGGCTTTTAATATCGCGAACAGCAATGCAATCGCAGATAAGCCTTTTTCGCCGCCGGACAGCAGGTCGATATTCTGCACATTTTTGCCGGGGGGCTGCACGCGGATGTCAATGGCGCTTTCGAGGATATCAAGAGGACTTTCGAGAGCCAAAGCCGCCTGCCCGCCGCTGAACAGCTCCTGAAATGTTTCGCCGAAATAGCGGTTGATCTTCGCGAATTGCTCACGGAAACGCTCGCTCATCTTCTCGGTCAGTTCCGTGATCATGCGGGTAAGCTCCGCCTTGCTCTGTTCAATGTCCTCAATCTGCTGCCCCATAAAGGCGTAGCGCTCGGAGACCTCTTTGTATTCCTCAATCGCCCCGACATTGATATGCCCCAGCGCACGGATTTTCCCCGCGACTTCACTCAGCTCTACGCCTGCCCCAACGGGGTCGTTGAGCGCATAGCCCTGTGTTTCAGCCTCGCGGGGGGTGATTTCGTAGTCGTCGTAGAGCTTTGCGGCGGCATTATCAAGCGCCTGGCGGGCCAAGCTGCGGCGCTCCTCCTGCCGTGCAAGTTCGCCGCTGAGCTTTTCTTTTTGCGCTAACCGCAGGCGCTCTTCTCTTCTTAATGTTTCAATCTTCGCCTGCAAATCTTCGCGCTGGGCGGCAAGGGCCTCGGCCTCCACCTGCCCCTGTGCGGACTCCTCCCGCAGTTTTGCGATACTTTCTTTCAGTTGCGCGATGTGCTTTTCTGTGTCTTGGTTGCTCTTTTGCAGGCTCTCCTGCTCAGCGAGCAACTCAAGGTCATGCCCGGCCTGGCCAAGCTTGCGCTGCCGCAGGCTCGCGGCAAGCTCCTCGCGGGATTCCACGTCTTTTTCGATGGACAGCAGTTCCAGCCTTGCCGCTGATTCCCCCTGGCTGAGCCCCTCGCGCGTTCGGGCAAGTTCTTGCAGCCGAGCGCGCAGGTCATCCTGTTCCTGCTCTACGCGCAGCTTTTCTTCTTCCAGCAGGCTGGCTTGCTCTTCGCCCATTTGCCGGGCCTGTTCCAGCTGGCTGATGCGCTGCACTGCTGCTTTTATTTCACGCACCCGTTCCTCCTGCGCCGCCTGAAGATCCGCCAAACGGGTTTCGATGGCTTGGACATAGCTCTCCTGCCGGATTACTTCTTCAAGTGCGCGCGCCAAATCCCCTTGCAATCCCGAGGATGCGGCCTGCGCGGCTGCGGCTTCCTCCGTCAACTGTTTGGTACGTGCGGACTGCTCGTCCCACTGCTGTTCAAGTGTAGCCAGCTCCTGTTTGAGCCTTGCGATTTCGCTGCCGCGGCTGAGGATTCCCGCCCCCTGCGAGCGTGAACCGCCGGTCATCGAACCGCCGGGGTGGATCATCTGCCCGTCAAGCGTGACGATCCTGAATTTATGGCTGTACTGCCGGGCAATTGCGATCGCAAAGTCCATGTCCTCAACAATTGCGACACGCCCTAGCTGTGCTTTTACGATTTGCCCATATTGCGGATCAAAGCTGAGCAGCTCGTCCGCCATGGCGACAAAGCCCTCGCAGCGTTCAAGGTTTTTTATATGATTTTCCTGTGCCTTGATTGCATTCAAAGGCAGGAATGTTGCACGGCCCGCACCGGAGCGTTTCAGAAATTCAATGCCTCTTTTGGCATTATTTTCGCTGTCAGCAACGATGAATTGCAACGCCGCGCCAAGCGCTGTTTCAATCGCGGCGGCGTAATCCGCCTCTACTTTGATCAGTTGCGACAACGTGCCGTGCAGGCCCCGCAGGCCACCCCGCTGGGACTCCTTCATCACCGCGCGGACAGCGCCCGTATAGCCCTCCATGTTTTGCTCAAGGTCTTCCAGCAATTTTACGCGTGATTGGCTTTGCCTGCATAAATCTTGCAAACGGCCCAATTCGCGTTGGGCTTCCTGTGCTTTTGCATTTCGATTTTCAGCCCTCAATTGATAGCCCCGCAGGCTGTTCTGCAGGCTGTTTACGCTGCCTTGGTGCAGGGCTAACTGCGTGTTTGCCTCTTGCAAGGCCTGTTCGCAGCCCTGGGTTTGGGCGGCGCGGCTGTGCTCGGCCTGTTCTACGTTCAGGATGCGGGCCTTGAGCTCCGCCACGGAAGAATCAGCGGCCGACTGCTCGATCTGCCGCTGGGCAAGCTGCCCGGCAAAAGCCTGCGCCTGGTTGGCAAGCTGATCCATCCGGGTGTTCAGCAACTGCCCGGCGGACTGGTTTTCATCCGCCTGCTTGGCGCAAGCAAGCAATTCATCGCGCTTGCTTGCCATATCGCGCCGCAGCTCTGTAATCTGCGCGAGTGCGGCGTCCATTTCCTCGTCGAGCTGCTGCTGGGTATCGGCGGCGTAGCTCCGGTCCCGCTCTATGCGCTCAATGGCAAGCAAATTATGTTCCATGGTGTTTTCAAGGACGTTGATTTCGCCCTCTTGGCGCAAGGCCTGCTCCTCAAGGGCCGCGCGGCCCAGGCGCAACTCCTCCATTTGCATGGTAAGCGCTTCGGCCTGTTCGAGCAGCGCGGCGATTTCATCCTCAAAGCGCGCGAGTTCTTCTTCGCATAGGTCATATTCAGCCTGCGCGCGCGTGATTTTATGCTCCTGTTCACGCAGGGAAATCGTCGACTGCGCAATCGTATGCAAAGCTAGGCCAATCTCAAGGCGGCGGCGGCGCTCGGCCAAAACGAGATATTTCTCCGCTTTTTCTTTCTGCTGGCGCAGGGGTTCCACCCGGCCTTCAAGCTCCAGCAAAATATCGCGCAGGCGGACGAGGTTTTCCTCGGCCTGGGCAAGTTTTTTCAGGGCGGCTTCGCGCCGGTAGCGCGACTGCGAAATGCCCGCAGCTTCCTCGAGCATATCGCGGCGCTTGGAAGAATGCGACGAAACCAGATCCGCCACGCGGCCCTGCCCCACCAGGGAATAGCCGTCGCGCCCGAGGCCTGTGTCCATGAACAACTCATGCACATCTTTCAGGCGTACGCTTTTGCCGTTGATTAAATAATCGCTGTCGCCTGAACGATACAAACGCCGCGCAACCGCAACGTCGTCTTCGTCGCGATTGAGCTTGCGGTCTTTATTGTCCAGGTGCAGGGTAACTTCGGCCAAACCCAGGGCGCGGCGTTTGTCCGTCCCGCTGAAGATGACGTCCTCCATGCGGGAGCCGCGCAGCTGCTTGGTGGACTGCTCGCCCAGCACCCAGCGCACGGCATCGCTCACGTTGCTTTTGCCGGAACCGTTGGGACCCACAACGCAAGTAATGCCGGAGCCGAACTCCAGCCGTGTTTTATCGGGGAAGGATTTAAATCCGTGGATATCGAGGGCTTTTAGGTGCATGTTGTGTTCCTTTTATGTTTTAGGCTGAAACATGGGCGGCTATTGGTCAGCCGCCCCTATAATAATAAATATTATACCATGAAATTACAGATGACGCAAGAGCTAAAACATCATCTTGCGGAAGTCCGCAAACGCGCTCGGCAGAGCGTAATCACGTTCGAGTTCCTCCTGCGTAATCCACACAAGGCATTCGCCCCTGAGCTCTTCGCGCAAGGTGATTTTGCGGACCATCATATGCCATTCGATATGCGTGAAGATGTGCACGGCAGTTCCCGCATGCTCTTCGAAGAGAATCAGTTCAGATGGAATTACAAATGCCTCAGGCAGCTCCCACAGGCCCGCGAGCAGGCCGCTTGAGGGGCGCTTGCGCAGCGCAAGCTTGTCTTCAAAGCGCAAAATCAGCAGTTGCCTGTGCGCAATCTTACGCGGTTTTTTTGCGGATTTCACGGGCAGTTCGGCGGTTAAGCTATGCAGGCGCGCAATGCAATTTTCCTGCAATGGGCATATGCCGCACAGCGGCACGCCGTTGGGCCTGCAAACACATGCGCCCAGTTCTATTAAAGCCTGGTTAAAATCCCCCGGCCTGTCCTGCGGGATGACGCGCAGCAGCCGCGCGGCGAATTCGCGTTTGGTCTGGTCAAGAGCAATATCGGAATGATCAGCTTGCAGGCGGGCGAGCAGGCGCAGTACGTTGCCGTCCACTGCGGGAACAGGCAAGTTATATACAATCGAAGCGATCGCGCCGGCTGTGTAAAGCCCTATGCCCGGCAGCTTGAGCAGCTGTTCAGGCGAAGCAGGGATAATCCCATCATGTTCATGCATAATCACCTGCGCGGCTTTCTTTAAATTACGCACACGCGAGTAATAGCCAAGGCCCTCCCAGGCTTTTAGCAGGCGTTCGTCGTCGGCCTCGGCTAGGTCCGCCACAGTGGGGAACGCCGCCAAAAAGCGCGCGTAGTAGCCTTTCACGGCTTCTACTCGCGTTTGTTGCAGCATGATTTCGCTCAGCCAGACATGATATGCGTCAGGTTCGTGCCGCCAGGGCAGGTCGCGTTTGTTCGCATCGTACCAGTCCAGGAGCTCCTGCGTTTGCTTTTCAGTCATGTATATAATACCATGTCGTCATGCGAGCCCTGAAAGCCGAATTTTTTGTAAAGCGGGCGGCCCATGTCGGTGGCATGCAGGGTGATCCTGGCGTAGCCGCGCGATTTCGCCTCTTCCACGGTTTTCTCAAGCAGCACCCAGGCGATGCCCTGCCGCCTATACTGGGGCAAGGTGTACATATTCATGATATAGGCGGATTTCCCGCTTTTATTGCCGAAGGAAGGCGGCGCAATTGAAAAGCTCAGGCCGCTTGTCGCGACGAGTTCCCCGCCATCAAATGCCAGCCATGCAGCAAAACTGTTATCAGCCAATGAGGCTGTGAAATACTCGAGCAGGATACGTTCCATTTCGGCTTGATCGGCTTCGTCCGGGGACAAGTCACGCGCATCGATTAGAAAAGCGACGCGCATGCGGGCGAGGACGGGTGCATCGCAACGTGTGGCGGGCCGGTAGCTGAGCATAAATAACCCTCTTTCATTTTTATTTCTACCCCTAGTTATAACACATATTAAATATTTGGTCAAGAAATTTTGTTTTTTGCTTGACATTTTAATTTTTCATTGCTATAATGTATAAATGTTTATTTTATTCTATGTTTATTCATTTATTATGCAATCAAAGGAGCAGCAACAATGCAAGCTATCACACATGAACAACGGGCTACAATCCTCACCGAGGCCCTGCCTTATATCCGCAAATATCATAATAAAGTTGTTGTCGTCAAGTATGGCGGCGCGGCGATGCTCAACGAGAAGCTTAAGCGCCAAGTGATGGGCGACATCGCCCTGCTGCACCTGGTGGGCGTGCGCGTGGTGCTTGTGCATGGCGGCGGGGCGGAAATCTCCGATTTGCTGGGCCGCATGGGCAAGCAGACGCAGTTCGTCGACGGCCTGCGCGTCACCGATAAAGAGACCGCAGAAGTTGTACAGATGGTGCTCGCGGGGAAAATCAACAAGGGCCTTGTGGCGTTGATGGAGACCTATGGCCGTCACGCAATTGGCCTTTCGGGCCTGGACGGCAGCATGATCCAGGCACGCATGCTAGACGAACGGCTGGGCTATGTGGGCGAGATTATGTCGATCGACCCCGCGCCAATCACCACTGTGCTGGACAATGAATATATTCCGATTATATCCACCCTGGGCTGCGACAAACAGGGCAATGTTTATAACATCAACGCCGACACCGCCGCCGCGAAAATCGCCGCCGCGCTGGGAGCCGAAAGCCTCATCCTCATGTCGGATATTCCAGGTTTACTGCGCGATGTTCAAGATGAAGCCAGTTTGATCCGCCGCGTAAGCGCCTGCGAAATTCCACTGCTGGTGGAGCAAGGCGTGATTTCCGGCGGGATGATCCCGAAACTTGACTGCTGCGTTGAGGCTTTGCAAGGCGGCGTACGCAAAGTGTTTATTCTGGATGGCCGCGTGGAGCACTCCATTCTCATGGAGATTTTGACGGATGCTGGCATCGGCACGATGGTGCACGCATGATGAACGAAGTCATATTATATGAAGAACTCGCCATGAACGCGCACCCCGCATTGCAAACGCAATTGTATGACGGCTGGGTGCTGCGTTTTTCGAACGGCTACACCAGCCGAGCGAACTCTGTTAGCATGCTTTACCCATCCAATCTGCCCATAGAAGATAAAGTTGCCTACTGCGAGCAGATTTACGCGTCACAGGGCCTACCGGCAATCTTCAAGTTGATTAACGGCTCTCCCGTCGGGTTCTCGGATTTTTTGCGCGCGCGCGGCTACGAAGCGATTTCGCCCTCATGCATGTTCGTTTGCGATACGCCGCCTGCGCTGGAAATTCACAGCGATGTAACAATCACCAGAAGCTTTGACCCGCAATGGAAGCAAGATTATTTTAGGCTCAACGGCACAAACCCGGCGCTGACAGCCACAGCCTCCGCGATGATGAATCATATTCAGGGCAATGTCTTCTGCGCAAAGATCATAGAAAACGGCAAGGCAGTTGCTTGCGGGCTGTGCGTGGAAGAACGCGGCTATGCGGGGCTGTTCGATATCATCGTCAGCTCGGCGCACAGGGGGCGCGGCCTTGGCCACGCATTGTGCGGGTCACTCATGAACGCCGCAATGGCAGAAGGTGCGAAGTCGTTTTATCTGCAAGTGTTTGCAAACAATGCCCCGGCCATTGCGCTGTATCATAAACTGGGCTTTGCGCGGCGCTATAACTATCTCTATTATGAAGAAGGAGATCGCATGACCATCCGTCCATTCACTATGAATGATTATAACGAAGTATACGCCCTGTGGAATGCCAGCCTTGTCTCCCCGCGTGACATTGACGACTCCCGCGAAGCTGTCGAGCGCTTTTTGCGGCGCAACCCGGGTCTGAGTGTGATAGCTGAAATCAATGGAACAATCGCAGGCAGCATTCTCTGCGGGCACGACGGCCGCCGCGGCTTTCTCTATCGCGTAGCGGTGGACGCCACGCAGCGGCGCATGGGAATCGGCCAGGCGATGGTACAGGCTTGCCTGGCAAATTTGCGCAAAGAGGACATCTCAAGCTGCGCGCTGGTGACATTTAAAACCAACGCGATGGGCAACGCCTTTTGGCCTGCGCAGGGCTTTAGGCTAGATGACAGCTTAGGGTATTATCTGATTGAGGGGATATGTTGATTGTGCTCTGGGTGCGGGCGGCAGCAGAAACGTCGCTCCGCGAAGCCCAGAGGGGGAATCGCAAGGCAGCTGCGCACTGCTGCCAGGCGACGTAACCTTTCGCGGTTTGATTTAACCATAACAATATTTTCTGGAGGTCTCAATCATGATCCGCACTATGACCATCGAAGATTACGACGCGGTTTATGCCCTATGGAGTTCTTTGCCGGGCATTGGCCTGCACACGCACGAGGATTCCCGCGATGGCATGGGCTATTACCTGCGGCGAAACCCGGACTCCTGCTTCGTCGCGGAAGAGGGCGGCACTGTTATTGGCGCGGTCCTCTGCGGCAACGATGGCCGAAGAGGCTATATCAACCATCTGGCTGTCGCGCAGGAGTATCAGGGGCAAGGGGTCGCAAAAGCGCTGCTCAATGCCTGCCTGGCCGTGATGCGCCGCGAAGGCATAGTTAAATGCAGCTTGATGGTCTTCAAGGATAACGATAAAGGCAACGCCTTCTGGGACGCTGTCGGCTCCAAGCGGCACGATGATATTCTATACCGCAAATTAGGAACAGGAGAAATATTATGAACATTCAGCAAACAAGCAACCAGTATCTCGCCAACACCTACGCCAGGTTTCCCATCACGTTCGTGAAAGGCAAAGGCTCGCTGCTTTGGGACGATCAGGGCAGCGAGTATATCGACCTGGGCAGCGGCATAGCAGTCAACACCCTGGGCCTGGCTGATGAAGCCTGGGCGCAGGCAGTTTCTGCGCAGCTGCTCACGCTTGCGCATACCTCGAATTTGTATTATACGCAGCCGCAAACGGAACTCGCCGAAACTTTGTGCAAACGCACAGGCATGCAGAACGTCTTCTTCTCCAATTCCGGCGCGGAAGCCAACGAGTGCATGATCAAATGCGCCCGCAAGTGGGGCTCCGACCAAAGTGGCCGTACAACGATTATAACGCTCGGGGGCAGCTTCCATGGCCGTACGATTACGACACTCGCCGCCACAGGCCAGGAAATATTCCACCAAGATTTCGGGCCATTCCCGGCGGGATTCAAGTACGCCGCGCCCAATGACCTTGAAGACATGCAAGCAAAACTCGATGACACTTGCTGCGCCATTATGATCGAGCTCGTACAGGGCGAAAGCGGCGTGAATACGCTCGATATAGCCTATGTGCAGGCACTTGCGAATCTCTGCAAAGAACGTAATATGCTTCTGCTCATCGATGAGGTGCAAACCGGCAATGGCCGCACGGGCAGCCTATACGCGTTCGAACAATACGGCATTGCGCCTGACATTATAAGTACAGCGAAGGGCCTGGCAGGCGGCCTGCCGCTGGGCGCGACGCTCTTCGGCGCAAAGACTGCCGACACCCTTACGCCCGGAACACACGGTTCTACCTTCGGCGGAAACCCCGCCTGCGCCGCCGGGGCGCTGCACCTGCTGGGCCGCATCGACGATGCTCTGTTGGCAGAAGTCCGGGCCAAAAGCGGTTATATTCGCGAAAGATTAGATGGAGCACCCGGCGTGAAGGGCATTTCCGGCATGGGGCTGATGCTGGGCATCGAAGTCGAGCGCCCAGCAGCGGAAATCGTCGCCGCGTGTTTAGGGCAAGGCGTGGCGCTGCTGACAGCAAAGGACAAAGTTCGACTGCTTCCCGCATTGAATATCCCATGGGATTTGCTGGAACAAGCTCTGGATATTCTTTTAAATGCGATTTAATCATGTTTCACTTGACAAATCTCCCTTTATTATTTATCATATTAATATGATATTATTTTAAAGGGAGGGTGCTTGTGAAGCAACAACGCAAATTCATGGCGATGGCTGCGCTGTGCCTTGGCCTGCTGGTCGCTGTAAGCGCCATTGCCGCGCTGCTCCCCTTTATGCAGTTCGGGCCGCGGGTGCCGCCGCGCCTGCACATGCAAAGCGGAAATCCCCTGGAAGGGTTCGGCGTCGAATCGCGGCTGGAATGGGACGAAGCCTACATGGCCGTGTACTACCCCCGTACACAGAACGAGCAGGTCAACCTGGCGATCCGCCGCTGGGTAGATCACCAAGTCGCGGGCTTCCAGGCAGATATGCGCCCAAGCCGCCGCACGGAAAAAGATGAGTTTTCCATTAGCTTTCGCGTGTTCCGCTACGATGAAGAAATCGTCAGCTTCCTGTTCCAATCTTACACGCATTTTACCGGCCATTCAGAAGTCCGCGAAGGCTTCCATGCCATGACCTTCGATTTATCCACTGGAGATCAATTGGGCATCGCCGCCCTATTCGAGACCGCTGACAGCCTTGAGCTGCTGTCCGAAATGGCGGAGGGCACGCAGCCCCTGCCGGAGCAATTCGAGCATTTTATCCTCGACGGCGATACCCTGCGTTTTTACTTCCCTGAAAACCAGGCTGTTTTCGAGCTGCAGCTCACACAGGTGCAGCGCCTGTTGCGGCCGCGCTTTTCCGCAAGGCTACCCGCACCGGAGCCGGGCACCGAACCCCACACCAGCCTGCCCCCTCCCCTCGACCTGGAGAGCCTGGAGGGCAAAAAAGTTATCGCGCTGACTTTCGACGACGGCCCCTCCCCCGAAATCACCCCGCTGCTGCTCGACTACCTAAAGCAAGAGGGCGCGGCCGCCACATTCTTCGTATTGGGCGATTGGGTAGAGCAGCTGCCCGCAATCGTCGCCCGCATGGCAGCGGAAGGCCACCAGGTGGGCAATCATACCTACAACCACAGGGATTTGACCAAACTGACCTCGCGCGAACGCCGCCGCGAAATCTCCCGCGCCGCTGACGCAATTAAGGGCATCCTTGGCTACCCGCCCAGCGTGACGCGCCCGCCCTTCGGGGCACATGACGAGGCCGTGCAGGCCGACCTCGCCACCCCGCTGTTGCTGTGGTCGATCGACCCGCGCGATTGGGAGAACGAAGACGCGCAGTATATCAGCGAACATGTCATTGAACGCGCGCAGGACGGCGACATCGTCGTCATGCATGACCTATATGAGCACACGCTCGAAGCCGTGAAGAGCATCGTACCGGCGCTGCACACGAAAGGCTTTGCCTTTGTGACGATAGACCAGTTGCTGGCCCTGCGCGGCGGGGCGGAGGCAGGGGAAATTGTGCGGCACAGGTATCCTTAGCATTGCCCTACTCCTTGTAGGAGCGGCGTCCCCGCCACCCCTGCAGGTACATAAAAAACAAGGGAGGCCACATCTTGAACATCGGCGAACGCATCAAAAAAATCATCGGCATTGAAGGCAGCGTGAAAGACACCCTGTTGCCCATGATCTCGTACAACGCATTTTCGGCAGGCACAGCGGCGGGGTCGCAGCTCAACAACTACAACGCGATGTTTATTTCTCGCATCGAAGGCGTCAGTCCCGGCTATGTCGGCCTGCGCTCATTGCTTGGCGGGCTGGTGGATGCCTTCATTGACCCGTTTTTGGGCATGATGGCCGACCGCACACGTTCCCGCTGGGGGCGGCACAGGCCCTACCTGATGATCGGCGCGATTCCCTGGGCGATTTTATTTTTCATGGGCTGGTATTCCTTCGGCCTCAGCGGCGGGGACAACCCCATGCGCGTGGTGTGGTATTACATTGCCGTCAGCATGACCATGGCCGCTGTTTCAAGTTTCAGCAATGTGCCCTATGTCGCGATGCTGCCCGAGCTCGCGCCGGATTATTTCCAGCGAACGCAGTTCATTTCAGTGGGCTACATTATGAACGGCGTAACCATGCCCGCCACGCATTTTATGATGCTCGCGATGATAGGCACCACCCCTTTCGCGGAAGTCCCGCGTGATACATGGCGCTTTATGGGCATGGTGGTTGCCCTGATTGCCATCTTACCCATGTTCGCCACGGCGATATTCACCAAAACCAAGAGCAGCAAAGACATGGAAAAGCCCGAAATGGACTTGCGCTTTATTGTGTCTGAATACCGGCAGGTGTTCCGAAACCGCGCCTTCGTGCAGTTTTTCAAAATGCGTTATTTCCTGCTGTTCGGCATGGGCTTTTTCGGTTCTGGCATAGCGCGCAATTTCTTTGTAGAAACCACCGCCGATGCACCCGGCTATCTTATCATCATCGGCACATGGATCGGCATATCGGAGATGATGGCCTTTCTCCCCAATTATTTTCTGACGAAAAAAGTCGGCAAACAGCAGATGGTCTGGTTCACCGCACCGTTTTTGTTCTTGAGCTTCATATTGGTGCTGTTCATCCGCCCGGGTATGCTGCCGCTGCTGTTCATACAAGAAATGCTCAGCCCCTTTGGCTCAAGCGGCATCAGCTGGGCCATTCAAAATATCCAGCCAGACGTGACCGATGTTGACGAAATGATCACCGGGCGGCGGCGCGAGGGCGCAATGACTGCCGTAGACAATCTCATCCGCACATCCACTGCTGCGGTCCTTGGCTATATCATCGGCGTCACGCTGGAGTTCTTCGGCGTAGAAGGCGGCGTGCCCGGCGCGCCCGGCCAGTCGATGTTCAACGCCCGCGCGGCGCATTATGTGGGTCCCTTCTTCGGCAGCCCGAACGCGGGTATGCGCCTGGTGCGCGGCGTTCTGCCGATTTTCTTCGTCGGCGCAGCGATGCTCACCCTGCGGCGTTTTACCATGACAAAAGCCGACCACAAGCTCATCCAGGAACTCATCGCCGAAAAGCACGCAAACGGCGCGGTTGACCCCACGGACGAGCAAAAGGCCCGGCTGGAGGAAATCGCGGGGCAAAAGTGGGATGATATGTGGATTGGGCAAGCTGTTGAAGTCGCCGTTAAAGCATGATGAAACAAAGGTATTTTCTTTTAGATGAATTGCGCGGCCTGGCAGTGATAACCATGGTGCTGTATCACGCGCTGTTCCTGCTGGGCAATGTGTTCGGCAGCACGGCGATGCAGGAATGGTTCATTCGTGCCCGGCCCGTGCAGCCTTTCATCGCGGGGACATTTATCCTGATATGCGGCATATGCTGCAGGCTGTCGCGCTCGAATGTAAAACGCGGGCTGAAGCTTACGGGGTTTGCTATGGGGCTCACGCTGGGGACTTACCTCATTACCTTCATAGGCATTGACGAAATTATCATTTTCGGCGTTCTGCACTTTCTTGCCGCCGCGATCTTGCTCTTCCGCCTGCTGGATAAACCCCTCGCGAAAGTACCGCCGCTGCTGCAAGTCGTCGCATTTACGATCTTATTTTTCATAGTCCGGCTGCTGCCATTGCCAAGAACTGATTCGCTTGCATTGTTCATCCTGGGCTTCCCCAGCTGGGCTTGGCAATCCGCAGATTATTTTCCGCTGATCCCCTGGCTATTTTTATTTTTTGCGGGCACGGCAATCGGGATTTACGCAAAGCAAGGGCGCTTCCCAGCGTGGTTTGACAAACCGCGCTGCAGGCCGCTGCGCTGGGCAGGCAGGCAGGCGATATGGATTTACCTGGCGCACCAACCAGCCATGTACGCCCTGGTGATGGCGTATCAGTGGATTTTTTAGCATGACAAAAGCCGCACAGCATTTATGTGCGGCTTTTTATTATTACTCTATTGGAACACTGCGAGGCGGCCTAATATGGCCGTGGGATGATAAACGGCTCGCCGGTCACATAGCGCAGGGGGTTGACTGGCGTGGAACTGGTCGAGGTCGCTGAATCGTATTCATTGATCTGGAAATGCAGGTGCGCACCGAAACTGCGGCCCGTGTTACCCATAATGCCGATCGCCTGGCCCGCTTTGATTGGCGCATTGGCCCGCACAGCGGGGTTGATCGAATCGAAGTGCATGTAGGTGGTCTTGATGCGTTTGCCGGTGGGCGCGTAAAACCCGTGGTGGATCACAACATAGTTGCCCATGGAATTGCACCATCCGAAGTCGGCCACGGTGCCGCACAGGGCGGCCACAACGGCGTATTGCCTTGATTTATCGGCAATGGAAATATCAATGCCGCGGTGCGGCGAGTTCCTGAAGCTTTCCTGGGCACCGAAGCCGCTGGTGATGTAGCAGCCCCGGTAAGGGAAGGGCCAAATCATCTTGCCGTCGTTCTGCGTATCCTGTATTTCACCGGAGTTTAGTTTCGCGGCGATGATATCGTTGAGCCGCCGTTCCGCTGCGTCCAGCTCCCGCTGCTCCCGGTCGATAATACGGCGGGCCTCGGCGGATTCGCTTCTCAGCCCGTTGATAATGGCCTGAATCTCGCCGTATGCATCGTTGATCCTTTTCTGCTCCGCGTCAAGCTTGGCTTTCTCTTCCCTGTGCCTGAGCATTTCGGCCACAAGAGCGGCGTTTTCGCGTTGCAACTCCAGTTTCATGCTCTCATAGGCCTGCTGCTGCTGCAACAGTTCGTTCTGGAGCACTATCATGCGTTCCATTTCGCCCTCGAGGCTGCCGCGCAGCTGTGCGTCTTCCTCCGCCTGGCGGACAATATACTCCGAAACAGTCAGCAAACTTGATAAATCCGGGCTCGAAAGCAGCAGCTGCAGGTTGCTCACAGGGCCGTCCATGTATTGCTGGCGCAGGCGCTGCTTCAGCCGCTCCTGCATGGCTTTGATTTCCGCGTCCCGGGCTTCGGTCTCTTCCGTGATTTCGTCGATCTGCCGCTCGCATTCCTCAATGTCCGCGTTGAGCACGCCGATGCGCCGGTTGAGCTCGCCAATCGAGGCGTTGAGCTTACTCAGTTCCTCATTGATGAGGGCCGCTTTTTCTTCCACTGCACGCATTTCATCGTCCAGGGCCGGCAGGAGCTGCTCCTGGCTGGCCTGGTCGCGCCGCAGCTGGGCAACCCGGTCCTGCTGCTCTTGGATACGCCGCTCGATTTGCTGCATTTGCCGCTG
>Ga0123353_10002954_pt1 | contig 21271 bp, 18 predicted proteins | sample TergutLab28metaG_3_FD_92763 | JGI IMG/M metagenome (GOLD analysis project Ga0123353, IMG submission 92763) | Labiotermes labralis P3 segment gut microbial communities from Petit-Saut dam, French Guiana - Lab288 P3 | ecosystem: Host-associated > Arthropoda: Insects > Digestive system > Gut ... | reverse complement strand
TCTTATCCATAATAGCTGCTATTGCCGGCGTTATAGTCTTCATACTAACTGAGAACATGAGTAATCCAATGGTGCTAGTTGACCGGTGGACTATTGTCAACGCCATTATTCTCGTACTGGGAGTAGTGGGAGCCATGCTGACTTTCAGGCGCAGAGAGAACAAATCTCACAGATACTAGCCATAAGATATTACGTCGGCTGAGTCGTCCCAAGTTTATCTGGCATGGCATAATGCATGTTACGGAGATAATTGGCAGTTATTCCGCTTGGAACTTTTCACCCTTTGCGTAGCGGTTTTACGCACCAATCAGCTGAATACCGAGGCTTTGCGGAACGGATGGCTTCAAATTGCCGAGATCACAATATTGCGCCTCCGTTCCGTAAAGCAGAGGATATATTTCAGGATTGTCACTTATTCCACGTCGAAATTACCCCAGAAATAGTGTTGTGTTCGACGAATGTTCATAGCGAAAGGTGACGTGTATGTGTTTTGCATTTTCATACATCACCGCAATATGGGAGGAGGCGTAAGCACCAGAAAGATTACTATATACGTAAACCAAATGGTTTTGACGGGTTTAATTCGGAGAAATTGATACAAAATTTTTTAGAGGAGCTTTCTAGGTAGATGAAGAGAATTTTAACAATTTTGTTAGCTGCGGTGATGCTCATGGCGGTCGCGGCTCCGGTGGTGGCTACGATGGCGGCCGAAGATATTGATATCACCGCTACGTATAACAAGAGTGCCAAGGTAGTTACTGTCACGGTGGATGGTGTAACAGGAACGCAGGGCAATGTCAACAACAACAGCACGGTGGTGATTGTGGTAAATGGCTGGGAGGTCACTGTTGACGCTAAGGGTGATGTTGCCACTATTAAATCCAAGAAACAAGTAGCGCCTCCTGTTGTGAGTGATCCAGCGAAAGCTTTTGGTAATGGGAATCAAAAGATTGAAAATCAGTATGATAACTTGATTAAGCAGGACTTCAACAATGCGCAGTTCCACTGTAATGCTATCAGTGGCAATGGCAGAGTATGGCCTGTTATTCCTGTCGACATGAAAAAGTTCGACGGTAAATTATTATTTGCAAAAGCAGACGGAACCAAATGGAATCTAGTTGGAGTAGAAGACAAAAAAGGCGTTCAACTCGACATGGTCGTCTGCCCGCACTGCGGAAGCACGGAATGGATCACGTTCAGCAATAACAGCGGCGTGCCTGACGGCAAAAACATCCAGATGCAGCATCCGGGTGCAAATTTCACGATCGTCAAAGAATGGGCCAAGAACAATGCGCCATATGCGATAGGTGTCAAATTCTTCGCAAATTTCAAAATCACTTTATCAACAGGTAAAACCTTTGTGGCCGGCCCCGGCAAGTATTTCCTGCCCAGCGATTTAGAAGCTGTAGTTGAGGAGATTGCCTGCACTAATGGTTTTAGCTTAGATAAGGTGCTACTGAACGGCGAAGAAGTAACGATTGGCGCGATTGAAGGCATTGTAGGCGGCGATGTTGCCAAATTCGTTAATAGAGATGAACCGCAAGGCGGCATGTTGGGCACTATTTGGGCAGAGAAATGGGTTGGCGGGCAAAATATTGTGGGATGGGCTGTTGATACGTATGGGGAGGATGCTATTGAGGTAATAGCCGAGCTCTTTGAAGGTATGCGTTTTCAGCTTTATGCGGCAGCAGGTGACGGTGCAGATATTATTGGCGCTCCCATTTTATTCAACGGCGTTGATTATGTAATGATTGATTTCTCCGGAGTTATTGCCTTCACCAATGTTGAGCCCGGCTGGTATGCTATTGTTGAGAACTTTGTAGATGGTAGCCTTGCTCAGGAAATATTCAAGAGTATTGCGCCGCTGTACGTTTATGTTGGGCAGTCATGGGCAGATAACAGGTTAGGTTCAGGCGACGCAGGCGGTTATGAGCTTTTTGTTACTGATTTTGATTACGATGCTCCCTACACGGTTGTTAATGGCCATGGCGGCGGTTATGTCTTGGGCTATCCAGGTCTTAATAATACCGGTGATATTTTCTACATCGGAGTTACCAATACGAACACGGGTACAGTATACGATTCTTTCTGCGCAAATGCCGGCTCCAGAGCTTTTGCTGGTGAAAGCGGAATGGGTTGTAGCGGCTATTTAGTTGCGGAGAATTTCCGTAATGATGCCGAGCTTGCTGCTTTTGTGAGTGCGTATAACTATATCGCAGATACCTACGGCAATTTGAACGATTACAGAGCTATCACACAGATAATCACTTGGTATTTGCTGGGCAATATTGACAATCTTGATTTGATCAATTGGGCAGCAGTCGAAACTGGTACGGCTGCAGTTAAGGGAATTGAAGGCGCGCGTGGCATAGTGGAAGACGTAATCGCCAACTATGATGGTTATAAAGGCAATGGCACAGTCATCGATGTTGTTTATATGGTGTGCGAGGATGGTCATGATTATTATGATTGCCAACCGCAACTTGTTCCGGTTTATGGCGAAACCATAATATTCGAAAATCAGCTTGCCTAGAAGAGCGTCCTAGATAAGCATACGGGTCTTAAAAACGCCCGATAAAATAACCACCCCTTCAAAGGGGTGGTTATTTTTTTTTGCATTTAGCGCACAAAGCAAGCGAGACAGTAAAACTCCTGTACCGCCTCTTTATTCGTGCCATAGATACCTCGGTTGATACGGCCATACAATCTTGTGATTCTTGGTATAATTGTGCTCAGCATGCTTAGCCTAAACAATTTATCCAAGTCATACGCGCAGCGCATACTTTTTAGTCAAGTGACTTTCAATATCGGCGCGCGCGATCGGCTGGCGTTATTAGGTGCGAATGGCTGTGGCAAAAGTACTCTGTTGGCTATTATCGCGGGGGATATGTCTTTCGATAGCGGCGAGATAACTCGTCGAAAAGAGCTGACCGTGGGCTATTTAAAACAGGAAAGCGTAAAAGGCGGTGACAAGAGCTTGTTGTCGGAAGTAATTGCTTCTGCGACCGCACTCAGCACTTTGGAGCGGCGCATACGCATTGTGCAGGAGGCTTTAGCTAACAATCCTGATATTGATACACAAACTCAGTTGATGTTTGAACTGGGTGATTTACAGCATCGCTTTGAAGCTGCTGATGGCTACAATGTGGAGCAGGAAGCGCGTGTCATATTGGGAGGGCTTGGCTTCAGAGAGGCGGATCTCGATAGGCCTATGTTTGTATTCAGCGGCGGATGGCGCATGCGTGCTGAATTGGCAAAAATACTGCTGCAAAATCCGGATTTACTGCTGCTGGATGAGCCGACTAATCACCTTGATTTGGAAACGCAGGTGTGGTTTGAGGAGTATGTAAGAGCATATCATGGAGCGGTGTTGCTTACTTCGCATGACCGCGCTTTCTTGAATCGAACGGTGAATCGCGTGTTGGCCTTTGAGCATAACAAGCTTTCTGTGTATTCAGGCAATTATGATGATTATGTGGAAGCAAGGCAGCAGGAAATGGAGATACTGCAAGCGACGGCACTGCGGCAGAGTCTGAAGATTGGACAGGAAGAACGCTTCATAAATCGCTTTCGCTATAAAGCGTCCAAGGCGTCGCTGGTACAAAGCCGTATCAAAAAGCTGGATAAAATTACTCGCATTGAGGTACCGCGCCTAGAGCGGAAAATAAGCTTTCATTTTCCGCTACCGCCTTACTCCGGTGTTGATGTAGTTATGTTAAGCCATGTGGATAAAGCTTATGGTGCCAATGTTGTTTATAGAGATCTAAATTTGCTGTTGCGTCGCGGCGATCGTGTTGCGTTAGTGGGGCCGAATGGGGCCGGTAAAACTACATTGCTGAAAATATTGGCGGGAGTATTGCCTTTTGAGAATGGCGAACGCAGACCAGGACATGCTGTTGTCAGCGCCTACTATGCTCAGCACCAGCTGGAGCTTTTGGAGCCGAACAACTCAGTTTTAGAAGAGCTTCGGCTGGCGGCTCCTCCCGGGATTGAGGATAAGGTTTTGCGCACAATACTGGGGGGATTTCTTTTTTCCGGAGACGATGCGCTCAAGCGGGTTTCAGTGCTTTCCGGAGGTGAAAAAGCGCGTTTGGCTTTGGCCAAAATGCTCACTCAGCCGGCTAATTTTCTGTTGATGGATGAGCCGACTAATCATCTTGACATTGCCTCGCGCGAGATGCTTTCAGATGCCCTGGAAGCATACAGCGGCACATTGTGTTTTATTACGCATGACCGCACGCTGATTCGTCAAATAGCGACTACTATCATAGATGTCAGTGGCGGGCAGGTAAGTGTATTCACAGGCGATTACGATGCTTACCTATACCACAAAGAAATGACAAGGGAGGCTACTTCTAAAACAGATTGCGCTACTGCGCAGGCGCAGCCTGCTGGTTCTAACTCTCGCCAGAAGCGTGCTCTTGTTGGTGAATTGCGCAATGATTATTATGCTAAAAGCACGCCGATTAACAAGCGCATCGAGGAGATTGAAACAGAGCTGGCAAAAACTGAGGCGCAGATAAAACATCTAGAGGATTGTTTTGCTCTGCCGGAACATTATAAGGATTCGCAAGATGTAGTAGCTAGTATTGAGTGCCATCGTGAGCTGAAGATGCATACAGGAAAACTGATGGCGGATTGGGAAAAACTCGTCTCTAATGCCGAGAGTTTGCGTATTGAATTTGAGACTGCTCTTAACCAGTTAGGAGATGGCGGTTAGCATGCTATGTCGGTAACGTGTGGTGAATCTATCCGCAAAGCGATGCAGTCGTTAGATGTCGCTTGGTGGCCAGGAGTTTATAAAGCACCATGTTTGAGCAGCAAGTTTGGAGCTGTGGCAATGGAATAAATCTTACGTGGTTCCATGTAGAAAAAGAGAGAATGCCCCCAAGGGAATTCGAATCCCTGTTGATGGCTTGAAAGGCCACTGTCCTAGGCCTCTAGACGATGGGGGCAAGACAACGCTAAAGTATAACAGAGAGCCTAGATGTTGGCAATTGCGATTTTTGTCAAATAAATATCTTTGTTGTATAATGGCTTGTTTAGCTTTATTGGAGGTACTGAGTTGGCCAATACCAAATCAGCGATTAAGGAAATTCGCGTAGCTGCAGCTCGTCAGGAACGCAACAAGTCTGTGCGTAGCTTTGCTAAGACGGCTTTAAACAAGGCCGGGAGCAGCATAGCTACTGGTTCTGCTGAAGCAAGTCATGATATAAAGGCTGCGATTAGCTCTCTTGATAAAGCCGCTGCTTCCGGCATTATTCATGCCAATGCTGCTGCTCGCAAGAAGAGTCGTCTGGTGAAAAAGTTCAATAAATCCGTAGCAGAATAGGCAGGTTCAGTTGATTGCATTAAACCGGACTGAGTACTCAGTCCGGTTTTGTTAATTTACGGCTTTAGCCGGTTGAGTACGTAGAACGTGCGAAACAATAAACCGCCAGCATAGCGAGAGCGCTATGTAAGTTTATGCACAGTCACCTTCTGTCTAGAATATAGAGCTATATCCCTAGAGCAAGCTACCCCTTTGAGGGGCGGTTAGGTTTATACAATACCTAACACAATCTCAAGCAAATCTATTGCCATTGGACACTGTTAAAAAATGTAGTCTATAGGCACTTGTCTATGGGTAGACAGCAGTCGCTTCTAATCCGGTGGTTTCAGGCAACCCAAGCATGATATTCATGTTTTGAATGGCCTGTCCGGCTGCGCCTTTTACCAAATTATCGATTGTGCTTATAACAATAACACGATTGGTGCGCTCATCTACTGTTGGGTATATCAGGCATGTATTAGAGCTCCACGTGTATTTGGAATGCGGCGGCGTATCTGTTATGCGCACAAAAGGCTCTTCTTTGTAGAAATCACGAAATAATGCTTTTATGTCGACATTGCCGGCATGACTGTTGAGCGAGGCGTATGATGTGGTTAGAATACCGCGTGTCATAGGAACGAGATGCGGCACAAAGGTAACTTCAAGGCGGGCGCCGCGCGATAGTTGTGCCAATTCCTGCTCAATTTCAGGCAAATGCCGATGGCCTTCCAAAGCATAGGCGCTTACATCTTCGTTAGTTTCACAGTAATGAGTTCCCATGCTTAGAGTGCGCCCTGCTCCTGAGATGCCTGATTTGCTGTCAATAATTATGCGGCTGTCAATGATATCTGCTTTTAGCAAAGGGGCTAACCCCAAGATGGCGCCGGTAGGGTAGCAGCCCGGGTTGGCCACCAAGCGGGCTTTGGCAATACTTTTACGGTACAGCTCCGGCAGGCCATATGTCGCTTCATCTAATAATTCCGGAGCCGGATGGCTGAAGTTGTACCATTTCTGATATAAGACGGCTTTTTTGAGACGGAAATCGGCGCTGATGTCCACTACCTTAACGCCGGCATTTAGCAATGGTTCTATCGCCACAGAGCTCTCTTTATGAGGCAAAGCTGAAAAGGCGAAATCCACATTGCCCAGTTCTGCCGTAATACTCAGATCCAAATGTGTTAGATGCGGAAATACCTCTCCAAGTTTCTTGCCGGCGGCGCTGCGTCCGCTGACAGAGGAGATTTCCACGTTTGGATGGCGGCTTAAAATCCGCGCCAGTTCCGCGCCTGCATAGCCTGTAACATTAACAATGCCTACCCGCACTGTGCTTCTAGGGTGTTCAACGTCCATAAATATCCTCCGTTACGCCAAATTCTTACCGATTGTCTACCCAATTGTCAATAGTTGTAAAGCGTTTAACGCCTATGTTTTTGTTACTGTCATGGCTTGGTAGAGAGTGTCAATAGACTTGTCTAGAGAATGTTTTTATTTTAGCACGTATGAGTTGTTGTGTTGTGTTAGACGTCAATTTCCTGCCCCTCATGCGCCATGATAATCTCGTGGGATAAGGTATTTGACACAGTTTCAAGCTCATAGGATATCTCGCTTTCTTGAGATGGGTTCATATGGACAACCACAATTTTGGGCAAATATCCCTTTATCGCGCGAAATAGTTGCAGTTCTTCCTGTAGTAGCTTAGGGGTAAAATGCACTTTCGCGTGTTCCGAGTTGCTGAAGCGGTTTGGGGCTGTCAACTCGGTTATGAGCAGGTCAGGCTCTATTTGTAACCAGCAGTCTTTCAGGCCCGGGCCGGTATCGCCTGTGTAAAAGAAGCTGCGGCCGAACTTTTTTATGATGTATCCTTGCGTAGGTACCGAGTGATTCACTGCTATTGGCATGACAACGTAATCGTCGATACTAAAAACAACGGAAGGCGGCATAATTGTAAAGCGGAATGCCGGGCTATCCGAGAAACGGGAGTATATTTCATTGTTAAGCAAGTGCCGCTTCAGCGCGGAGTGCACCTCTTGCGAGCCGTAGATTTTGGCTGTGCCGTTGTTAAGAAAGCAGTTCATAATCAAGGCCGGAATATCACGGATGTGATCGTAATGCTGATGACTTATAAGCACTCCTTTGAGATCAAGTTGCTGCTGTAAAGTCAGGTGCCTTGTCAGGCTGCCGGCATCTAGTGCTATTTGTTTGTCTAATAACAGACATACCATGCCATTAATACAGGTTTCGGTGTTATGAGAGCCTAGAAAATGTATTTTCACGGTATACTTCTACTGCATGGAGAATGGGTTGAAGTTTGTTTTTTGGTCATATGTATCCACTCCATCTTTTCGTTTGAGGTAAGCCACTGCGCGGTAAGTTAACGGCGTGGCCACTACTTCAATAGCTACCTTAGCGCACCAGTGATACAGAATTAGCAGTGGCGTAAACGCCGGGGTAGCAATAAAGGCGATGATGATAAATATAGCGGTGTCAAACCCTTCCCCTACAATGGTTGAGGCAATAGTGCGTAGCCATAGCCATTTTCCTCCGGTTATTACTTTTAGTCGCGCCAATACCAGCGAATTAGCGAATGATCCTACCAAATAACCGGCGAACGAGGCCAAAAGTAGACGCGGGGTGTAGCCGAGTATAGTGTCAAAAGAATCCTGATTTTCCCAGAGAGGGGCCGGCGGCAACAGTCCGCTTATCCATGAGAAGAACACGAAGATCAGGTTGCAGCCAAATCCCAGCCATATAACGCGTCGCGCCCAGCGGTAGCCGTATACTTCAGTGATAATATCGCCCAGAATGTAGTTTAACGGAAATATGATGACGGCGGCGGGCAGGACTATAGTCCATATGCTTACGAGTTTAACCGCTATTATATTAGCGGTTATAAGGCAAGTGACAGCCATGGCCGAGATGACGAGTAGCCGGTTTGTGCTTTTCATATATTTGTTTTGCTAAAGTAAAATATCCGTACATTCTACCGCATTGGTGATGTTGTCGTGAAACGCCGGGGGAGTTAGTGATTAGTTGACACCTGGACGCATGGGACTATAGAATAACTATCCGCATGGCAACGTAGCTCAGTGGTAGAGCAGGGGACTCATAAGCCCTTGGTCGGTGGTCCAAATCCACCCGTTGCCACCATTATTATTTTGGCTGTGCACCTATACTACCAATACCGGTGGGTTATACCTCGGCCAAGACTTCAATTTCTACCAGCGCGCCGCGCGGCAGAGCTGATACGGCCATACATGAGCGCGCCGGTTTGCTGTTAAAATGACGCGCGTATATCTCGTTAAAGGCGGTAAAATCATTCATGTTAGTCAAATAACAAGTGGTTTTGACTACTCGTGAGATATCACTGCCTGCGGCTTTTAGTACTGATTTTATGTTGCGCAATACCTGTTCGGTCTGCTCTGCGATGCCGCCTTGTACAATCTCGCCGGTTTCCGAGCTTAAGGCAATCTGCCCTGATAAATATAACATCCCGCTGACTTCAACAGCATGAGAGTATGGCCCAATCGCGGCCGGTGCTTGATTTGCCGAAATATTCTTCACTACGCTGGCTCCTTATGTTAGGTATGAGTCGGATAATTTATTCCCCAAAGTAAATCATAGTGCGGCATTGGGTGTCCAGCACGCGCTATACAGGGTCATCCTGTTTAGAATTACTATGGTAGGAACGCTTTTTCCATGATATGCTAGCGCCTATTAGTCGTCGCCACATCCCGTTGGCAACGACTGCTATAAGAAAAATTATACCCAGCGGGTATAGCAAAGTTGCCGTCCAGTCTTCCTTGAAATGCGCGTCTGCCCAGCGCCGCATTATAAGAAGCAATGCAACCTGCATAATAACAAGCGGTCCCCATTGCGGCAGCATGTCTGTCATGAAAAACAGCGCAACTAACCAGAAGAGCGGTGCTAGCAAGACAAAACAGCCTAGAAATAGCAACATGCCTAGCGCCGCGTATGAAAGTGCGGAAATACCATAAAGGGCGCGAGAAAGCCCTCTCCAGCTTTCTGCAATATTGCTATACATATGACAGTTGACTAAGCTTGATAAATCTACTGCTAAGTGACGCCCCTTTGCTTTAGCGATGGCTATTCCTAAATAGATATCCTCTGTAACACGATTTTTTACTGCTTCATGCCCGCCGATTTTCCAGTAGGCATCGGCAGAAAAGAGCAGGAATTGACCTATGGCTAGAGAAGGCAACGGCTTAGACGAACTGTGCAGTAGCCATAGAGGAATGAGTGACATGATAAGGAAATATATCATGGGTGTGGCAATTTTTTGTGATATGTGATCCGTGCGATGACGCGGAAAGCCAGACAGTAATGAAACGTGATTTTCTTGTGCCAGAGCCATTGCTTTGCGTAGCATCTGGGGAGAGTGTGTGGTGTCTGCGTCAGTAAAAAGAAGCCATTCTCCGCAAGCTTGCTTAGCTGCTTGGAAGCAAGCGAATGGTTTACCGGCCCAGCCGAGCGGCAAAGGCGCGCCCATGATTAGGCGCACGTTAGTGTCGCGCCGGCTGATATCATGCACAATAGCGGCTGTGTTATCTTCAGAGTTGTCGTCAATGACGATGATCTCGAAATCGGGGTAATCTTGCTGCAAAAGCGATTCAACACACGAGCTGATATTGGCTGCTTCATTTCGTGCCGGCACGATGACGGATACTTTCGGGGTGCATTTTAATACAGTGTTGTGTCGTGGCCGGCGCAAGTTATTCATGTTAAGTGCGAAATTGAGAAATAAAATCGCTAGCAATGTGGAAATAATTATTTGATAAATCATGTTTATTTTTTCTTATACACAGATTCAACGGTTGGGTAACAGGCGCTTACGCAGAGTATAACGCAGGCGCGGCGGGCCTGATATATTCGAGGCGTATTTAAAAATAAAAAGCGCCTGAACGCATAGCATGAAGATTATAGCCAGCCATCCCGCATTTACTAGTATCATGAAAACAATAGTTTCAACAGGCGTGAGCAGTATCACCCATGTGTGGCTTTCCCAAATGAGTAGGCCAAGGATTGCTGCAACGCAGAAAGGGAATAGCCATGCGGGGTGCCACATGGCTATAAGCACGCCATATGTTGTTGCCACTCCTTTGCCGCCGTGGAAACCTAACCATGGGGAGAAAGCATGCCCGAGAATAGCGGCTAACCCTACAATGACTGCATCTGCATGGCTTAATCCCATTTTATGGGCTAGTAAGATGAAAGGCATGCCTTTGCCTATGTCAAGCAGTACCACTGCCATGCCGATAGCGATATTACCGGCAATAAAAACGTTTGCTGCACCTGGATTATGGTCGCCATATTTACGGATGTCTTTCTTGAGAAATAGTTTTCCCAGCCATACAGAGAATGGCAGAGAGCCTAATAAATAGGCTCCAGGAGTCAACCATGCCAGCGTCCAGATATTTATGCTCATAGTTTTGTGCTTGAGAAGAATAATGCCTTACTTATAAGTATTGTGTTAGGATATTACGGTCGGTGGCTATAGTCAAGTAGTTTCCGGGAGCGTAGAGGGGCATATCTTTTGTTGAGCGTGTGGCGTCTGCTTATTGTCTGATGCCCACAGAATAACAAGAGTATGATGAGCTTGTACAGGTTGTGCCATTTGGTCGAAAACGCTTTTCTTATGCTCAAGCGTTGGAGGGATACAGCAACATGTTATGCCAAGAACACAGCCTTATTTCTCATTGCGGTTCATATCAGAGCATTGCTATCCGGGTTAATATCCTAACATGGACTTATGTGGACACTGTCTAGGTGCTTTTAGTTTTGAGCAATAAAAGATGAGCGGTAACGCAAATTCCCACAGCGGGAAGTATCAAACAACGCACAAACCATACTTGAATGAGATACATCGAGACGGCAAGTCCGCCCCACAAAAGAATAATATTCAGAATTTTATACCATACAGGAACGCCGCATTTTGTGTAATAATTTTCAAGATAAGGACCGAAAAGACGATTTCGTCGAAGCCATTTGTTCATACGCTGACTCGAACTGGAAAAACAGAAAGCCGACAACAAAATAAAAGGCGTTCTCGGCCATCCTGGCACAACAAACCCGGGTATCGAGAGCCCCAAAGCAATGAACCCCGCGCACATTAGAATGATTCTTTTCAATGCTTCTTTCAGATACCTTTAAATGTTAAAATTCCCAGTGTCTTGGTTATACTGCCTGCTATAGGGTTCGTATAAGTACAATATGGTGGAGACGGGGGAGAGTCGAACTCCCCGTCCAATGACAGCGACCCAGAATCTACTACAGGATTATTCAGCATTTAAATCTTATCCGATGGGACTCTGCTGACAGGGTATCAACGAACCAGCCGGTTAATCTTTCGTCGTCTCTACCGGCGTAAAGACGGCGGCACCCCGACATTTCGTCACCCAAATCCCAACCCGCCGGGGTGGGGTCAGGCTGGATGGGCTAGCTTATTTAGCCAGCCAGAACCAATTCTGGTTCGGCAATTGTTTTTTGCCACCTGTTTAATGAGGTAATGGCACCTCATCCTGCAATTCTGTAGCGCACTCCCACTGTCGAAACCATGCGTCCCCATGTGTTTGTGCGAGCCATATGGCTCAATGCATTTTTAATGTGCGTTCCAGTTCACGATCATTCTCGCGGCGCGTAATAGTTTCGCGTTTGTCGTAAAGCTTTTTCCCGCGCCCCAACCCGATTTCCAGCTTGGCTCTATGCCCTTTGAGATACATGCGCATCGGCGTAGCCGTCAGGCCTTTTTCTGCTAACTTTGCCAATAGCAACCGGATTTCCTTGCGGCGCATGAGCAGTTTGCGCGGACGAGTAGGCTCATGCGTCATATAGCTGGCTGCCTCATAGCGCGCTATATGGGCTCCAACCAACCACATCTCGCCATGCTCTGCTTTTACATAGGCCTCACTAAGGCTCACACGGTTTTCGCGCACGGACTTGATTTCCGATCCGAGCAGTACGATACCGGCTTCAAAAGTTTCAAGGATACTATAGTTAAAGTGAGCCTTGCGGTTGGTGGATATAACCTTTATAATCATTTTCCAGTATAGCATGGTTAAAACAACAAGGCTAGTAGGCGGATAAGTTTGACATGTGCTTGAGTTTATGCGCACAGAGGGATGGTAGTTTTTGGTTGAAACCCAAGAGGTGGTTTTAGCATTGCGATATGGCGTGGCAGTGTTCGTGGCAGTGCTTGGGGTTATTCAGGCGGCTTCTGCTCATGCTGGGTTGCGCGGGCTACTGTTTTTCCCATGGAGCGTACGTATTCGTTTCTGGCGGTCGCGTCACTGTCGAACGCTGACTTGCCGTCACTCGAGCTATATTTTCGCCGGTATCACGGTATTGCCGTCCGTGTGGTATCTCTTTGTATGGAATTCATACAATGAGGTTGGCATTATTGAGGGCGCAGAACAGGCAGGGCTGTTTGTTCTATGTACGCTTGTGGGGGGGGTATTTAGTTTATTATTGTCCTCTCTGATTAATCATTGGCGCTTGCAATATAACCAAACTCAGGCGCAAGGGTTGGAAGCGCTCAAAGAGGTCACGTGGTTTCAGTCTTTTTGGCGGCGCTGGGCGGAGAGGGTTAAGTGAGTTTTGACGAGAGGCTTTTCACTTGGATCAATAATCTTGGCGGCCATGTTGGATGGGTTGATCGTATTGTCAGCGGTTTAGCCAATGATTATTTTATGCTTGTCGCGATGTGTTTGGTGTTGGTGGGCATGTGGTTTGGCGCGCGTAACTCAGAAGATCGATCGCGCAACCAACTGACTGTGTTGAAAGCTATGGCTAGCTTGGGTAGCGCGAGCGGGCTTGCTTCATTACCAATAATTACGATTGTGGGCAACGAAAAATACGCAGGCACGCTTATATATTCAATTTTTAATCGCCCGCGTCCGTTTGAAGCATTTGGCCCATCCGTGGTGCATAATTTCTATCTTCCTCACGATCCTTCTTTCCCGTCAAATATGGCAGCGGTGGTGTTTGGATTAGCATTTGCAGTATGGTTAATGAATCGAAAAGTAGGCACGTGGCTTTTGGTAATGGCCTCGCTTGTATGTCTGTCCCGTGTTTATGTTGGAATACATTATCCATCCGATATTCTGGGCGGGATCGCTTTTGCTTTGGTCGCAGTGGGAGTGATTTACCTTTTGTTTTGGGTGTTCAAGCCGCTGTTGCGCTTTTTGCAGAGGATAATGAAAGGCTTATATGTAATGGACTGATATGCCTAGAGGCGTATCAGAAATGTTACCGCTAGGCTTTTATGGAATGCATATGTTCCGTAAAAGCTTTTTTATCGTGCTCTGTGCCACAGATTTCGCAGGATTCGTCTACCGTTAACCCCCATACTTTACTTAGGCCGCGACGGCATTCTTTTCGCGATAGTGCCGCTTCCCAGTCGCTGCATGGATGCGGCTTGACAGTGTGTATTGAGCACAGGAATTCTTTATTATGCTGAGTAAGAAAGATACAGCCGCTCTCGCCACTGTGGCGTAATAGGAATTTTCCCTTGATGGGCCAGCGCCGGTCGGTACATTCCGATACCAGTTTTTCAAAAGAGATTCCCAGATAGTCGGCAATTCGTTGTATTTCATGCTCTTCAACCAGAGCTTGATGTATTGTGCAGCATTCGCCGCAATGGAAACATGCGGCGCGGAAGTCATTATTTGTAGTAGCGGAGTTCTCGGTGCTCACGTTTTCAATTGTAGCATTTCTGTATGATGCGCTGTAGAATAAACTTGTGAAAGTGATAAATATTTTCTTGCGCTGGCTGCTTGCGCTGTGCATATTTTTGATACTACTTTCTGGCACGATAGGCGTGGCTTTTAACACTCTTTGGATTTATACCTTCGGTTTTGCCAAATACGACGTAGCCGCTGAATTGGGGATTTCTGAGCCTGAGTTGAAATATACCGCGCGGGAGCTGATTGCTTATTTTAATAACACACATCAGGAGTATTTTGATATCAGTGTGGCCTATGAAGACGGATATGTCGGATCACTTTATAGCCAGGCCGAGAAGGAACACATGAAAGATGTCAAGGGGTTGCTGTGGCTGGATTATTATATTTGTCTAGCCGCTACTGCGTATGTCATTTTGTATATGGTGTGTCTGTGGATATGGAGTCGGCAAGGAGTTATTGCTGAGGTAGCACTAGGCGTCTGGCGCGGAGGTTTGTTGGCGCTTGGGATATTGTCGGTTATAGGTTTAATTGCAGTCGCGAGCTTTGATATGTTTTTTGTCAAATTTCACGAGATATTCTTCCCGCAGGGCAATTGGTCGTTTTCGCATGATAATCATATGGTAATGATGTTTCCAGACGGTTTTTGGTCTGACGTTGCGCTGCTGGTTTGGCTGACAGGTATGGCGTTGGGGGCGCTGGTTGCAGGAATTGGTTGGCTAGTATTGAGCTATACTCATCGCCGTGAATGCGCCAAAGAATTAATTTGAGGCGCTATAAAAAACCGATGCCAAGTTACAAGAGAGTAAAGTTGGCATCGGCATCAGTTGTGCTTGAGGAGAGCTGCTATCTGCTGCATGTCTTATTCCAAAGATAGGCATAGCGTCGCTCCGAAGACCAGAATAGCCATTTCAGTTTAAACAGGACATTGCTCAAACCGCTGTGTCGTACCTTGTTCATTTTTCACCTCCTTCGTCTGAACTACATCGCAATTACGACGCTATTATAGCTGTCCGATGGTAAAGGAGAGGTAAAGAATCAGGATGCGGTGACGCCTTAATTAGCGGCGTGTAATTTATCTAGCCTTATGTATGCTGCGTGCTCCCCCGTTTTTTTAAAGATGTTTTTTGCAGCACGCGCGCAAGACATTCAATGGATTCGTCATAGGTAACGGCGGTCTATCGGATCGGGCATTTATATCCTCCTAGCCTGCGCCGCAGGAATCGCAGGAGGAAGATTGGCATCCGCTGCAGGAATTGCCGCCGACAGGCGCGGTAAAACCGGCATCATCCTTGGCAAAACAGGAGAATAACGAGACGGCGCGCCCTGACTGATGACCGCATTTTGGACAATCGGCTTTTTCATCCGATTGGCTCATGCGACGTAGCATATCGAATTTCAAGTGGCAGACAGGGCAGTTATATTCGTAAATCGGCATTGCTTTCCCATTGATATTCTATGTTACGACTCAGTCTTCGTCAAACCATATCGGTAGTTTTGAGACAAGCCAAAAACTGCGTGTCGCGTCATTTTTAATCTTTTATATCGTTGACACTGCTAGGCTGCGCCATTATAATTTTACAGTTGTTGCCGAAGTGGCGGAATGGCAGACGCGCTACGTTCAGGGCGTAGTACTCGAAAGGGTATGAGAGTTCAAATCTCTCCTTCGGCACCATCGGCACCAAGCTAATAAGCGCTTGTAGCTCAGTTGGATTAGAGCGCAGCCCTGCGAAGGCTGAGGTCGTGGGTTCGAGCCCCACCAAGCGCGCCACTATTTTCTGACACATCCTCTCCATTGATCAGCCTAAGCTTGTTTCGCTTGCTTCAGAAATTTCATGCCATTTGCTATCATTTGGCAGGAGCATATGTATGACGAAAAAGATACTGGTAGCTCTCAGTGGCGGCGTGGACTCGGCATGCGCGGCCTCATTGCTTAAACGATCGGGACATGAATTGATAGGCGCTGCCATGCAGATTTGTTCCTGTGAGTCAGCCGTGCCGGATAAGAAAGCTCGCCGCGGTTGCTACGGCGCCGGCAATGACAAAGGTATTAATGATGCGCGTCAGATAGCGTGTCATTTGGACATCCCGTTTTATACAATTAACTTGTGCCGTGAATACGAAAGAGAAGTATTAGCCCAAGTTACGTCTGGCTATAGCCGTGGACGTACTCCTAACCCGTGCATATATTGCAATTCTCGCATCAAGTTTGGAGCATTGTTGGAAGCTGCAAAAAAGGCGGGGGCGCAATTCGAGCGTATTGCCACCGGGCATTATGCTCAGGTTGAATATGATGCACTTGAAGGCCGATACCTGCTGAAGAAGGGAGTGGATGCACACAAAGACCAGTCCTATTTTTTGAGTTTTCTAAATCAGGAGCAACTTGGAAGGGCGGTCTTTCCTTTGGGACTTTACAGCAAGCCGCAGGTGCGCCATCTGGCGGCCGAGATGGGGTTGCCTGTAGCGGACAAGCCTGAAAGCCAGGATTTCGTTTCTGGTGGGTACCAAAGCCTTTTACATGATGTTGGATCGTCCGGTCAGGTTGTGGGCATAAATGGTCGCCGTCTTGGTATGCACGACGGCATAGAGCGTTACACTATTGGTCAGCACAAAGGATTGAATATATCCGCGCGTGAAAAGATGTATGTTATCAAAATTATGCCGGAAACGAATACGATTGTGGTTGGCAGTGAGACGGATCTGTTGAGGCGTGAGTTTTTTGCGCGCAGTTTGAACTGGATTGCTGTTGGGAACCCATCAGGAACGATACGCGCTGAGGTTAAAATACGCTCTAAGGCTGAGTCGGCACCGGCGACGATTGAGCTGTCGGGCGATGGCGCGCGAGTTATATTTGATATACCACAAAAGTGTATAACCCCCGGACAAGCCGCGGTTTTCTATCAGGGCAACGTGGTGTTAGGCGCCGGTATAATTGACAATGTGCCATAGCGGCTTAATAGAGATATTGCGGCGCAGAATAGCGCCTTTATAATTTCTTTTTGAGTTTCATAATTCTGCTATATTGTGATACAGAAAGCTCTTTTGCTCTGGACTCCAAAGCGTTCAGAAAAGCATCTTTATTGTCTAAGTCAATGCAGATCACTATTCGTTCGGCGTGCTGAGGAATTTCTTTTGCTCTGCAGTTTGCAAGATGATTAAGCAAAAGAGGGAAAACGATTGCTTGATATTCGTGTGAGGCTTTGCAAAGCTGGGCAAAGACGCTGATGCTGTTATCAATGGTTATAACACTACCTGATTTGTATGCTGTAACGATTTCAGACAGTCGATTAAATATTGGTGCGGGGTTAATAGAGGTGATAAAAGCTAGGGCTGTCATACTTCCCCAAACAATCCGATTATTCTTACCGGACAGCGCTGTAATAAAACTGTCCGCAAAATCGGCGATTAACGCTGGTTTACGCTGTCCAATCTCATACAGTACCTTGATGCAATCATTGACTATAGTATGATTGCCGGAGCTTAATCCCTCAGCAATCTCACAAATTCCCTGTTTATCTTCGTCGCCGGCTAGTTTTTCCGCAAGTTCAATATTGGGAATTTCATCATTGCGCCCGAGCTTACATGCCAAAAACTCAATCAATTAGAGAGGCCCTCCCATACTAGTTTTTTAGTCGATTTTACAGATGGTTACGAAAAGAGATAAAATGGGCGCGATTTTGGGCGGTTAGCTCAGTTGGTTAGAGCATCTGCTTTACACGCAGAGGGTCATAGGTTCGAGTCCTATACCGCCCACCAATGTTTTCCACAAAAGAACTATAATTAGGGCTATGCGGGTTCGTCAGTCCACACTTCGCACTGTTCCATGGCTGTTTTCATAGCATATTCCTGCCTTTCAGCTTGACCGCAAGTATCTTAAGTACTACTCGTTTCTGATAGTGGCTTAGGTGTACTTATATTGCAAAACCTTCTTGCAAGCTCGCTTCCAAAAATTGCCATTGCCATAAATATTGAACATATAGCAATTTGAGAAGCACCCAGCGGTGTGGTTGTAAACATTTCATTTAAAAACGGAACATACATAACTGCCATTAGAATCACAAATGACAGTGCGATAGATATGTTTAGAAACCTATTTGCAAATAGGCTACGTTTGAAACCGGCAAAAGAGTCGGTTTTAGAAGTATAAGTAAACAGCAGTTCGCCTGCCACCAGTGTAAAAAAGCACATACTTACGGCTGTTTCATAGCTGTGGAGGTTGAGTCCGTATAAAAATGAGCCCAAAACTCCGGCGCAGAGGAAAATGGCTCTAAAAGCTACTGAGCTGCGCAGCTCTTTATTGATTATAGGCTCTTTGGGATCTCTGGGCTGTTTATTCATTACACCGGGTTCTTTGTCTTCCATGCCAAGTGCGAAAGCTGGCAAAGCATCTGTCAAAAGATTTACAAACAGAAGTTGCGTTGCTACCAGGGGCACTGGCAGTCCTGCGATGATTGCCAATAGTATTATTAAAATCTCTCCCATATTGCAGCCCAATAAATAGCCTGTGACCTTTCTGATATTGCCGTAAATTATTCGTCCTCGTTCGATGGCGCTGACGATGCTGACAAAATTATCGTCTGTCAAAATCATATCGGACACTTCTTTTGCAACATCTGTTCCTGCTATGCCCATCGCTATGCCGATGTCGGCTTTTTTCAAAGAAGGAGCATCGTTTACGCCGTCTCCTGTCATCGCTACAATATTATTATTTTCTTTGACAGCGGTTACGATGCGTACTTTATGCTCGGGTGATACTCGTGCAAATACATTGACGCTGTTAACACTTTTTTTCAGCTGCTCGTCGTTTAAATTGTCCAGATCGTTGCCGTCAAGGACTGCGTCGCCAATTTCCATAATTCCCAATGATTCTGCGATGGCACCGGCTGTATTTTTGTGGTCGCCGGTTATCATTTTGACAGTGATTCCTGCGTTATGGCATTGCGCTATAGATTCTTTTACTTCGTCGCGCGGCGGATCTATCATGCACATCATGCCAACGTAGATTAAGTTCTCTTCCACATTATCGATAGAAGTTTCACCCGCATACTCTTTATAGGCAAATCCCAAAACGCGTAGCGCCTGCAACGCAAATAGGCTGTTTTGATTGAGTAATCGTTGCCTTATATCATCTGTCATAGCGATGATTTCGCCGTCTTGGTATACGCTTGTTGAGCGTTTGATTATTGCATCCGAGGCGCCTTTGGTGTTCATGATAACCTTGCCGTTTTTTAGGTTATAGGTAGACATCAGTTTTCTGTCAGAATCAAAAGGTATTTCCAGCACTCTTTCATACTGCGTGTTCAACTGATCCTTATTGATGCCTAGCTTTGCTCCGAATACTAACATCGCCGCTTCAGTAGGGTCGCCGATGATTTTGGCATTCTCTTTGTCATAGATAGAATCGTTGCATAGCGTTGCGATTTCCGACATAAGGGGGATATTCTTCGTAATTAACCGGTGATTCGCAACAATCTCTCCTGCGGCGCTGTAACCGGTTCCTGTAACCTCGTAGACATTTGCAGTATCAAATACTTTAACGACAGTCATTTTATTTTGGGTCATGGTGCCGGTTTTATCTGAGCATATGACGGTTGTGCTGCCAAGAGTCTCGACTGCTCTTAGTTTCTTAACAATTACGTTGGCCCTGACCATTTTTTGCACGCCAATGGCTAATATGACTGTGGCAACAATGGCTATTCCCTCAGGGACGGCTGCCACTGCAAGGGAAACAGATACCATAAGCAGTTCAAGAGGATTCATGCCGTATAGGAGTCCGATGCCAAAGATACACGCGCATATAACGATACAAATGACGCCCAATGTTTTTGCAAGAGAGTTTAGTTTGTCCTGTAGCGGGGTATTAGCCTCGGCGGTTTTATCTAAAAGCGTGGCAATCTTGCCCATCTCAGTTTCCATGCCAGTTGCGTATACAACACCTTTTCCTCGGCCATATGTAACAACCGTACCCATGGAAGCCACGTTTATTCTATCGCCCAAACCCGTGCCGTTTTCCAAAACAGTGCGGGCATCCTTTTCAACCGGCATAGATTCTCCGGTTAAGGCGGACTCATCTATTTTCAAGTTTATGCTCTCTATGATTCTAAGGTCCGCCGGTATGTAATCTCCTGAATCCAAGATAACGATGTCGCCGAGAACCACATTTTCGGAGTCAATTTTTTCGACTTGTCCGTCTCTTTTTACTTTTGCCTTGGGGTTGGACAGGTTTTTTAGCTCTTTAAGCGCGTTGTCCGCTCTGTTTTCTTGGGTAATGCCGATAATCATGTTGACAATGAGTATGCCGATTATGATAATTGCATCTTTTATGCCATTGCCAAAGAACATGGATACAATTGCTGCGATAAGCAGAATTATTACAAGAAAATCCTTAAACTGCGAGAGTATTCTTAATAGCAAGGATTTTCTCCTAGTGCCCTGAAGACGGTTCGGACCGTTTTGCACGAGGCGTTGTTTTGCCTCTGCTGTCGCCAGCCCGCAGTTTATATCCGATTTGAGCTCGCCTAATGCCTGCTCAACGGTTTTGCAGTAAAAGTCGGTATTCATGATAAGCCTGTAATTGCCGCAAGAGAAACGGCATATTTCCAGAGTAAGTATATACTAAATCTGATGATAGGACGACTAGAAAGCCGAGCTGAGAGCGCGCCAGTAATGTGTTCGGTACAGCCGCCATTATCAGCCATAGAGTCGCCGGAGCAAATACTAATGCCCTCGGCGAAACGTTTCGATACCATGCGTTTTGGGTTAATATCCTAACATGAACTCACGTAGGCGCTATCTAAGGGCTATGCTGTCAAGTGCCGCAAGTTTTAGCTGCAAAATGTGAAGCGCGTATTACTGTGAAGCTATCACAAAACCGTATTTTTCAAAAATAGCCTTAGCTTCGTTGCTGAACAGAAAGTCTATGTACTTTTGAGCGGCATCGGGATGCTTGCTCTCTTTGATGATGGCTATAGGGTAGACAATATTGGCGTTGATTTCTGCCGGCCCTTGAGCCACCACCTTAATTTTATCGTTGGAGAGAGCATCGGTTGAATACACTATACCCACATCTGCATTGCCATTTTCTACCCATTGCAATACCTGGGTTACGCTTGAGCCGTAGTTGAACTCTGCCTTAATGCCGGCACGTATACCAAGCAGATCAATGGCTTCCTCTGCGTATGCTCCGGCCGGTACCGATTCCTTAGCTCCTATAGCTATGATCTTAATAGAGGGTAGCGTGAGATCGTTAAAACTGCTGATAGTT
>Ga0123353_10002953_pt1 | contig 21272 bp, 18 predicted proteins | sample TergutLab28metaG_3_FD_92763 | JGI IMG/M metagenome (GOLD analysis project Ga0123353, IMG submission 92763) | Labiotermes labralis P3 segment gut microbial communities from Petit-Saut dam, French Guiana - Lab288 P3 | ecosystem: Host-associated > Arthropoda: Insects > Digestive system > Gut ... | reverse complement strand
ATACACCTCCATGTAGGGGCGCACATTGTGCGCCCGCAAGTCGTGACAAATCAGATGACGACGGGCGCACATTGTGCGCCCCTACAACCGCTCCCGCACATAACCCAGCACAGCCGCATCCAGCGTACCCGGCTCGGGATAATCGCCCCAATCAAACCAGTGTACCCGCGGATCGCGCCGGAACCAAGTGAGCTGGCGCTTGGCGTACTGGCGGGTAGCTTGTTGAATTCGCGGAATCGCTTCCTCCAACTTTGCCTCGCCGCGAACCACGGGCGTGAGCTCCCGGTACCCGATGGCCTGCATGGCTTGGCTGTCTTGAGGTACACCGGCATCCAGCAGGCGGGCCGCCTCTTCCATCCAGCCCTGGCGGATCATCTGATGGACGCGGGCGTCGATACGTTCGTACAATAACGAACGTTCCATAGTAAGGCCCACCGCGATGAGCGCAGGCCCCCGGGTTGAGGCGCGGAAGTCGGCGGCGTGGGCCGACATGGGTTTGCCTGTCAGGTGGTGTATCTCCAGCGCGCGCATCACCCGACGCACATCGTTGACATGCAACCGCCCGGCGCTTTCGGGATCCACTTGTGCCAGCCGCGCATGTAGCAATCCTCGGTCTTCTTCTTCCAGCCGCCGCCGGAAGTCCTCGTCGGCAGGGGCTTGGGCAAAGTCCATGTCCAGGGTGAGCGCGTTTAAGTACAGCCCGGTGCCCCCCACCAGCACCGGCAGTTTGCCCCGCGCGCCGATATCAACGATGGCTTCATCGGCCAAGTCACGATAGTCGGCCACCGAAAAGGGCGTGCCCGGCTCGGCCACATCCAGCAGATGGTGGGCTATGCCGCCCCGCTCGGCCTCGGTGGGTTTGGCGGTGCCGATGTCCATGCCCCGGTACACCTGCATCGAGTCCATGGAAACCGCCTCGGCGCCCAGGGCGCGGCACAGCGCCACGGCGCAGGCGGTCTTGCCCGAGGCCGTGGGGCCAACCAGGGCGATCAGTGCGGAAGGTTGCTGGATAATCATTCTCTACCCTCGCTTAAACCGCTTCTCCAACTCCTGCCGGGTCAGCACCACCACCAAGGGACGCCCGTGAGGGCAGGTGGGCGGCCCGTCACCCTGCTGCATATCCCGCAGCAGCGCCTCGATCTCGGCGGGCTCCAGGGAGTCCCCGCCCTTTACCGCGCGCTTGCAGGCCATTTGCAGGATGGCTTCCCGGCGCTTCTCTTTGGTGGACAACAAGCGCAACTCCCCAAGCCGGTCCAGCATGGAAAGAAAACTCTCTTTCGCTTGAGGTTCGCCCAGGATCACCGGCACGCCGCGAATCTGCACCGCGTCCTCGCCAAAGTAGTCGAAATCGTATCCGGCGTCCCGCACCGCGTCCTCAAAGGCGCGGAGCCTCTCCCGGTCCGCCGCGTCCAAGCTCACGGTTTGGGCGACCAGCAACTCCTGGGAGCCCTGGCCGGACGCCAGCGACCGGGTGAGGCGCTCGTAGAGCAGCCGCTCGTGGGCAGCATGCTGATCGATGAGCAGCAGCTTGTTTTCCTGCTCCACCAAGATGTAGGTTTGAAAAGCCACCCCCAGCACCCGGAAGGGCGGGAGGGCGGGCTTTGGGTATCCTGCCAGTTCAGGGGGTGCGCTGGACGGGCGGGCCGGCAACTGCCCGGAATCCCGCACCCGCGACGGAGTCGCGGTCACAGCGGGCTTGGCTGGCATAAACGCAAAAAAGTCCTGCACCACCTCACCAAAACGCTGGGGTGTTTTCTCCTCCTGCAAGGTGATTCGGGGCGCGCTCTGGATCGCGTGCCCGGCCATCCCCTCTTGTATATCGGCAGGCAAAAGCGCCTGCCGCACCGCCCGCTCCACCACGCCCTGCAAAAGGGACTCGTCGCTGAAGCGCACCTCCAGCTTGTTGGGGTGCACGTTTACATCCACGGTCGCAAAGGGTACGTTTATCCGCAGCGCGCAAATGGGAAACTGGCCGCTGCCCACCCGCTCCCGGCAGGCGGCTTCCAGTGCCAGGGTAAGGGCCCCGCTGCGCACATACCGCCCGTTCACAAAAAAGCTCTGGTGGGTGCGGTTGCCCCGGGCCGCAGCGCCCACGCCCACAAAACCTTCCACCTGCACGCCGCCATCGGCATAATCCACAGCGCAAAGCTGCTCGGTGACCTCCCGCCCGTACACGCTGAACATGGCGCTGCGCAGCTTGCCGTCGCCGGGGCTGTGATACACCTGCTTGCCGTTCTGGATCAGGCGGAAGGAGATATCCGGCCGGGAGAGCAGCATGCGCAGCGCCATGTCCGCCACCCGCGCGCCCTCCGCCGCCGGTTTTTTGAGGAACTTCAATCGGGCAGGCGTGTTGAAAAACAGCTCCTGCACCACCACGGTGGTACCCTCCGGGCTGGCGGCGTCGGTTGGCGGGCTGAGCATCCCGCCCACATTCACCGCCTTGACGCCGCGATCCTCCCCCGCAGTCCGTGTGGTGAGCGCCACCTTCGCCACCGCCGCGATGGAAGCCAGCGCCTCCCCCCGGAAACCCAGCGACCGCACGTCAAACAGCTCGTCGGCAACCCGCAGCTTGCTGGTGGCGTGGCGCTCGAAAGCCATGCGGATATCGGAAGCCGGGATGCCGCAACCGTTGTCCGCCACCCGAAAGTAAGCGATGCCGCCCTCCCGCGTTTCCACGGTGATGGCGGTTGCCCCGGCGTCGATGCTGTTTTCCACCAACTCCTTGATGGCCGCGGCCGGGCTTTCGACTACTTCGCCGGCGGCGATTTTGCCTACGACTTCTTCGGGCAGGCGTTGGATAGGGCGGGGGGGAGTTGATTCTCTCATAAAGCTTCCCTTCAAATACCACTATTCAGCAAAAGACTCTTCACATAATCCTGGATGGCCAAATCCTGCTGCCCTTGCATGGAATACAGCCTTGCGCGATCGCGATAGCAGTTTGCGCAAGAATGACCTAAGTCGATGGCTTTGGTGAAGTCAGCGATGGCCATATCATATTGTTGCTGTTTTAAGTAAGCTGCCCCACGAACGCAATAAGTCCATGCGTACACTGGATCAAGTTCGATTGATTTGGTAAAATCCGCAATCGCTTTTTCGTACTTCCTTTGATCGGCAAAAATCCAGCCCCGATTATTATAGGCCCAAATCGAGCTCAAATCCAACTCAATAGCCCTCGTGTAATCAATAATCGCCAAGTCATATTGCTTTTGTGCCTGATAAGCATCCCCGCGACTACCATAAATCCATGCATCCGCTGGGTCAAGCTCCATTGCCTTCGTGTAATCCGCAATCGCTTGATCATACTCCCCAAGCTGGTAAAGAATCCATCCACGGTTGGTATAGGCCCAAATCCAACTCGAATCCATCTCGATAGCTTTCGTGTATTCAATGACCGCCAAATCATACAGTTTTTGTGCGCGATAAGCATCCCCGCGGCTATCATATGTCCATGCGTCTGCAGGGTCAAGCTCTATCGCTTTCGTATAGTCCGCAATCGCTTGATCATGCTCCTCAAGCTGGTAAAAAACCCAACCGCGGTTTTGATAGAGTAAAGCGTCGTGCCACCCCAGGTCAATGGCCCTCGTGTAGTCCTCAACTGCACGCTCATATTCTAACAATTTGGAATAAGCCCATCCGCGATCCACGTAAACCTGGGCATCACCGACCTTCATCTCCATTACCTTTGCGTAATCTGCAACAGCCAGTTCGTATTGCTCTAGGTTGGCATAAGCGCCTCCACGATAATAGTAAGCGTCGGCATAATCTGGATCTAGTTCTATGACCTTTGTGTAGTCCACAATAGCTAAACTGTGCCGCTGAAGGCAGTGATAAGCAACTGCACGAAAATAGTAGGCGTCGACATAATTACAATCATTCTTGATTGCCATCGTGAAGTATGCGATAGCCAATTCATACTCCCCGCGTAGATAGTAAGTGTTTCCACGGTCGTAGTGCTTCGCCGCCTCCTCAACGCTGGCAAGCGCAGGGGGGGTGACCTGCGCCCATAGCAACAGCAGCGCAAGCGCTAGGGTGAGCCACTTCAGGTTGATTTTCACGCCTTCCCTCCATCCGCTAAATCACTTCGTACAGGCCGCCACGTATCAGTATAGCATTTTGATCAGTCAATGCAATATGCATGCGGACGTGAGCAGGATTTCAGTTCTCATTCATTTATATTTATTTCTGCATCAGCAAGTTCTTTCAACTCGCGGAGCTTTTCAACAAGCACTGCTTTGTTTGGTAGGTGAAGCTGGTAGTCTGCCACAAGCGCGGGCGAAAGGCTTCTGCTCAGTGCGTATTCCACCACCATGTCGTCTTTGCCTGCGCAGAGAATCAACCCAACACTGGGATTCTCGCTGGGTTTGCGAACGTCGCGGTCTAGGGCTTCGAGGTAGAATTCGAGTTGACCCAAATGCTCGGGCAAAAAATCCGTTACCTTGAGTTCAATGGCCACAAGGCAGGACAACTCGCGATTATAGAATAACAGATCGATATGGAAATCTTTGTTCCCGACTTGAAGCCTGTACTCTTCGCCAACGAAAGTGAAATCTTTGCCAAATTCCAAAATGAAATCGCGGATGTTTGCAACAATTGCTTTGCGCAACTCTTTTTCCTTGTGGTTTTGGGGAACGTCCAGAAATTCCAGCACATAACTGTCGCGCAGAGCGGATAGCCCTGTGTTCTTTGCGAGAAAAAGTTTATTTTTCTCATCTGAAATCATTGTGCGTTCAAAGAGCATACTGTCTATTTGGCGCTCAAGCTCCCGCGCTGAGTATCTATTCTTTTGCGTTAGCAGTAAATAAAACTCACGCGCTTCTTCTGTTCTGGTTCTCGCCATTATCAATACGTTATTTGACCATGAAATTTCTCGCGACAGTGTCGCGAGTTTTGCATTATCGCTGTATAATTGGTATAACTGACGCATGCGCCAGATGTTTGAAACCGAAAAACCTTTAATTTCGGGATGCTCCGATTGCATAAAACGCGCGAAATCTTCAACGACAGCCTTGCCCCATCCGCCATGTATCATTTTTTTGCTGATATATTCACCGATATCCCAGTACATCATTATTAATTCCCGGTTCACCGCCCGAAAGGCGTTTTCGCGGGCACGTTCTATGATGGATAGAATCTCATTGAACTCATCATGCTCTTGCGGTATCAACTCGTTCCTCATGGTGCATAAGCGCCCTTCTTATTCATTTCTCGCACCAGTGGTGCGAGTATTTATTTTCCACTCAGTTCTTCAGCTTTTTGGCGGTCCGCGGCTGCGGCATCTGTGTCGCCCATGGCTTCGTAAACATCTGCTCGATTCACATAGAAAATTGCATCCTCTGGGTCGAGTTCAATGGCCTTCGTGAAATCCACGAGAGCCAGGTCATACCGCTCCATCCTTGCGTACACAGATCCACGCGTGTCGTAAATGGCGGGATGATCGGGATCCAGCTCGAGGGCTTTCATGGAATCCGAAAGGGCCTGCTCATACTGCCCCAGTTCCATGTAAGCATACCCGCGGTTATTGTAACCCAGGGCAAAATGGGGATCTAGCTCAATGACTTCCGTGGAATCCACGATGGCCGCTTCGTACTGCCCCAGCAAAATATACACATGACTGCGATTGGCATATGCGTAAACAACATTGTCGGAACCCAGCTCGATGACCTTCGTATAATCCAAAACGGCCGCTTCGTACTGCCTTAAGCGCAAGTAAGCAACCCCTCTGTAAAGATAAGCGCCGACGACATCGGGGTGCAGTTCAATCACCCTCGTGTAATCCAAGACGGCTCGTTCGTACTGCCCCAGTTCATCATAAGATGATCCGCGGCATATAAAAGCGTAGGCATTGTTGGTATCCAGTTCGATGGCTTTCGTGTAATCCAAAACAGCCAGCTCGTATTTCCCTAAGTTCACATAAGCATCCCCGCGGTTGACATAAGCGCCGACATCATCGGGGTTCAGTTTAATCGCCTTTGTGTAATCCGGAACGGCTTGTTCGTCCTGCCCCAATCCAACGTAGATTGACCCGCGATTATGGTAAAAAATAGCTTCTCTTGGCTCCAGCTCGATCGCCTTTGTGCAATCCGCTATGGCCCGTTCGAATTCCCCCAGGTATAAATAAGCGATCGAACGGTAGTGGTAAGAATCAACAAAATTGGGCGCAAGCGCAATGGCTTCCGAATAATTCGCGACAGCCTGTTCGTATTGCTCCCATGAATCATGGAACATTCCGCGCTTTATCCAAAAAATGGGGTTTCCCGGAACCAATTCGATGGCTCTTTCATAATCCGCTAGTGCCAGCATGGGTTGCCCAAGTTCACTATACACAAGCCCGCGTTCGCTATATGCCTCCGCGAAATCCGGATCCAGTTCCACGGCCTTCGTGTAATCCGCAAGCGCCAGCTCGTACAATCCTAGATTTATGTATCGCCATCCGCGATTGTGATAAATGCCGGCCTCATCGGGATTCAGTTCAATGGCCGTCGTATAATCCAAAATGGCTCGATCATGCTGCTCCAAATTGCCGTATACGATTCCACGTAACACATACGCGGCCGTGTACTCCGAATCCAGTTCGATGGCCTTGCTGAACGACTCAATCGCTTCCTCGTACCAGCCTTGCTCGTACAGTCGTTCGCCCAACAGAAAATGAGATTCGGGATCTTCGCTAGCCAAGGCGGGAACCACAGCCACACACAGCAGAATCCATGCCAGTGCCGGAAACAACCATCTTTTTGTGATCTTCATGTCAAACCCTCCTCGCCCTCTCCCTAAGCGTAAACAAAAGCTGCATCGCCTCCATAGGCGTAATCCCCATCACATCCAGCTCGCTCAACTCCTGCACCAGCTCCGTAGCCGCCGAATCAAACAGCGTCACCTGGGCGCTGCGCTCCTCCCGCCCGTCCTCCAGTATGTTCTGGCCGATGGAGGTCTGGTTTACATCGGCGGCTTCCAACCGGGCCAGTATCTCCTGGGCCCGGTGCAACACCGGCTGCGGCATACCCGCCAGCCGCGCCACGTGCACGCCAAAGCTCTTGTCGGCCCCACCCCGCACGATCTTGCGCAAAAAGATGATGTCCTCCCCGTGTTCCTTGACCGACACGCGAAAGTTCACCACCCCGGGCAGGCGGCCCTCCAACTCACTGAGCTCGTGGTAGTGGGTGGCGAACAGGGTCTTGGCTCCCGCCCGGTCGGGATCGCACAAATGCTCCACCACCGCCCAGGCGATGCTCAGGCCGTCGAAGGTGCTGGTGCCCCGGCCGATCTCGTCCAGGATCACCAGGGAGTTTGCCGTCACGTTGTGCAGGATGTTGGCCATCTCGTTCATCTCCACCATAAAGGTGGACTGGCCGCCAGCTAGGTCGTCGGAAGCGCCCACCCGGGTAAAGATGCGGTCGGTAAGGCAAATTTGGGCGCTCTTGGCGGGCACAAAGCTGCCGATGTGGGCCATCAGGGTGATCAGCGCCACCTGGCGCATGTAGGTGCTCTTGCCCGCCATGTTGGGGCCGGTGACGATGAGCATGCGATTGTCCCCGGGATCCATGGCCGTGTCGTTGGGCACAAAGGATGTCTCCCGCAGGTTGCGCTCTACCACGGGATGGCGGCCGTCCACGATAGTCAGCGCGCCGTCTTCGGTGATCTGGGGGCGGGCGTATCCAAAGCGGGCGGCAGCCAGGGCCAGGGAGAGCAGGGCATCCAGGGTCTTCACCGCCTCGGCGGTGCGCTGCATGGGCCGCAGGTATGCGCCTAACTGTTGGCGCACGTCGGCGAAGAGCAATTGCTCGAGGCGCTGGGCTTTGTCCTCCGCGCCGAGTATCTTTTGCTCCAAGTCCAGCAACTCCGGCGTGGTATACCGCTCGGAGTTAGCCAGGGTCTGCTTGCGCTGATACCGATAGGGAACCAGCTCGTAGTTGGATTTGGTGACCTCGATGTAATAACCGAACACCCGGTTGTAATTGATGCGCAGGTTTTTGATGCCGGTGGCCTCCCGCTCCTGGGCCTCCAGGTCGGCGAGCCACTGCTTGCCCTCTACCGAAGCCGCCCGCAGGGCGTCCAGCTCGGCGTCGAAGCCGTCCCGGATCACGCCGCCGTCGGACAGGGCCAGGGGCGCTTCCGGGTGGATGGCCCGTTGAAGCAGCGAAGCCACTTCCTCCAACGGGTCGATGCGCCCGGCCAGCATGTCCAGGGCCTCGCTGTGCACGCCGCCCAGCAGCGCCAGCACGCCGGGCAGCCGCTCCAACGAGGCGCACAGGGCCAGGCAATCCCGGGCGTGGATGCTGCGATAGGCCAGCTTGCTGAGCAGGCGCTCAATATCGTACACCCCGCGAAGCTCCTCGAACAGGGACTGCATGATCACATGCTCCGCGTGGAGCGCGGCCACGGCATCCAACCGCAATTCGATGGCCCGCCTCTCGCACAGGGGCTGCTCGATCCAACTGCGCAGGGTGCGTCCGCCCATGGCGGTAGCGGTCTGATCCAACAGCGCCAGCAGCGTGCCCTGCTTGCCCCGGCCCCGCAGGGATTCGGTGAGCTCCAAGTTGCGGCGGGCGGTGCGGTCCAGCAGCATGTAGGCCTCGGCCCGGTAGCGGCGCAGCGCCGTGATGTGCTGCAGGGCGTTGCGCTGGGTGTCGCCCAGGTAACGCATCAGGGCGCCTGCGGCGCACACCGCAAGCTTCAGCTCCTCCATGCCAAAGGCATCCAGGCTCTGCACGTTAAAATGCTCCAGCAGCGTATCCCGTGCCGAAGCTAACCCGTAGGCCTTGGCGCTGTAAGGCTCCAGTTTGGCCGGGATACTCAGGCCCGAACCGGCGGCCAGCACCGCGGAATCGTTGGCGATGATCTCCTTGGGCGCGATGCGGGCCAGCTCGTCGGCCAGGGCGGCCCGGGCTTCCCGTATCTCGTAGGCGTAGAACTCGCCTGTGGATACGTCGGCAAAGGCGATGCCTGCCCGCTCCCCCTCCAAACAAAGGGAGAGCAGGTAGTTGTTGGCCCGCTCGTCCAGCATGTTGGGTTCGGTCACCGTACCCGGCGTCACCACCCGCACCACGGCCCGCTCCACCAGCCCTTTGGTTTCGGAGGGGTCCTGCATCTGCTCGCCAATGGCTACTTTGTAGCCCTTCTCCAGCAGGCGGCTGAGGTAGGTTTGGGCGCTGTGGTGGGGCACACCGCACATAGGGGCGCGCTCCGCCAACCCGCAGTCCCGCCCGGTAAGGGTCAGCTCCAACTCCCGGGAGGCGGTAAGGGCGTCGTCAAAAAACAGCTCGTAAAAATCGCCTAAGCGAAAGAAGAGCAGCGCATCCGGGTGCTGCTCCTTGAGCTGCATGTACTGTTGCATCATGGGGCTTAGGGTGGCCATGGTTCCTCCGCAGTTGCTATTCGACAATGGTTACAATACCGTTTTCCATTGCCGTTTCCAAGTATTCAGCCCACCATTGCGTGACGTGATCCATAGAAGGATGTGTATAGAAAACAACCGTAATGCTTTCGGCTAATACTTCGTATGTTTGATTTCCAATCACAAACCGATCTCCGGGGCCTACATCCAGCTTTCTGCCGAAATCCTCTTCCTCCAACGCTAACGCCAGAGCCGAAAAACTTCCGTCCGGCTGATAGTAATCGGCAATGTTGTGCGCAGGCGCTTGCTCCGTAGATGAAGGCGCCGTGCACCCAATCAGGAACACTGTAAGAAAGGTGCAAAAGACAAGCAAAGTTCTGTGCCCAATGACGTGCGAAAGCTTTTTATCCTGTTTCATGCGTCCTTCCTCCTTTGATAATCCACTCACTGCAAATGCTGATGCCCGCACCCGCCCGCGCAGCCGCCGCACCCGCCGCCGCAGCCCTCGCGCTCATCCTCATCGTCGCTCATCTCGCCGGTGATCATAAAGCGCAGCACCTGGTTCACCTGGTTCATCATGTCGGCAAAATCCTCCCGGGCGCGAGTCATGTGCTGCACCAGCTCCATCTCGCCCAGCACATCCTGCAGTATCTCCATCGCTTGGCCGTGCTCGGCCAGCATCTCATGATCCGGGGGATCGCTGGCTAATATGTCCTCCATCACCGATTGATGGCCTATAAACTCGCTCATGATCCGGGCAGCATCCTCGTCGGCCATCACGGCGCCCTCGGCCTGGCGCATGGCCCTGTACTCCTCGGATTGCTGGATGGCCTCCCCCAGCGCGCTGGCCCGTTCAAATACCTCGTGCATGTCCTGTTCCTCCTGCATATCAATTCGCCGGTTTACTTTCCTCGTATAGCGTATCGGGGCAATAGTCGATGTCATTTGGCCAAAGCACAGAGCCGTACGCAACCTTCACCAAATGAAAAAAATCTTTGTTTTTAAGAGGCTCAAATACCTCGTAAGACAGCAACGGCCTTGCATCGAAGATGCGGTGATCTCCATTCGTAAACTTAAGATACAGGTGATAATCTTCCATGGGCAATGCCTCCGTTACGCGAGGCCCCAATGGCTCTCCATGAATCAAAAAATCCTGCACAACATCCCTCCTATTTCAATGGATCAATTCTAAAAGTTGTCTGGCCGTTTAACGCCAACTTCCAATTCGCCGCCAAATCATCTTCATGAAGTAATGTCCACGCTTTTACGAATGCACCCTGCTTATGCGGGAAATTCCCGATAATGATTTCTCCATCTAACCCAAAGGTTGCCTCGTAATCGCCATAAAACGCATGAAAATGCGGCGCGCGATGCTTTCCCGTGTCTTTCCAATTCATCTTAATCAGTATACCATAGAACATAGAGATTACCGGCATTGTTTATCCTCCCCTGCTCTGCTTAACTGCCCGCGCAACGTAGTTTCCGCCGCCGACAGGATGCGCACCCGCGCAAACTGCCCAATCAGCGATTTGTCGCCCGGAAAGTTCACCGTGATGCCGTACTCGTTTTTGCCGGCCACCTGGGTGGCGTCGCGCTTGGAGAGCTCCTCTACCAGCACAAGCTGCTCCCGGCCCACGTAGGTTTGGTTTCGCTCGGCGGTGATACCCTTTTGCAGGCGGATCAGCCGCTCGATGCGCTCCTTTGCGACCTGGGGGCTCACGCGATCCGGCAGATCCGCCGCCAGGGTGCCCGGCCTGGGCGAGTATACAAAGGTGTAAGCCGCGTGATACCGCACCTCCTCGGCCAGGGACAGGGTGTCCTCAAAGTCCCGCTCGGTCTCGCCTGGGTAGGCTACGATCAGGTCGGTGGTGAGGGCTATATCGGGTATCCGCCCACGCAAGGCTTTTACCCGCTCCAGATACTGGGCGCGGGTATATCCCCGGCGCATGGAGGCCAGCACCGCGTCACTACCCGCCTGCACCGGCAGATGCAGGGCGTGGCAGATGTGTTTGCCTTGCGCCATCACCTCGATCAGCCCATCGGAAAGATCCTTTGGGTGGGAGGTCATAAAACGGATGCGCGGGATGCCGATGCCGTCCAACTCCGCCAGCAATTCCGGGAAGCGCGTGGAGCCGCCCAGGTCATTGCCGTAGGAGTTAACGTTCTGCCCCAGCAGCATGATTTCCTGCACGCCTTCGCCAAATAAGGCCCGGGCTTCCGCCAAAATGGCTTCCGGCGCTCGGGAGCGCTCCCGGCCACGCACGAAGGGTACGATGCAGTAGGAGCAAAAGTTGTCGCAGCCGTACATGATGGTCAGGTAGGCGCGGTGCGGGCTCACCCGCCGCACGGGCAGATCCTCGGGGATGCCGCCATGGTCCTCCGCCACCTCCACCACCCGCCCCCGCGAAGACAGCGCCCGTTGCAGCAGCTCGGGAAAACGGTATAGATTATGGGTGCCAAAGGCGATGTCCACAAAGGGATACTGCTCCAAGATACGCCGGGCCATACCCTGCTGCTGTATCATGCAGCCGCACACCCCCACCAGCAGGCCGGGCCGGGTCTTTTTGAGTTCTTTAAGCCAGGTAACGTTGCCTAGGGCCCGGCGCTCGGCATTCTCGCGCACGCAGCAGGTGTTGTAGATCACCAGGTCGGCCTCCTCGCGGCTGGAGGCGGGCGCCATGCCCATCTCCCCCAGCATGCCAGCCAGTTTCTCGCTGTCGTGGGCGTTCATTTGGCAGCCGTAAGTCACGATCACATAACTGAGGGGATGCCCCTCTTGCCGCACCAAGGCGGCGATTTCCCGAGTGGCCTCTGCCTGCCGCGCCACATCGTTAGCGTCGATGGCACGTGTATTGCTCTCTCTCATTTTCGTGCACCACCCTCCGCATACAAGCGCTTGCGCGTCATCTGGATCAACCCCAGGGCGCTGACGCCCCCATACACCTTAGGCTTTCCCCTATCCGGGGCCAGCGCCCGCTCCAACTCCGCCAGCATCTGCTCCCGGTGCTTTGCCTCTCGCAGGTCGATGGCGTCGATCACCACGATGCCCCCGATATCCCGCAGCCGCAATTGAGCGGCCACCTCTCCCATAGCCTCCAAGTTCACCGCAAGAGCCGTCTCTTCCATGGAGCCCTTGGGTTTTTGTTTGCCCGCGTTTACATCGATCACCGTCATGGCTTCGCAGGCATCAAACACCAAGGCGCCGCCGCCGGGCAACCATACCTTGCGGCGGTGCGAGGTATCCATGGCCTTTTGAATGGGATACAGCAAGCGAAGGGGTGTCTCCCCCTCATAGCATTCAATCAAAGGCGGGGATTTGATGCCAGCCTTTTCAAACAACGCGGCCAGCCGTTCTACCCAGTCACCGCCATGCACCACCACCCGGGATAATCCAACAATCGCCTGATCCAAAGCAAACCGCTCCCCGGGATAAGCCGCAGCCCTCAGCAGCTTCGGCGCGGGCGCGTACCGTGCGGCCTCCCGCAGCGATTGCCACTGGGCAACGAGCGATCCGCAGGCCGCAGCCAGCGCTTCCTCGCTCCGTCCTTCGGCGGCGGTACGAAGCACCAGCCCGCAATCGAGCGGGCACAGCGCCTCGCCCAAACCCTTGAGCCGCTCCCGTTCTTGCCGGTCGCTTATCTTAGCCGACACACCCACGCCCGAACCGCCCGGCATAAGCGCCAGCAGCGCGTCGCTGAGCTCCAGCGCCTGGGTCACCCGCACACCCTTGTCCCCCACCGGCAGCTTGGCTATCCGCACCAGCGCTTCTTGCCCCGGCCGCGGCACGGGGCATCCGTCTTCGATGGGCAAAAACGCGTTTTTTGCCAACCCGATGTCCACAAAAGCGGCTTCAATGCCTTTGTACATCTGCTGCACCCGCCCCAAATATACATCGCCGATGCGAGGCCCGGCGCACTCACCGGCGCTAAGCACTTCCGTCACTTTACCGTTTTCGATCAGTGCCAATACAGCCCGTTCCTCATCTCCATCGACGACGAGCAGGCGATCCATGGCCATACTTTCCATTTTGCACTCCTCGCTAGCCGTAATACTTGTCTTCCGTCCACTTTGCCGGGTTTTCGTCTATATACTGCCATATTCGCCGGTACTCATCCTCGTCGCGAATGATATGGTCGTGGTAGGATTTTTGCCACATAGAAAAGCCAATTTGCTTTGTAACACTACGTTTATACTGCTGAACAATGGCGGACACTTTTGTAGGGGCGATTATTAATCGCCCGCCGCTATCATACCCATTTCGCAATGTTATTATCATATGCATGTGGTTTGGCATGATAACATAATTATCCACGGTAACACCTTGATAGCAAATAGGGATTTCACGAATTGCTTTTTCTACTGTATATCCGTGTTTTGTTAACTCAACCAGAGTATTCGGGCGATTACTAATCGCCCCTACAGGGGTTACGATCTTTCCAAGCATTTCGTGTCCATCCTTGACACATAGTGTAACAAAGTAGCACCCGGCTCTTGAATAATCATAACCCTGCAAACGGATATTCTTTCTTGCAGGCAGTTCTTTTTTCAAGCAAACATCTCCGCATAACAAGGTATCACAGCAGTATCAACGGCACAACCCGTCCATCCCTCACCCCAAACAACCCCGTCCGCCGCAATCGGGGCGCGGGCATATCCTCCAGCAAAAACTCTGCCCGCTCCCACAGCGTAGCGATCAACAGATCGGGCTTGAGGGTGGCGGTTTCTTCTAACGAAAGCCGCATGGCGAACCTTGCGCCGCCTTCCTCCCCTGCAACGGTGAGGGCATGCACCATGGGGCGGATGTTGACCATCGTTTCTTTGCGTTTGCTCACCCGCAGGGCCATTACTTCATCTTCAGCCAAAAAGGACTTTGCAGCGTTAGAAAGTGCAGCTGCATTTGCCCCAGATAACCAAGCCGTATACCCCGCCTGCTTGAGCAACCCCATCAGCGCCGGATGGGTATCCTCCACCAGCATCGCTTTGATGGCGCGCAGCGCCTGGGGCAGCACGGCGTTCATGCGGGCCAGGCAATCATCGGCATCGGGCGGATTATCCAACCCAACCTCCAAGATCTCCTCATCGCTGGCTACCCCCACCGAAAGCGCCGAAGCAAAGGAGGTAAGCATGTGGGGATTAAAACCCTGAGAGTAACGTACCGGCAGGCCGCTGCGCCGCAGGGCCCGCTGCATGGCCCGCTGCAAATCTAAGTGCCCCAGGTGGCGGAGGGCTTCGCCCTTTTGAAAGGCCAGCAGCATCTTCACGGCGCGCACACCCCCTCAAATGCATTGCGCTGCAGGCCGCAGCCCTGGCAACCTTGGCGGCAGTCCGGGGTGGGCTCGGCCCGAAGGGAGCGCTCATGCTCCCGCCACAGGAAATCTTGGGTCACGCCCGCGTCAACAAAAGCCCAGGGCAGCGGCTCGTCTTGACCGCGCTCTCGGTTGGCGTATTCGGCGGGATCTAAGCCGCAGTCGGCAAAGGCTTGCATCCACTTTTCATATTGAAAGTGATCGCTCCAGCCATCGTACCGGCAACCCAGTGCCCACGCCCGCTCGAGCACGGCGTACAACTGCCGGTCCCCGCGGGCAAAGCAGGCCTCTAGGAAAGAAAGCTCGGGAGCGTGCCAGTTGAGGGTGACGCCCTTCACCTTGCGCAGGCTCTCCCGCAGCAGCCGCACCTTAGCCATGATCCGGGGCACGCTGTCTTGCGCCGCCCATTGAAAGGGCGTAAAAGGCTTAGGCACAAACACCGCCACCCCGCAGGTGACCCGCAAGCCCTTGGCACGCCGGGCTTTGGGCACCTCGAAATAAGCGGCGACCACCTTGGCGGCCAAATCGGCGATGCCCAGTATGTCCTCGTCGGTCTCGGTGGGCAGGCCGATCATAAAGTATAGTTTTAAGGCGCTCCAGCCGTTTTCGAAGGCGTCACGGGCGTTAAACAGCAACTGCTCTTCGGTAACGCCCTTGTTGATCACATCGCGCAGGCGCTGGGTTCCGGCCTCGGGCGCGAAGGTGAGGCTGGTTTTCCGCACCCGCTGGGTCTCTTGCAGGGACTCCTTGAGCACGCTGTCCAGCCGCAAAGAAGGCAAGGATAGGGACACCCGCCGGGCCTCAAAGCGGGCCATCAACTCCCGGGTGAGTTCGGGCAGGCAGGAGTAATCTCCGGTAGACAGGGAGGAGAGGGAAATCTCATCGTACCCCGTGGTGTCCACCAGTTTGTCGGCTTGATCCAGCAGGGTACGCAGGCTGCGTTCCCGCACCGGGCGGTACAGCATGCCGGCCTGGCAAAAACGGCAACCCCTGGTACAACCCCGCAGCACCTCCAGCATGATGCGGTCGTGCACGATGCCGGTGTAGGGCACCACCATCTTCTCGGGAAAAGCCGCTGCATCCAGATCGTGCACCACGCATTTGCGTACCGGCCCCGGAAAGGCGGGCACGTACACGCCGGGGATCTTTGCAAGGGCCCGCAGGCAGTCGGCCCTTGACGCGTCGGTTTGCCGGGCGGCCCGTATCACGTCGATCACCTCCAGCACGCACTCCTCGCCATCCCCGATCACAAAGGCGTCGATGCAGGCATGGAGGGGTTCCGGGTTAAAGGCGCAAGGGCCGCCAGCGATCACGATGGGATCATTTTGCCCCCGCCGCTCGCTCCGCAGCGGGATGCCGGCCAGGGAAAGCATCTCCAGTATGTTGGTGTAGCTCATCTCGTATTGCAGGGTAAAACCCACGACATCAAAGTCCCGCACGGCTGTGTGGGTTTCCAATGAAAATAGAGGAACATCATTTTCCCGCATCAAATCGATCATGTCCACCCAGGGGGCAAACACCCGCTCACACAGGGCGTGGGGGTGTTGGTTGATGATGTGATACAGTATCTTCATGCCCAGGTGGGACATGCCCACTTCGTACACGTCCGGGAAAGCAAAAGCAAAACGGAGCATGCCCGGCTCATAAGGTTTGACAGAGGCGTTCATCTCGGCGCCGGTATAGCGGGCGGGTTTTTGCACCCGGTCCAACAGGGCGTCGATCTGGGGGGTGAGTGGTGATTGCAAGGGAGGATCCTCCTGTTTTTTTGTAAATGCAACGGGCGACCGAGGGCGGTCTCCCCTACAAGGTTACGGCGATTCGTTTTCGTAGGGGCGACCGCCCTCGGTCGCCCGCCGTCCCCTGTCACCGATTCAGCCATTCCTCAAACGTCTCCGCGTCCCGCCCGTCGGCCAGGTATGCGCGGCGCACATCCTCCAGCGCGGCCTTTCCAGCCACGATGCGATAGGCCTCCAGGTAGTGATCCAGGGCCTCGGGCCAGTCGGCCAGGCGCTCGCACATGCGGGCCAGATTGCCATGAGCGGCGGCGATCTTTTCCGCCGACGCCCCGTAGAGGGCCTGCTCGGCCTCTAAGGCTTCGAGGTACTTGTCATAAGCTTTGGCCCAGCTCCCCTGCTCCTCTAAAAACTCGCCCAGCACGTTCAGGGCTTCCACCTGCTGGGCGCTGGGGCTGCCAAAGCACAGCACCACGCAGGCGCATGCCGCATCCAGGTGCTTGTAGGCCTCGTGAGGGGATTGGCGGCGCATGTACAGCGCGGCCAGCTCCCGGTGCAGCTCACAGGCCCGGTCGGCCTGGTCCTCCTCCAGCACATCCACGGCGGCTTTGAGCGCCCGGGCCGCCTCTTCCGGGCGGCCGGCTTCCTCAAACTCCCCGGCCAACTCCTGCCAGGCGCGGGAGTCGCGCTCCGCGTCCCAGTCGGTGGCGTCCAAGGGGTCTTCCGGCCCATCCGGCTCTTCCGGCTGGGCATCGCTCTGGGCAGAATCGGTCTCCTCCCGCCCGGCGGCTGGAGCGCGCTTGTAACTCAGCCGCACGGCAAGGAGGAGCGCAAGCAACAGGATCAACAAGAAGAACAAGGGCGGCATCGCCATCATCCTTTCGTATGGGGTTGAAGGTAGGATAACACAAAAATCGCTTGCGGACAAGGCGCAGTTCGAGGGCAATCCCATAGCAAGGGCGACCACATAGGGTCGCCCCTACATAACCTTCGTTTTCGTAGGGGCAGCCCTATGTGGCTGCCCTTATGCATAAAAAACGACCCTCTTCATATGCAGAGGGCCGTTTGCCGTTGATTGTCTATTCGAATCAGTAGTTGGTGCCGTAGAGCGCATTCTGCGTCTTCCTGCCCGCGATGCCGTCCACCACCAGGCCGTTGGCCCGCTGGAAGGACTTAACCGCGGCAACGGTTTGGCTACCGTAGATGCCGTCGATGGGGCCGGGGTTGTATCCGGCGCTCCTAAGGGCGGTTTGCAGGCGTATCACCGCTTGGCCCCTGCTGCCGGATTGCAGGTACACATAGCCGGTACTGGCGTTGCCGTTGGGCAGCGCGGAGGAGCTGTAGATGGCCGTTTGGGTGGCGGCGTTGGCGATGCCGGTTACAGCCAGGTTGTTGCGGGTTTGGAACTGGCGCACGGCCGCCTGGGTTTGGCTGCCGAAGATGCCGTCGATAGCGCCGTAGTAGTACCCCAGATTGGCCAGCCGCACCTGCATGTTGCGCACGGCGGTGCCCCGGCTGCCAAACTGCAGGGTGCTGTAGCTGCCGGACGATCCGCCGCCTCCGCCGCCGATGCCGATGGCGGTGCCGCTATAGAGCAGCTTTTGGGTGGCGTCGTCGGCGATGCCGGTCGCCGGCAGGTTGTTCATGATTTGGAAGTTGCGCACCCCGGTCTCGGTGCCAACGCCGTAGATGCCATCCACCCGGATGGTGTAGTAACCCAAATCCTTCAGGTAGAGCTGCAGGGTGGTGACGTAGGCGTTCACCATGCCCCGGTACAGGGTGGGATAGGTGCCGCCGGTGGGGGGATCCGTAGGCTCCGGCGGTGGGGTGGTCGTGGCCGCGGAGACGATAATTTTTTCCGTGTAGCTAGCGTTGCTGCCGATGCCACTGGTATTATACTTCACTTCCGCTCCGTTGTAAGTGCCAGCAGGCAACATGATTTTGGCAGAGTAATTGCCGTCTGCAGCCACCAAGACGCTGCCGGAGGTATAGCTGCCAATGTTCGCCGTAACATAGGTCCCGGCCTTGGCTTTTCCTGTGATCGTTACGGTACCGGCAACAGTTGCATCCACTTTGCTGATCGTGATGTCATCGGCGGCAGCCGCGACCACCTCCACTGAAAATGGGACGCAAGTTCCAGGATTTGAACCATTGAAGCCGGTATCGGGATTTGCATAGGTCGGTAACAGCACGGAATATGTCCCGACAGTCAAAGGGCCAACGATCACGTCGAATTTCCCATCCGCACCAACAGCAACGGTAACCGCAGGGCCGCCGGTGACATCCAACTTCACGGAAGCGCCCGGCGCGCCGGTGCCGATCACGCGCAGGCTGTCTCTTCCCGCCAACGTGACCGATGAAACCACCAAAGGGATTCGATCTTTTATTGTGACTTTTGGACCGTTATATATCGCCTTAGGCGTATCATAACCATCTTGGGGCCAAACCTGGATTTCCGTTCCATAGGTGTCGGGGAAAATATCGCCGCATTCAATCACATATTTTCCATCCGCACCCACAACTGCGTGCGCATTCATATCGTAATCGTTAAAATAGAGCCACACCCTTTTGCCCGGTTCGGCTGTGCCGGTTACCCGTATGGTTTTTGGGGCGGGATTCGTAGGAGAATTATCGATCGTAATGGGCTTGAGAGCAGGTACGGTAACGGTTTGTGAAATCGTCTGAGGGGACGGATCAACTTCTGTAACCGAAAAGGTATATGTGCCTGGTGCAAGCGAAAACTCGGCCGAATAGTTTCCAGCAGCCCCTCCAAAAGGCTCCCAGCCACCGGGAGTATCGGCGAAAAAATCCGATGACGCCGGAGTTCTGTCGCAGTGGATTTTTGTCCCGGCAGTGATACTGAATTTGACCGTAACCTTGCCGGTGCTTGACGAATAGGTTGCGCTGAAATCATACACGTTGCCCGACGTCGTCGACGCCGCCACCGCCCCCGGCACAGCCACCGCCGTAGCCAGCAGACAAGTCAGTACAAGCAGCGCCAAGAATCTCCGTTTAAGCATGGGGGTACCTCCTCGTAGTCATTTCACAAACGGTCGGCGTTTTCCTTCGCGTTACCAAGCGCCCACCTGATTCACCGATCCATCGCGTTGTGTCGCGCACGAGGCGCGGCCTGCGCCTCGCGTGTTTTTGCGCATTGTACCATTCAAACGAATGAGCGCGGCGTTTCATTCCCATGTTTCTGTCCCATAATACAAAATTTATGCTAAACGGTTGACTTGCTCCCGTTTGCCGGAGTATAATGAGATCGGTGGATGGGCTTTTGTGAGATCAAGCCCGGTTATGAGCGGTTACGGCATGAGAGCGCCGTGGCCGCTTTTCTGTGTTCACTAGAATAAACCATCGTCCAACCGGTGTAAATCCTTTTTGCGGCGTTTTGTAAGAAATTTCGCTAAAAACCTAATTTTTTGCTGGAAAGCCCCGAATATCCATGTTATACTAACCAAGTACCAATGTTTTGGAATACCAATGACGATAGAGGCCGTTCCGCTTCGGCGGGCGCGCCTCTTCTTTCTATGGCTGAGGCAGCCGGGGGATGGTTTCAGCGGTGAGTTGAAAACCGTCGCTTGTTATCTTCACATCCCCATCGCCGGTAACGAATACCTGTGCGCCCAAGCGTTTGAGGGTGGCCAGCACATGGGCGTCCCCTTCCTCGGCGGTGATCACGGCGATCTGTGGGTTTACCGCCGCAAAAAAGCTAGCGGAAAGCCCGTGGGCTTGGCCGTGATGGGGCGCCTTGAGGACCTGGGCCCGCAGATGCTCCCGGGTACCGGTGGCGCCGAGCATCTCGCCCAGGGACAAGTCCTCCGCGTCGGCGGCAAACAGGAAGGCGGTTTGCCCAAAGTCCACCCGAAGCACCAGGGAGGCGTCGTTGGCCTTTCGGGGGGTGTCGCCCACCGGGGCGATCACCGTGACCTGCGCCGAGCCAAGCATAAAGTGGTCCCCAGCCACCGGCGTAACCGCCTGCAACCCGTGTGATTCCAGCGCTTCCAGGAACTCCCCCATTCGCCTGCGGTCTTCCACAATCCGGCCCAGGTATACGCGCTCCACCTCTACCGCGCGCAGTACGCGATGGGCGCCGCCCACGTGATCGTTATCTTCGTGGGTGATGAGCAATACGTCTAGCTTCTGAATCCCTTCTTCTTGGAGCCGGGCAGCAATGCTGCGGCCTTGCTGGTTGGTGCCGGCGTCGATGAGCATGGCATGCTCCCCCTGGCGAAGCAAAATGCTGTCGGCCTTTCCCACATCAAAAAAGAGAACCTCTAATGTCTCGGGCGCTTTGTCTTGCGCTGCAGGAGCGAGCCTGAGCTGCTCCGTCTGCACAGTGGCGGCGCATCCGGCAAGGCAGAGGATGCACAGTGACAGGATGGCGATCCGCAGACTCCCACGCATCGCCCCACCCCTCTCCATTTCCTGCATTATACCGGCAGCTGGAACAGATGTCAAGGCTTTTATGACAATTTTGTTACATTAAGTTTACGTAATTCTTCAAAATATGAAGTCGCAATTAAGGTTTCTTTGGCGATTTTTTTGATGCATTTCTCCCCCGGATGCAGTATAATAGTGAAGGATTGATTTCGGAATTATTTCTTTTGTATGAAATCTCATTCTCGAAGGGAGCCATCCACCGATGTTGCGCAAACTCCTTCTCCCCTTGATCTTGTTAGCGAGCGTAGTGAGAATGCCCGCATTAGCCGAAGGACCCTTTATAGATTTAACCGCCCGTTGCGAGTTTTTGGTGAGCTCCAACTCGGGCGATATCCGTCATATTGTGGACGATGATCCCCACACGGTGTGGGTCAGCGCCGCCGAGTACGAATCCTATTTGGAAATTAAGATGCCCGCCGGCCAAGCCACCCTCAGCATCCTATGGGACGGCCTTGT